>Ga0129301_1000033_pt1 | contig 65008 bp, 71 predicted proteins | sample ConPoolayeHmetaG_FD_94489 | JGI IMG/M metagenome (GOLD analysis project Ga0129301, IMG submission 94489) | Hot spring microbial mat communities from California, USA to study Microbial Dark Matter (Phase II) - Cone Pool mat layer H metaG ...
CCCTCTTCTCTGGGTGCCATCTGCTCTGTTCCAATGCCAACCTTCTTGACCTTCACGTTTGGCAAGAACCGGCGTCTTACCACTTCAACTACATCAACAGCGCGGCTTATTGAGCGTCCTCTAGCTTTGATGTTAACTTCTTTTGCTCCGCCGTGAAAGAGGGTTATGCACGCCAGTACGTAGTTCATAACTGGCTTGTTTCCGATCAACACTGAGTTGTTTTCTGCCATTTTTACCGCCTCACTCCTAGTTTACACTTTTTCTAAGGCTTCATAACCATTTTTTTCCGCAAATAAATACATTACGGTTAAGGCGCAATGGGCAAAAATTAAGCTGGAAAAACGCATATTTATTATTGCGTTTGCTTGCCAAATATTTTATAACCAATACAAACGTAAAAGTAGGGTTTAACAAACTTACATGAGAGCTGGTTTCAAGTTGGAAGAACATTCGAGACGCTCCCTTCAACTGCTTAAAATGCTGTATGAGAAGGGCAAATACACAAGCACTTATACGTTGCATGTTAAACAGAGCGAGCTTGCAAGGCAGCTTGGAATAAGCAGACAAGCATTAAACGTTCACCTTAGAAAACTTAGAAGCCTAGGGCTTATACGAACAGGCAGAGGCTTCATAGACGTTACTGAAAAAGGTTTAAACGCTATGGGTTTTTCTGCAACTCCAGCATTTGTGCTGGTGAAAGTCTCTCCGAGAAAAAGAAGCGAAGTCTATGCAAAAATCAAGGAGTTAATTGTTCAAAAGGCTTTCAGGGTGGCAGGCGACGTAGATGCTCTATTACTGGTGGAAAGCGATAAGCTTGATGAAGTTCTAAGGAAACTTTCATCAGTTGAAGGCGTAAAAGATACTAAATCCTACGTTACGATAGAGCTAATAAAACAATAGGAGAAACCGCAGAATGAAGCTTTACGAGTATGAAGCCAAGAATATTCTAGCAAAATATGGAATTCCAACACCAAAAGGCGAATTGGCAACAAGTCCACATCAAGCAAAAGAAACAGCATCTAGATTGAAACCGCCAATAGTCCTCAAATCTCAAGTGCTTGTGGCTGGAAGAGGCAAAGCAGGCGGAATACTCTTCGCCGACAGCCCAGAACAAGCAGAAAAAACCGCTGAAAAACTGTTAAACATGAACATAAAAGGCATTCCAGTTCGAAGCCTATGGATAGAAGAGAAAATACAAATAAAAAAAGAGCTCTATTTCGGAATCACAATTGACCGGTTCCAACGAAACCACATTGCAATCGCTTCCGCAGTCGGAGGAATGGAAATAGAAGAGGTAGCAGCAAGATCACCAGAAAAGGTCATCAAACTTCCAATAAAGCCCTATCAAGGCTTCCGCTCATACCACGCCCGTTTAATTTCACGAAAAATGGGCTACGGCGGCAATCAGCTTGGTATGCTGGAAAAAATTTTCACGAGCCTATATCGAATCGCAATGGATTATGACGCAGAATTGATTGAAATGAACCCCATTGTTGAAACAAACGAAGGAACTTTCATTGCAGCAGACGCTCGCATAATAATTGACGATAATGCATTATTCCGCCATAAGGAATTCAAGGAACGAGTCGCTGAAGGAGAGTTTACGCAACAGGAAATTGAGGCAATGAAAGAAGACTTGGCATATGTGAAACTAGATGGAAACACTGGGGTCATAGGCAACGGCGCAGGACTAGTCATGGCAACATTGGACACAATTCAGCTTTACGGCGGAAAACCCGCAAACTTTCTCGACGTTGGCGGAGGCGCAACCTCAGACAAAATAGCTGTAGCGCTTAAAATAGTGCTCTCAGACCCAAACGTCAAAGTGCTTTTCATAAACATCTTGGGCGGAATCACAAGATGCGACGAAGTTGCAAAAGGAATCTTGGAAGCAAAAGAAAAAGTTGGAATGACAAAACCGATGGTCATACGGCTTGTCGGAACTAACGAGGAAGAAGGAAAACGAATACTAACAGAAGCTGGAATTTTCGTGTTTGAAAGCATGGAAGAGGCGGCACATAAAGCAGTTGACATTTCAAAACAATAAGGAGGCAAAATCATATGGGCATAATAATCAACAAAAACACAAAAGCAATAGTCCAAGGCATAACTGGAACCCAAGGAACATTCCACACAAAACTCATGCTAGAATATGGAACAAAAATCGTTGCAGGCGTAACACCTGGAAAAGGAGGAACACAAGTCTTAGGAGTTCCAGTCTACGACACTGTGAAAGAAGCTCTAGAAAAACACGAAGCAAACGCCTCTATAATATTTGTACCTGCGCCATTTGCTGCAGACTCAGCCTTTGAGGCATTGGATAACGAAATAAAAACTGTGGTAATAATCACAGAGCATATACCAATAAAAGACGCAATAAACGTCATGGCTTACGCCAAACAAGCTGACGCAACAATAATCGGACCAAACACTCCAGGCATAATAACTCCGGGAGAATGCAAGCTTGGAATAATGCCAGTGCACATATTCAAGCCAGGCGAAATCGGCATGGTTTCCAGAAGCGGAACTCTTACCTATGAAATAGCAGCAAGCCTAACGAGAAAAGAGCTTGGGCAATCAACATGCCTCGGCTTAGGCGGAGACCCGATAACAGGCTTAAACTTCATAGACGTGCTGGAAATGTTCAAAAATGACAAGCAAACGAAAGCTGTTGTTCTAATCGGAGAAATCGGCGGCAACCTCGAAGAGCTTGCAGCGGAATACATCGCTAACGAAAACTATCCTAAACCGGTTGCAGCCTTCATTGCAGGACGCTTCGCTCCACCTGGAAAACGCATGGGACACGCAGGCGCAATAATAATGGGAAAGGCTGGAACAGCTGAAAGCAAAATTGAAGCACTAAAAAAAGCAGGCGTAAAAGTCGCTGAAAAACCAAGCGACATTGCAGAAGTGCTAGCTAAAGCACTCAAAGCCTAAAATTATATTACTTCAATGATTGGCAACAAAAAAGTATATTTGCCAGCGAAACATGTGAGTTGTAACCGTTTGAGAAAAGAGGCTAGAAGCATTGCCAATATTAGATCCTATCAAAAAAGCAATCGCTCAAAAACACAGGTTGTATAGGAAAATCTGTAGGCAGTGCGGCGCAAGGAACTCTGAAAACGCTGTGAAATGTCGAAAATGCCATAGTAAAAACCTGCGATGGAAGAAAAGAGAGATAGTTAAGTAGCAATTTCAATTTTCTCAACTTTTTCAATATAATGTCAGCCTTATCGCCTAAAGATTCAAGCGAAAATTACATATACTAATAATGATAATAAAATAAACTGTTTATTATCGAGGTGCAGTTGTTGTCCTGTAAGACTAAAAAGAAGGTAGAAACAAAAGCAAAGAAGAAGAAGTAAATTCACTCAACCCTCTCCATCCCACCCTCACCTTTTTCTCTGTTTAAAAGCAATAAAAGCCCATGTTTTTCTGCTATAAAGTGTTTAGTAAAGTTTCAAAATTGAAGAAGGTGTTTGCACACCCATTCTTTATTAGTGGAACCGCTTGACCCGCAATTTGCTTGTTTTCCAACAACTCGCCACTCAATCTAATCTCTTCACCACATGCTACTCCAACAATTCCTTCATATGATTGTTCTTTCAGAATTTTAGAAATGCAGGAACTCCCAGGCAAGACGTAAACATCGTAACCTTTCTCTTTAGCTAAAGCTGTGGCTCTGTTTATGAGGCAGTCTGGCGAACAGTGAGCACATACATATGATGGAATGTTCGGGTCAAAAGATGCTTGGCAACGATTGTCCATATATTTCCTAGAGCAGTGAGGAAGAAAAACCGCCCTCTTTTGTGTTTTAATGAACCTTTCTCTTTCCACAAGATTTCTCGCTTCCACATCTATAAGATCTTCGATGAGAGTCACAGCATCTGATAAGTGAAGCCCTGTGGCTTCTTGAATTTTAAACTTCCTTATAATATCGTTTAACGTTTTTCCAACTTTCTTGTGCAAGCCCTTCTGATAACCAATCTTAGTAACTTCAGTAAAGAACACTCGTGGAATTTTTGAAAGGTCAAACGTAAATTTGTAGGGCATGCTTACATCAAACACAAACAAACCTTTAAAATTAACTGTTGCTAATAGTTAACCTCAACCTAAAAAGGCGAAAGGAGAACTTGTAATGAAGTTACCAAGTGTGTTTGGAAAGAAAGAAGAGATTGTTAAAAGAGACCTTAGAGACAAGATAATCATGGGTCTCGAAAAACTCTGCGGAAACGATAAAGAACTCTATGATGCACTGGCAAAGTCCATGTTTCTCGACCCTAGAAAAGTCGGAATGACGATGGAAGAGGCTGTGGAAAATGCTGAGAATGCTGAGAAGAACAAAGAATTGATAAGAGCCGCGATATGGTATAGAACTGCTGGAAGCCTTGCAATCTATGAGAACAACCCGAAAAAAGTCGAGGAATATTTCAGCAAGTCAGAGAAACTGTGGCCAGAAAGGAAGTACGTAATCACGAAAAATGCTAAAAAGGCAGTGGCTGTAGCTCAAGAATATTACAAGAATGCTTTAACAGCATAAAACCCAAATAAAACGCTAATGCCGACCGGACCTTAATCGAGTAACATTATTTTTCTTTCTCTTCTGAGTAGCCCAAAACCTCTCTCAGAGTAGTAACTTCTTCTCGCAGAATGCTAACTTCGCTCTCGAGAGTGCTAATTCGGGATTCCGCAACTTTTCTAAGCTTCTCGATTTCAATCATCAAATTTGCCCGTTCAGTTTCCAATGTGCTAATTTTCTCCCGAAGATTTTTCAAAGTCTGCATAAGTTCCCCCCTTATGCCTTTGATTCTGTCCACCATATCTTTAATGCTGGCTTCTTCAGCCTTCGGTTTGCTTTCTATTGTTCCTCTAAACCGAGCTTTACAATTGGGGCATTCGAATATCCCAACAACAAGCCTAGATTCTGCATCCTTTCCAGCGGGTTTTCGACCGATAAGACTCCAAGTCTTTACCGGATTAGCAACATCAAACCCGCATTTTGGACACTTAACCAAAGCGTTAGCCCCTACGATAATAATCGGCTAAACTTACTAAAATGTATTTTGAAGTCAGATAACTATTGGATTTCATGAATGATGGGCAAATTATTAATCTCAAGTCTATGCAGAATATGCAAATTGGCGGTGACAAGCCTTTTGCAAATTCCAGAGATGAAAACTAGGCTGGAAGAAAAGATTAGGGCATTAGAGAATGAGAAGCGTTTGTTATTGGAAGAGATAAGCCAGCTTAGAGAAGTTGTCGGTTTAAGTGAGAAGGCAAAGAGCTTGGAAGCCGAAGTAGACAAGCTTAGAGCAGAAGCTAAAGCGTTAAAGGAGCGAATTCCGCGAGAACTTTTCAAAGAATTTACTGAGACAGTAGCCATTCTGTTAAGCGCGAAAGAAAAGGAAAAGCCTGATGATGAATGTGCTGGATGCGAGGAAGAAACTTTTTAGGAATCATTTAACTTGAAAAGAAAAAAGGGAAGTTTTAGAGGTTCATCTGAAACATCAGACGCTCAACAAGTTCCTTGTAGCGGTTTCTTATAGTAACCTCAGTTACCTGCGCAATTTCAGCTATTTCTCGCTGTGTTTTCCTTTCACCAGTCAAAACTGACGCTATGTAGCTTGCCGCCGCCGCAATTCCTGTAGGACCACGCCCTGAAGTGAGTTTCATCTCTTTTGCAGCTGCTAAGATTTTGTGAGCAATTTCTTCAACTTTGCCCTGCATCGTCAACTGGTTTGAAAACTTTGTTATGTATTGGCTGGGTTTAAGTGGTGGGATAAAATAGTCAAGCTCTTTTATGAGGAAACGGTAGCTACGGCCAACTTCTTTTTTGTTTACGTTTGAAGCTTGGGCAATCTCGTCTAGGGTTCTAGCTAATCCACATTGTCTGCAAGCCAAGTATATGGCTGCGGAAGTTACGCCTTGAATCGACCTTCCACGTATAAGTCTCTCTTTTACAGCTTTTCGATAGATGACTGAGGCTGTTTCAAGAATGTTTTTTGGAAGGCTTAGATTGTTGGCGATTTTTGTTATTTCAGAAAGTGCAAAAGCCAAATTGCGTTCCGTCGCGTCAGAAACTCTTATACGACGTTGCCATTTTCTAAGGCGATACACTTGAGCCTTCTGTCCTGGCGACAGACCTTTTCCGTAAATGTCTCTGTCGTGCCAATCAATCATCGTTGATAAGCCTTTATCATGAATTGTGTAGGTTAGTGGAGCGCCAACCCTTGCTCTTTTTGCTCTTTGCTCATCATCAAAAGCACGCCATTCCGGTCCTCTGTCGGTTATTTTTGAGGCTACAACAATGCCACAGTCCATACAGACTTTTTCTGCAGTTGCATAATCGCGCATAATTCTAGTGCTGCCACATTCAGGACAAACTTCTTTTGCAGGCTCAACGTTTTGAACTGAAACTGCACCGTCAGATTCATCGGATTTTTCGTCTTCCATTATTTCCTCTCCTTTCTCCTCTTTAACGGACATACATACAACATTCTATTCTTCAGTTTCTCTGGTTCCGATATGGATGGTTTGATTGCTGCATATGGTGAAGAGACTGGGCCGAGAATGTCGAAGACTTTTCCGACTGGTTTCAGATTTTCGTCAACAACTGTTTCGCCAATTTTTGGGAGGTGTTCAATCTTTGTTATTATGTTTCTGCTTGGGCTTATGTGGAGAGCTCGGCCTAATCTCTGCAAGCGTTTGTTTTCTCCTTGAAAACGACATGGCTCAACGTAGTAGCGTATTTAAACTTTTCTACGTAGTATTCTGTTACCTTTCTGCCGGGTTTATCAAAGTAGTAGCTTTTTGTCAGAATAGCCTGTGTTTTGTATAGGTTTTGATTATTTGTTGTTTGAAATTGAAACGTTTTTGAATTTTTATTATTCGACATTTAATAAAAGTTTGTTCAGCAAGGGGGTAAATATTTACTCTCGATAATCGCATACGGATCGAAGATTTTTAAAATCTTATGTTGAATAAATCATTGTCCCCAAAAAGTTATATAGAGAACTTCCAATAATAACACTCTGCTAGCGGGAATGTTGGGAGGAATGAGAAGACGAAAAAAGATAAAATGACATTAAAAGCAATAGTAGTAATAATGGCATTCACGTTGATAACTAGCTTTATTGGAACAATCCCAGTGGCAAAAACATCCCCAGTGCATTATACAAAATCAATGTCAGACATCGAGATTAAAAGAGGAGCAGTAAATGTTAGCAAAACTGTATTTACAATATTAACAAAGAACAAGACCGCAACTTATGGTTTTCAAATAGCCGTCGAAACAAACGTTCTTCTAGCTGAATTCAATGAATTAACGAATGCTAAACAAGGAACTTTGCAGGATGCATCAATAACTCTAGATAAGATATCACTTACATCAGATCAAGCGTCTGCTATCAAAGGAGCAGACAAGATAATAATCATGGAAGGAGATAATCGCATAGAAGTGGTCGATTGGCTCAAATTCAATTTTTATGGAGTGAATGTTTATTATGGTGCACATTGCCACATGTATTTGAATCCTGCAACAGCAATTAACATAAAAACTGCCCTAGATGCCGCAGCTGCACTATTTGCATTCCTTACAGTAATATTGCTTAAAACGATAGTCGGCGCAATTGTCTGCGGAACAATTGCACTTACTCTGGCAATGCTACGTATTGATTACGATGTGCTGTACAATAAGGACCACAATTCTGATAATTCATTTGATATGTGGTATGACGTGAGTATATATGAGATGTTTAATAGTAATTTTGCAGTTGTTGAAACTCGTAGATTTATATGGCTCCTTACACCACCTGGTGCATATATAATAAAAGATAAAACTTATAATCCACCCCCAAGTCCCAGATGGGGGTCTGGCGGTGGCGGAGGTAAAGCACAAGCAAGATAAAAGGAAGTTCATGAATGTCAACTCCTCCCATGTGGCTACAACATCTGGCACATGTATATGTTGCGTTCGTCTTCTCTTCTCAATTGATAGCAATAATCAACTTTAGAAAACTCTATAATAATTTAAGAACAAATGAAGCTATGAGAAAGGCTCAATTCAAGCACGAGATGACAGTTGCAGCAATAATTCAATTATCGATCGAGGTTGCCATAGTGTTGCTGCTAGTCGGCATAGGTATTACAGAAATAGCTATAGTGTATGAAAACATGATGTTTCTCTGGGTAGTGCATTTTATTATTGTGGTTGGTGCATGGATCAGAATATGTGTTGAATACGTTAAAGCAAGAAGAGCAATAACTGCTGGAACCAATTTCAACATAAAAACTCAAAACCAACTCTGTTGTTAGCTAATATTATGACAAAGCCCAAGTAGTAACGCGCTTGCTTCTTTTTTTTGCTTCAAACGTAGCATAAAATTATCGAGGTTGCTTGCTTCAATTGCATGCGAAGCAGTGCAAACGTTTAAGTAATACTTTTTAATAAAAAGGTGTTACTGAGGAAACGTGAAATGCACATCCCCGACTCTTTCCTAAGCCCGACAATCTGCATCTTAATGTACATCGTTTCCGCAATATTCCTTTTTTGGTCATGGAGAAAAGCAAAAGCCACATACCCTAAGTCTTTTGCTCCGCTTTTGGCAGTCTCAAGCGCACTCATTTTCGCCGCGCAGATGATAAACTTTCCAATAATCGGCGGAACAAGCGGACACCTAGTTGGCGGAACCTTTCTCGCCATTGTCTTAGGTCCCTATGCGGCAATTCTGAGCATGACCATCGTTCTAGGGATGCAAGCGCTGTTCTTCGCAGACGGCGGAATCTTCACTTTTGGAGCAAACGTATTTAACATGGCAATAATAGGAGGACTAAGCTTCTTCCTCGTAAAATATCTGGGCAAAGAACCTAAAAGCGGCGGCCGCTTTTTCTCAAGCATCTTTATTGCCTCATGGCTTTCCATAGTGCTAGGAGCACTTGCATGTGCTCTACAGATAGGCTTCTCTCCAATGTTTGCAGAAAGCGGCGGAATAATGGTCACAGTCCCTGCTATGCTTTTCTGGCATGTAATAATTGGACTTGGAGAGGCTGTAATCACCACTGGACTTGTGTCTCAAATGTACAGACTACAACCAGCAATACTTAACGGGTTAACAATTCTAAGGGGAGAAAAACGGTGAAAGAGTATTTGAAAGCAATTGTAATCATAATCATCTGCCTAGCAGTTTTGTTGCCTTTAGCATCCACAGAGCCAGATGGACTGGAAAAGGTAGCAGAAACTTTCAACGTAGAAGAGCATGAGCCAGCATGGGGAGGACTAATGCCTGATTACACAATTCCAAGTATCAGCAATTCCTACCTTTCAACACTTCTTGCAGGAATCTTAGGCTTCCTTATAGTCTTGGGCATAGCTTTTGTTTTAGGAAAAACTATAACGAAACGAAATAGTTAAGAGAGAGAAAAAAAGGGTTATTCTCTGCTTGCAAGTATCACAATATAATCAGCAGTATCAGCACACATGTCTGCAGCTTGCTCAATAAATTCGATCAAATCGTCAAAAATCACCATGGAACCGCTATTAACTTGCTCTCCGTACTTGACAAACAATGCCTTCGTTTCGAGATAGATCCCATCAATCTTGTGTTCAATTTCGTCTACTTTTTTAGCTCCTTCAATCGCCAACGGAGGGTTTACAGAGATTTTTTCAATACTGGTTCTCAATGCCTGAGCGCAGTCCACGAGGAGCGAAGTCATTGATACCGTGTTCTCGCAGAACTCTCTAGGAAACCTGGCTTCTGAAAGCATTTCCAAACACCTTGCGGCATCTTTTACGTGATCTGCAAGTGTGTCAAGTCTCTTCACGAGATGGAGCAAATCCTCACGGTATTCAGCGAACAGTGCAGCGCCCTTGGAGAGTTCCTTAAAGACTTCCGCTCGAAGCCTATCTACTTCCTCTTCAGCCATGAAAAGATGTTCAATATGCTGTGTCGCCTCTTTTCTTTTGCCTTCAGACACGTTTTTTACTGCTTGATGGAGCAAAGTCACCGTGTCAAGTGCTTTTGTGATCTGTTCCTGAGCTAAGTCCAGGGCTTTGGTTCTTCTCCGTCTCTCAAACCATGCATAGCTTCTTTTTTCCAATTTATGTAGGCTCCTTTTACATTGTTTTCTGAAGTATGCTTATAACACTTATTGTACACATACTTTTCCATAAGCTTTCGCCTAAACTACACCGCTTCTTTCTCCTCTGTCCAATAAGCGACTTTCTTGCCTTCTTGAGTTATAGCATACTCTTTTTTGAAAATAGGCGCTTCCTTCTTGTACCTTTCAACCGCCTCTTTCAGAGCTGAGAACACGTTTTTACGGTGGCTACCTGCAACCATAACGTATACCAAATCTTCACCAACATCAAATTTTCCAAGCAAATGATGGATTTGCACATCCATAACTCCTTCCTTTTTCTTTAAGTCATCACAGATCTTTGCCAATACTTCGTTTGCCTTTTCCTCATAAGCTTCTAATTCGAGTTTTTGAACTTTTGCTCCTTTCTGTGTTTTTTCTCTGACTATCCCGATGAACGTGGCGACTGCGCCAATATTTCTGAAGCCTTCCTTGCGTTTTATACTGTTGATTATCTCTGTGAGCGTGATTGTGCCTTTCTTGTGAACTCCACTCCTTATGGACATGACGAATCACTCATCATGTGGAAATATTTTTTGTGCCTTCTATAAATGTTAACATTTTGTAGATCAATTAATGATTTTCTAGGCTGACAGAACCTTCTTCTAGAGAGAAGTTAAGCAAGTTTTATAAAATAAGGAGGAGAATATAATTCGGAGAGCGCGCTATTAGCGTTTCTATGATAAATCCGTTTAGTGTAATCCTTACTTGCTAATGCTTCTCGCTCTTCAAAAAATGAAAAAATGGAGAAAGGAGAAATCAAAAATGAAACTGAACAAGCTATACACTAGTGTGCTGATTCTATGTCTGATGTTTTCTTTGGCTTTCGTTAACACTAGCGCAAGTTCACGCGTAACTCCTAATCAGGCGACAACTCTTTACATAGATCCAACACCAGTCAGAACATATGTATGTGAGGAATTCACTGTCGCCGTGAATGTTGACCATGTTACAGACCTATTCGTATGGGAGGTCGAACTGAGCTTTAATCCTAGCTTGGTAGAATGCTTGGGAGCTACAGAAGGGCCATTCCTAATGATGTCAGGACCGACGATCTGGCCACCGCCAATCATAGACAATGTTGTGGGCACGGTTCACATGGGCTGTGCACGGATAGGATCTGGTCCAGGTTCGAGTGGTTCCGGGACACTGGCTTACGTACACTTCCATTGCAAGGGACAAGGAGAATGTGACCTGATTTTTCTTTACCCGCCAACCTATCTGATGGACTCCTACGGCTTCGCTATTCAGCATAATCATATCAACGGGCACATAATACAACAGCCCAACTACGAGAAAAACACTTACTGGAAACCTGACTACCCAGACTACGCTCCAAGCGGCATGCCCGACATAGACCAAAAACAAGATAACTGGTTTATTCCATGGACTGGACAATGGGTTTTCTGCGGGCCTGTAGCTGTTGCCAACTCTTTATGGTGGCTTGACTCAGAGTTCGAACCTGGAAACATTCCGCCACCTGCTGTTTCAGATGGATTCCCCTTAGTTACCTCCTATGGCTATTGGGACGACCATGATGTCAAAAACATTGAACCACTAGTCAACGATCTGGCAGGTTACATGCACATCACTCCAGGCGGAACAGAAGTCCACGACATGAAACGAGGCATAGACCAATACTTGACGGACAGACAGATGCACGCCTACTTCTACACGCACTTGTACAAGCAACCGACATTCTATGAAGTAGAGTATGAGGTGGAGAAGTGTCAAGACGTGATTCTGTTGCTGGGCTTCTGGCAACTGGATCCAATGGGAACATGGTACAGATTTGGTGGACACTATGTCACAGTAGCAGGCGTCAACTCAACAGAACGTTACATAGCGTTCAGCGATCCTTACATCGATGCAGCAGAAATGGGGCTGCCAGGAAGAGTGCTTCCACTTGGCCATCCCTCTGGGCATCTGCCAGACTTGCACAACGACACATTGTATGTTTCACACGACATCTACTGGGCATTTGATCAATCACCTAGCCCTGGAGGAAACTGGTGGCTACCAGACTATAACCAATGGATGCTAGGGCATGATCTGTTCTTCAACTTTGAACACATAAACTTCCCGATAGAGTATGAACCATACTATATGCCCTTCAATCCGGGGCTTCCGGTACACACCGAAGTCGAATATGCGGTAGTGACTTCGCCATGGTTTGCTAAAGGACAATACGAGGACTATGCTCCTAGCGGTATGCCCGACATCGACGAAAAACAGGATGGCTGGATTAACCCATGGCCTCCACAGCCTGGCTCATGGAGCTACTGTGGACCTGTAGCGGTAGGCAACAGCTTATGGTGGTTTGACTCGAAATACGAGCCTAACCCTGTGCGACCGCCAACGATAAACGATGGCTTTCCGCTCGTTCAAGCCTATGGACCGTGGGACGATCATGACCCACAGAACGTAGGACCTTATATTCAAGACTTAGCATGGTACATGGATACTAACGGGTTGAGAACAGGGCTTCCACATTGTGGCACTGATGTTTTTGACATGCAAGCGGGTATAGCGCACTACTTGTCTGATAAAGGTGTCAATCCTTTAGGAGATTGCAACGGTGACGGCGTTGTTAACGTGGCTGATATGAATATCGTGGAAGCAGCGTTTGGGTCTGTTCCAGGAGCCCCTAACTGGGATTTGCGTGCAGACGTAGTTCACGACAACATTATTAATGCAAAAGACGCCAGCCTCGTTGGGCATAATATTGGTGAAAGCTGGGGTAAGTTCTACGAAAAGACACGATGGCAGCCTGACTTCGGATACATTTCACATCAGATCAAGATGTGCGAGGACGTGGTGCTACTACTAGGCTTCTGGCAAGAGTTCCAGCCCGGCTACTTCGTGCGAATAGGCGGGCACTTCGTGACAGCACACGGAATAGACGAAGCAGACATGATTATAGCGATTAGCGACCCAATGCAAGACAACGCCGAAAACGGCGGACAAGGAAGAGTTTGCCCACCTGGCCATCCCTCTGGGCATCTGCCAGACTTGCACAACGACACGATGTTTGTTTCACATGACTACTACACTCTCGCTCCCTCCCCAAGCCCAGGAGGCATATGGGGATTAGCTGACTACAACTGGTCAAGCATCGTGAACAACTTCTGGGGACAGAACACACCGCACAACTTCACTGAATGGCAGGAACCCTGGATGGGTATGCCAGTTTACGTAGAGATCGAGTATGCAGTAGTTGTTTCGTGCCGTGGTCCAATGGTTGCTGCAGGTTCTGACGACGGAAGTGTTTACGCATTGGATTACATGGGCAACCTCCTATGGAGTTTCCAAACTGGCGCACCAGTTGTTTCTGTTGCTATGTCTGAATGTGGCGAGTACGTCGTTGCAGGAAGCCTCAACAACGGCTTATTCGTCTTCGATGCAGCAGGGACATTGCTGTGGAGCAAGCCTATCGCTATCGCTGAAAGTTATGGACCTGGATGGGCAGGCGCCGATTCGAAGACTGTGGGCATTTCTGCAGACGGCTCATATATCATAGCTGCAACCTGGAATGGATTATACCTCTATGACAATGTGGGCACTCTAATATGGCAGTACTCGGAGCTAATCGAATCATCTGAGACATGTGCTGAAATCTCGCCAGACGGCAGATACATTGTATGCACGAGCTACCGGACAGGGCAGATACATTTCTTCTCGCATCTGCGCAATGGCCTCCCTGGATGGCAAGGGACAGACAATTCCCCTGTATGGACTCAGATGCCTCAGATATGGTTCTTCAACTGGGTTGCAATCGATGGTTGCGGAAGATACGTAGCTTTCACTGCTGATGTTGATATGGACTTCTTCTCTGAAGTCTACTTGTTTAATAGAAATGGCACGCAGATCTGGAGCTGGGAATTCAACAAAACAGGCTTTGTACGAGTTGACATGCCGTGGGACGGAAGAAGCGTGGTTGCCGTAAACGATGACCCATCAGACTTTAGCGGAACGCAAGCCGTATACTTTAGCGACATGACAGACGGAACGATGGGCTGGAGCGCATTAGATGGAACACCGCAATGGATTTTTGTTCACCCGCCTGCTGCCGGAACTGATGATTTCTACACTGTTGCAATTTCGCCTGACGGAAAAGTAATCGCAACTGGACCAAAAACAACAAACATTTACATATTAGACAACATAGGTGCACAATTGCAGACAATTCCAAACGGAGCGCTCAAATCACTTGACTTAACCTTTACAGGAGAATATGGAGCAGCAGGTGGGCTCACTCAAACAGGCGGCTCAATCGACTTCTTCACTAAAACACGCAACACATTGCTTTGGAGCTATCCAACTGGAGGCAAAGTCCATTCAGTGGCAGTGCAGAAAAAGTATCCATGTTTGATGCCATTTCCATACCATGATGTTGACGTAACCAACGTAACACGCTATATAACATCAGACAACAAAGTCAAGACAATAGTGTGCCAAGGTTATCGTGCTAATGAGATAACCATAACCTTGTCTAACCATGGAGACTACACTGAAACAGTAGAGGTTACGTTGTATGCGTACTCATCTTCCAACAACACTTTAATTGTTATCAACAATACTGTCGTGACTATTACTCCTGGAGCAACCCCAATTATAAGCATAGACTGGCTTGTTCCTGCATGGCTTCCATATTACGGAAACTACACTCTACATGCTGTAATCGGGCCAGTGCAAGATGAAAACTATCTTGTAGATAATGGATTCATAGACAGCGGTCTTCTTGTTACTGGACCTGGAGATATTACTGGTGACAGAAAGGTTGACGGTAAAGATGTAGCAATCGTGGCTAAAGGCTTTGGTACTGTAAGCGGTCAATCGAAATATGCGCCTAACGGAGACATAACTTGCGACTACAAGATTGACGGAAAAGACGTAGCAATTGTGTCAAAGAACTACGGAAAAATCTACACTTAATCCCCTTTTTCTTTTCTATCTTAAACTCTTCTCTATTTGGCTATTCGAATATGCGCTTTAGAGTGTCAATAAGTTTACAATGTTCCAAAAATTGTTTTCGTGCTTCTTCAATTGTAACTTTTTCAAATTCTACCATGTCGTTTGGTTTAGCTTGTCCGAGCAGGCAGAGGTCAGAAGTTGTTGCTACAGCTATTTTTGGGTATCCTCCGGTTGTTTGAGCGTCTCGCATTATTATGATTGGCTTGCCATCCTTGGGAACTTGAACTGCTCCAGGCAATAGTGCATCTGAAATGATGTCCGCTTTTTCCTTATGCTTAATTTGTGGTCCTTCGAGTCTGTAGCCCATTCGGTCAGCTTCAAGCGTGATTTTGTATTGGCTTGATAGAAACGTCTCTATTCCTTCCTCTGTGAACATTTCTGCTTGAGGTCCGAGAGTTACATGTGCTTTTATGCTGTTTGAGAACTGAGGCACAAGCTCTGAGGGAATTATTCGTTCATTTTCGAGTAATGAAATCTTAAAAGCTTCTATAACGTCTCCTGCCTTTAGTTGTCTTCCATCTATTCCGCCGAATCCTCCACGCCTGTAGGTTGACCTGCTTCCGAGAACAAGAGGCACGTTTATTCCCCCTCTCACTGAAAGATAAATTCTGCATCCGCTTTTCATTCTTCCAAAGGAAATCGTGCAGCCTTCATCAACATTTAGCGTCTGCCACATTGGAACATCTACACCATCAATTTTCGGAGAAACCTCTCCACCAGTTATTGCAATCTGTATTTTCGAAAGAGCTAGGAGCTCTGCACCGATAAGTGTCATCTCCAAACAGGCAGCGTCTATATCATTTCCTACTAGAATATTTGCTGCAATATGCGAAAGCTGGTCCATTGCCCCAGAAATCGGAACTCCATACTTGAGACGGCCGTATCTTCCCAAATCTTGCACAGTTGTAAAAAGTCCAGGCTTTAGCACCTTGAAAATTTTCATCGTCTTCTCCTTAAACCCCGCCTGAATTTTCTGCTTAACAGAGGCTTTAAGCATCTTGTACTTTTTTTCTGAAATAGGCTTGAACACAACTGTATCTCCAGGTTTCAGGAATGCAGGCGGTTGCTGCTGAGGGTTGAACAGTTGAAGAGGCGTTCTGCCGATTATTCTCCATCCTCCAGGCGCTTCGCATGGGTAAATTCCAGACTGCTTTTCTGCTATGCTAACTGAGCCTGCTGGAACTTTCAGTCTGGGAGTTTCCAATCGTGGAGTTGCAATTTTATCTGCAACTTCTCCAAGATAGGGAAAGCCTGCCACAAATCCTATCATGTAAACTCTATACTCCCTTTCTGAATGTAGCTTAACAACTTCTTCTTCAGTTAGTCTGTGATTGCTTGCAACATATGCGAGGTCTGGTCCATATTCGCCTCCATAAACCGTTGGAATCACGATTTTTCTACTTAGCACAATTTTCTTTGAGGTTTTAGCTGTTTTTTCAATGTCTTGAATGCGGAAAACAAGTTGCTCATAACTAACCCTCAACGGGTTAAAGCGAATTAGTAGCGACCGATAGGTTGGAACAAGCTCCTCAACCCCTTGAATGTTGGCATTTTCAACTGCTTCAGCTAAAACTACAACTTTCTGGTTCAAAGCAGGGCTTATAACGTTACCTAACTCCACAAGTAGTGCGCTGTCTCCAAAGGGAAAATACCGTGCTGGCTCATACGCTATGTCATTCATGATAAAACCCTGAAAAGCTGGCTACAGAAAGCTATTCACACGTGTAACTTCTATTCCTTGCTTGATTAGCCCTTTTTTTAATGCTTCTGCAAGCTTTACAGCAGTCGGGGTGTCCCCGTGAACGCAAATAGTGTGAACTCTACCAAGATTCACTGTTTCACCATTTAATGCTGTAATAATCCCGTCTAAAACAGCACTGACTGCTCTTTTAACAACCATTTGCGGTTGCTCAATAATGGCATCTAGCCGTGTTCTGGAAACAAGGCTTCCATCAGGGTTGTAGGCTCTGTCGACAAAAAATTCGTTTGCCACACGCAAACCAGCGTTGAAAGCGGTTTTTGCTAAAGCTGAATTTGGAGGTGCAAAAACAATCAAGTTTCGATTTAACTCCCTAATCGCTTCTGCTATTGCTTTTGAAAGTTTTTCGTCTTTTACTGCCATGTTGTACAATGCACCATGAGGCTTAACGTGCTGAAGCCCAGCACCTACGGTTTGCGCAAATGCCTGAAGCGCCCCAATCTGATAAATCATGTAGGCTTTGACTTCTTCCGCTGATAGCTGCATTTCTCTTCTGCCAAAACCCATTAGGTCTGGAAAGCCGGGATGCGCTCCAACCACTACCTTATGCTTCTTCGCCAAACTTACAGTTTGCATCATCGTGATTGGGTCGCCTGCATGGAAACCGCAAGCAATGTTTGCAGAAGTTATATGCTTCATTATCTCAGAATCATTTCCTATTTTGAATGCACCGTAGCTTTCGCCCAAGTCGCAGTTTATATCAACCTTATGCTTCAACGTAACCGCCTTTAATCACTAATGTACTTTCCTAGATGTTCAATTGCTGCTGATGGAACTGGCAAATCTTTCATCGTCTGCAAGCCCGCTGGAGCTTTAATTACCCTTGGGATTGCGTTAACAACTGTAGCTACTGTGCCTATGTCGCCGTGGACGCACGGCTGAATCTTCTGCTTGATAGTTGGGATTCCCTCAATTGTTACAGCATCGTATTCTTCTTCAGCGCCTATGTACGCTTGAAAATCAAGAACTATCACTTCTTTGCCTTTCATCATGCCTTTGGCTTTTTGCCTTAAACCCGCCACCTTTCCAGCCTCAACCGTTATGTTCTTGCTCTTAACAATTTTCTTGGCAACTACTGGCTCAACAGCCTCAACAACTATCTTGTCAATTTTCCATCTTAAGGCTGCCGCAATCATCCCTATCGACTGTTCAAGACCAGCATGCCCAGTAATTTGTTTGGTCTTGATTTTTCGCCTTAACTCTTCAATTGTTAAGCCAGCGCCTATTTTTTTCTGGAACGGCAATCGTCTTGTTCCCGCATTCATAATTCTCGTGGCTTGGATTTTGTCTATTTTTTGGCATGGTGCTGTAAGCGTTATCACAAGGGCATCCATCAAAAATCCAGGATTTATTCCCGTGCCTAGAACCGTTGCATCATATTTCTTAGCCAGCAAGTCAAGTTTGTTTGCAAGCTTTGGTTCAGAAACATATGGGTAGGAGAGCTCTTCACATGTGGAAACAACATTAACGCCGTGTTTGATTATTGAGGCTATTTGTGGAAATGTATCTTTTAAGAAAGAAGAGGTTGTGTGGATGACAATGTCAGGGTTCGTTTTGGAGAGCAATGCGTCTGCGTCGTTTGTAACTTTTATTCCCAATTTTTTCTCTAAGCCCAAAATTTCACCTAGGTCTTTGCCAACTTTTTCCTCTGCAATGTCGACTGCTCCAACTATTTCTGCTCCATCTTTATTTAGTAGGAATTTTGCTATCATGGAGCCGACGGCGCCGATTCCGTATAAGACGATTTTTACATTTCGCAATTTTGGTTTTTCTCCATTCTTTTTTGTTCGAAGTTATGTAATGCTGTGTTAGGTTTCCTTTTCCAAGTGCGTGGTTAGACTGGTTCTGTTACTCCGAGGTTCTTTGCAATGTTGCGAAGATCTTGAACTACTTTTGGGTTTAGAGGTACGCCCATTTTGGTTCTTGCTTCGGTTTCCTCGAATTCTTTTTCGCCGTGAATGTATATTCTTGTGGCGTTTTGTGCCTTGGGAGCATTTTTCAGTATGCTGATAAGCTCGTCCATGTCGCGTTTAAATTCTTCTTTTGGTCGGAAAGCGTCTATGCGCATGGCTCCGAAGAAGTGTCCTAAGCCTGAGGGTAATGGTTTTCCTGTTGGGTCTTTTGGGTAGACTTTGTAAGCATATAGTGCTCCTGGCAGGACTGCGCTGAAGATTTCTACGGCGAGGGCAAGTCCATAGCCTTTATGTCCGCCTGTGTCTTCTTCTGCTCCTCCTAGAGGCAGCAGTCCTCCTCCTGCTCTTTTCATAATGTTCTGTAGTACTCGTGCTGGATTGTCTGTGGCTATGCCGTTTTCGTCTGTTGCCCAGTTTAATGGCATGGGTTTTTCGAGTCTTGCGTAGACTTCAAGTTTCCCTCTTGTGACGGTGGCGGTTGACATGTCAAGCACATATGGTCTTTCTATTCCTGCTGGTACAGCTATGGCGATTGGGTTGGTTCCTAGCACGGCGTTTCTTGCGAATGTTGGTACGACAAGTACCTCTGAGTTGGTTGTGCATATTCCTATCATGTCTTCCTTTAATGCCATCATGGCGTAGTAGCCGGCGATGCCGAAATGGTTAGAGTTTTTAACAGCGACAAATCCTATATTGTGGCTGCGTGCTTTTTCGATGGCTAGCTTCATTGCACGGTGGGAGATTGGTTGTCCTAATCCTGCGTCTGCGTCAATTGTGGCTGTGGATGGGGTTTCATGGGTTATTTTTGGGTCTGGTTTTGGGTTCATCATTCCCTGTTGGATTCCGTTGACGTAGCGGCTCATTCTGGCAACGCCGTGAGAGTCTATTCCTCTCAAGTCTGCTTGGACAAGTACGTCTGCGACTATTCGTGCGTCTTCTGTTGGAACGCCTAGCTTGACGAGTGCTTCAGTGCAGAAGGAGTTGAGTTTTTGCGGAGGGATTCGAATTTCTTCTTCGCTCATTTGCTTTTTTCACCTTTTTTAATTATTGTGTGTTTTAGCTGATTTCATTTTCGATAATCTCGTTAACATATTTTGCTATGGCTGGTGCTGCAGTTAAGCCAGGAGACTCTATGCCTATGAGGTTTATTAAGCCGAATAGTCCTTTGTCTGCTTCGTGTTTTATTACAAAATCTTTGAAGCTGTCGTTTGGACCTTGCAGTTTTGGTCTGATTCCTGTGGAATCTGGTCCGATTCTGTATTGTCGAATTATTGGAAGGAATCTGGCTACGTCTTCTCTGAATTCCTTTTCGTCTGATGTTACTGTGTAGTCGATTTTATCTACGTAGTAGGCGTTGGGTCCTAGTCTGATGCTTCCCGTCATGTCTGGGGTTAGGTGTATTCCTAAGCCTCCTCCTTTCGGTAGAGGATAGACAAGCATTTTGACTGGAGGCGGTCCTGTGATTCTGTAGTAGTCGCCTTTGCAGTGGTGGAGTTTGTATCCAAGTTTGTTTATATCTAGGCCTGTCATTGCCGCTATTTTGTCTGAGTGCAATCCTGCGCAGTTTATGACTGTTTTGGCGGTGACTGTGAATTTTTCGTTTACACTTATGCCTGATAGCTCATAGCCGTCTTTTGTCTTTTTTATGCTCGTAACCTCGGTTTGAGTAACGAGTGTAGCATTGTTTCTGTGCGCGGTTGCATAGAAATGGCTCATTAGCTCGTCTGGTTCAACTATGCCCGTTGAAGGAGTATACAGAGCTTTTTCCACTTGCACATGGGGCTCAAGCTTCTGCACTTCGTCTCGGTCTAGGAATTCAAGGTCTGGGACTCCGTTTTCTTTTCCTTGCCACATCAAGTGTTCTAGCTCTTTGATTTCTTCCTCTTCGATGGCGACTGTTAGTTTTCCAAGTTTTTTGAAAGGGATTCTGTGTTTTTCGCAGAGTTCGTAGAGCATTTGGTTGCCTTCAACGCAAAGTTTTGCTTTGAGGGTTTTGGGGGGATAGTGGATTCCGGAATGGATTACTCCGCTGTTGTGACTACTGGTTTCTTGACCGAATTTTTCGTTTTTCTCGAAAATGTAAACTCCTTCGTGCCTTTCTGAGATGTGAGCGGCTATGGCTAAGCCTACTACGCCTGCTCCGATTATCACGATGTTCATATTGTTTATCTATCTCCTCTCCCCATGTTTATTTTGGTTATTGCTGCAACAGCCAAGTGGTTTTTTAAAATTGAATATTAAGGAGTATATAGCGTTAATTAGCATCAACATGTAAAAACGCTCTGCTAAGCGGTTCTGCTTTCAAAGTGTATCTTATGTTCGAAAAGTTTACATTTGTAAACTTTATATCTTTGTACCCTTTCTCTACTAAGAAGAGGCTTAAGAAAGTTGGAAGCAGAGAGCTCTTTGAAGTGCAAAGAGGTTCTTGAGAAGCTTCTAGATGAAGAGAAGCTCAAATACTGCTTTGAATGTGGCATCTGCACGGCTAGCTGTCCAATGGCTGAACTGCTGGGAAAAAGCTACAATCCACGAAGGCTTCTGGAGAGAATCATGCTAAGCTCTGAAGCTGTTTTGGCTTCTGAGGAGCTTTGGCTTTGCGCTTGGTGTTATAGCTGTTCTAAGCATTGTCCTCAAGCGTTGCAGTTGCCAGAAGTTTTCCTTCTTATGCGAAGACTTGCTAAAGAAAAGGGGCACGATGAAGCATATGAAAGAAGCCTTGAGAAAATTGTGAAGGACGTTCCTCTTCCGCTTGTGGCAACAGCGGTTTGTTTTCATCCAGAACGTGCGGGTTTAAAAATGGAAGCAGTTTTAGAGAAGATTGGACATTTGCGTGGAAAAGGCGCGAAAAGGGAAAAGCGAAAAGCGAGAGAAAAAGCTAGAAAAGTTGCCATCATAGGCTCTGGACCTGCTGGGCTATCTGTTGCTTACGAGCTAAGTCTCCGAGGATATGCACCAACAGTTTTTGAGGTTTTATCTGAAGTTGGAGGAATGTTAAGGAAGTGCATTCCGCAGTATCGTTTGCCGAGAGAAATTTTGGAGAAGGAAATCGAGTTTCTGATAGATTCTGGCGTAGAGATTAAGACTGGTGTTGCTGTTGGTAAGGATTTGAGTTTTGAGGATTTATGGAGAGACGGGTATGAAGCTGTTTTTGTCGGTGTAGGCGTTCATAAGGGTCAAGGATTGAGGATTGAAGGTAGCGATTTGAATGGAGTGTTTCACGCTCTTGATTTCTTGTGGGATGTTAATTCTGGCAAAAAAGTTGATTTAGGCAATAATGTTGTTGTGGTTGGCGGTGGAAACGTTGCAGTTGACGCTGCAAGAACCGCTTTGAAACTTGGCGCAAACAATGTTACAATTCTCTACCGTAGGTCAAAGGAGGAAATGCCTGCGATTCCTTGGGAAGTCAAAGAAGCTGAAAATGAAGGTGTAAAAATCGAGTTTTTGGTTGCGCCTAAAAGAATTTTGGGCGAAAATGGAAAAGTAACAGCGGTTGAATGTATTCGTATGCTGTTAGGCGAGCCTGATGAAAGTGGAAGAAGAAAACCTGTTCCCATTGAAGGGTCAGAGTTTAAACATGAAGCCAATATGGTGATTCTTGCAATAGGCGAAACCGCAGACGTTTCGTTTTTGCCTAAAGATATAGAACTAAACGACGACGGCACAGTATGGGTTAATCCAATAACAATGGAAACAAGCATACGGGGAGTTTTTGCTGGTGGAGATGTTGCAACTGGACCCGCAACAGTTATTGAGGCTATACGAGCTGGAAAAACTGCAGCTGAATCAATTGATTGCTATCTGAAATCTTTAGGAGGATAGAAATGATGGCAGAGAATAAAGAGCTAGAGAACAAAAGTGCTGAGGAAATTCGCATAGGCGTTTATGTTTGCCATTGCGGCTTAAACATCGCTGGCTCCGTTGACTGCGAAGACGTGGCAAAATTTGCTGCCACACTTCCCCATGTAGTTTTAGCTAAGGACAACCGTTATACCTGTTCTGACCAAGGTCAAGAACTAATCAAGAAGGACATAAAAGAAAACAAGCTAAACCGTGTCGTAGTAGCCTCATGCTCCCCTCGCCTTCACGAGCCAACTTTTAGAAAAGTTTGCGAAGAGGCTGGCGTTAACAAATACCTATTCGAGATGGCTAACATCCGAGAGCATTGCAGCTGGGTTCACCTTCATGATAAGAAAGCAGCTACAGAAAAAGCCAAAGACCTTGTCAAGATGGCTGTAGCAAAAGCTTCACGGCTTCACGCTTCAAAAGAGATTGAGGTTCCAATAACAAGAAAGGCATTAGTCATCGGAGGCGGAGTAGCTGGCATTCAAACAGCACTGGATTTGGCAGACACAGGCTACAAAGTCTATCTAGTTGAAAAGGAGCCAAGCATCGGCGGAAGAATGGCGCAAATCGACAAGACCTTCCCAACAATGGACTGCTCCATCTGCATTCTTGCACCAAAAATGTCTGACACTGGGCATCATCATAACATCGAACTGTTAAGCAACAGCGAAGTCGTTGAAGTAAAAGGCTATATTGGCAACTTCCGCGCAAAAGTTCTCAAAAAACCACGCTACGTAACAAAAGACTGCTCAGCATGTGGAGACTGTGCCAGCGTTTGTCCGATAACCGCTCCAAACGAATTCGACGTAGGCTTAGCCATAAGACATGCCATCTACACGCCTTTCGCTCAAGCAGTCCCATCCACATACATAATCGACATGAACCTCTGCCTCAACAAGGACGGCGTAATTGTCTGCGATAAATGCGTGAAGAAATGCGAACGCCAAGCCATAAACTTCGAGATGAAACCCGAAGAAGTAGAGCTTGAAGTAGGCACAATAATTGTGGCAATAGGCGCAGACGTCTTCGACCCTTCGACCCTTCCCTACTATGGGTACGGAAAATATCCAAACGTCATCACCTCGCTCGAGTTTGAAAGACTAATCAACGCCGGCGGTCCCTCAGGTGGAAAACTATTACGCCCAAGCGACAAACAGATTCCCAAACGTGTAGCCTTCATCCAATGCGTTGGCTCACGCTCAGACAGAAACGAAAGACTATATTGCAGTAATGTCTGCTGCATGAACACAATTAAAGATGCACTTCTAATCAGAGAACATTGGCCTGAAACCGAAATCTACGTCTTCTACGTTGACATTCGAGCCTTCGGAAAAGGTTTCGAAGATCTCTACAAGAGAGCCAAAAAAGAGGGCGTTGTCTTTATTCGTGGTCTTCCTGCAGAAATATTTGAGGATAAGAAGACGCATAACTTGCGGCTTGTTGGAGAAAACACGCTTCGAAACGAGCTGTATAAAGTTAATTCTGACATGGCGGTTCTTTCCATCGGCTTAGAGCCTAGAAAGGACAGCGAACTTGTTCAGCGGTTGCTAATGCTTTCCAGAACCCAAGACGGCTTCTTCATGGAGGCTCATCCTAAGCTAAGACCAGTTGACGCTGCTACTGGAGGAATATTCTTCGCTGGTTGCGCTGAATCTCCTAAAGACATTAAGGACAGTGTAACACAAGCAAGCGCTGCCGCTGCCCGTGCAAGTATTCTGATGGCTCAAGGAAAAGTAACTGTTGAGGCTATTACGCCGATTTTTGATGCCGAAAAGTGCAAGGCTTGCGGTCTCTGCACTAAGGTTTGCCCTTACAATGCTTTAACTTTGAATAAGGATTTGAAGCGAATTGAGATTATTGAGGCTGCGTGTGGCGGATGCGGAACTTGCGCTGCAGAATGTCCTTTTGGAGCTTTGACACAGAATCATTTTACTGACGAGCAGATTTTCGCTCAAGTTGACGCTGTTACAGAGTCTGATGCTGACAAGAAGATTGTAGCTTTCTGTTGCAACTGGTGCTCTTATGCAGGCGCAGACTTTGCAGGGGTCAGTCGTATGCAATATCCTCCAAGCGTGCGGATAATCAGAACCATGTGCTCTGGGCGTGTAGCTCCAAAGTTTGTTGAAAGAGCCTTCGCCAGAGGTGCTGCCGCGGTTCTCGTGGCTGGCTGCCATCTTGGAGACTGCCATTACATAAATGCTAACTACCAAACTCAGAAGCGTGTGGAACGCTTATGGAAGAAGATGGAGCAGCAAGGCTTGAACAAGGAAAGACTGCAGCTGCTTTGGTGCTCAGCAGCTGAAGGCGAAAGATTTGCTTCCAAAATTCGTGAAATGCAAACCATTATAGAAAAAATTGCACCAGAGGAAATTGAGAAAGCTAAAAAAGCTTTCGAGAAAAGTTCAGGAGGAACATGAAAATTGCCTGTTAGAATTAAGCATGAGCCACTTGATAAAGAAAAAGTGAAACCTCTAAAAGCAGAAATTCACATAATCAAAGACCAGTGTAAAGGCTGCGGTTACTGTATCGAGTTTTGTCCCAAAAAAGTGTTGGAGGAATCGCGTGAAATCAATGCAAGAGGTGTTCATCCTCCGAAAATTGTTGATGAGGAAAAATGTGTTATCTGCAGTTTTTGCACTGCTGTTTGTCCAGATTTCGCTATTTTCGTTACCGAAAAACAATGTGAGGAGGCATGTTAGAATATGACTGGAAAGAGAGCGTTGCTTACTGGCGTTCACTTCATGAACGGAGACATCGCATGCGCTGAAGGCGCAATTGCTGCTGGTTGCCGATTCTTTGCCGGATACCCTATCACTCCAGCTACGGAAATTGCTGAGTATTTGTCGGAGCGTATGCCAGAATTTGGAGGAATTTATATTCAGATGGAAGATGAAATTGCGTCCATAGCTGCTGTTATCGGCGCCTCTTATGCTGGTTTGAAGGCAATGACTGCTACTTCTGGCCCAGGCTTCAGTCTCATGCAGGAGAATATTGGTTTGGCTGTGATGACTGAAACTCCATGTGTTATTGTGGATATTATGCGTGGCGGTCCGAGCACGGGCCAGCCAACCTTGCCCGGACAGCAGGATGTTATGCAGGCTAAATGGGGCTCTCATGGAGATTATGGAATAATTGCCTTGTCGCCTTCTTCTGTTCAGGAAATGTTTGACTTGACTGTTGAAGCTTTTAACTTGTCTGAAATTTATCGTTTGCCAGTTTTGCTTATGGGAGACGAAATTGTGGGGCACATGTGGGAGAAGGTGGTGATTCCGCCAGCTTCAAAGTTTAAGATTGTAAGCCGAAAGAGGCCGCATGTTACTCCAGATAAGTATGCGCCATTTATGCCCGGTGATGATTTGGTTCCGCCTATGGCGTGTTTTGGCGAAGGTTACCATTTTCATGCTACTGGTTTGACGCATGATGAGCATGGTTATCCAAAGACACAAAGCTCCGAGGTTCAAACTAGGCTTGTTAGAAGACTTTGCGAAAAGGTAAGCAAGAATGCTGACAAGATTGTTAGGGTTGAAGAAGTTATGCTTGACGATGCGGATGTTGTTGTAGTGGCTTATGGCATTGTTGCGCGCTCTGCGTTAAGTGCTGTGAGAAAAGCAAGAGAAGCTGGAATAAAAGCTGGGCTTCTACGTTTGATTACTCTTTGGCCGTTCCCAGAAGAGCATGTGGCGAAAGCGGCTGAAAAGGCTGAGAAAATTGTTGTTCCCGAAATGAATTGTGGACAGATTACACGAGAGGTGGAGAGAGTAGCTAAAACGACTCCCGTGGCTTTTCTTTCCAAGCTTGGTGAAGAACCTCATACTCCGATGGAAATTCTGGAATTGATAAGGAGGAACGCTTGATGACTCAAGAAACGGCTCATCCATTCATGAAATATCTGCGACAGGCGATGATGCCTCACATTTGGTGTCCTGGATGTGGAAACGGCATTGTGCTTAACTGTTTTGTTCATGCTTTAGACGAGTTGCACAAGGATTTGGATAAGCTTGCCGTGGTTTCTGGTATTGGTTGTATTGGGCGGGCTGCTGGATACTTGAATGCTGATTCTTTTCACACCACGCACGGTCGCGCTGTAGCCTTTGCGACTGGAGTGAAGCTGGCGAATCCGGAGCTTGATGTTGTGATAATCAGTGGCGATGGCGACTTGTTTGCAATTGGCGGAAACCACTTTATTCACGCTGCACGAAGAAATATTGGAATTAAAGTGATTTGCGTTAACAATTTCAATTATGGAATGACTGGTGGTCAGCAGGGTCCGACAACGCCCCTTGAAGCTTTCACCACAACCACGCCTTATGGCAATATTGAGCCTCCTTTCAATCTTGTTCATTTAGCTGCTGCCTCTGGAGCTACTTATGTTGCTAGATGGACAACTTTGCATGTGCGAAAGCTAACACAATCTTTTAAGAGGATGTTGCAGAAAGAAGGTTTCTGTTTTGTTGAAGTAGTATCGCCTTGTCCAGAAATATTTGGTAGACGTAATAAGCTGAGAACTGGGCTTGAGATGATGGACTTGTTTAAACGAGCATCTGTGATAGAGAACTTTTCAGACCCATCGAAAGCAGTGATTTCTGCTGAAAAGATTGTTGTTGGCGAGTTTGTCAACATTGAAAAAATAAGTTATGAAAGGATGCTTCATGAAAAGATAAGTCACATAAACGAAAAAAGAATGGATTGGTGAGTTTAAAATGCGCATAGAAATACGGTTTGCAGGTTTCGGCGGTCAAGGCATCATCAAATCAGGAATAATCGTCGCATCTGCAGCGGCAGTCCACAGCGAAAAAAATGCTGTTCAAACACAATCCTACGGTCCAGAATCAAGAGGCGGAGCATGCAAGTCTGAAGTTGTCATCTCTGAGGAAAGCATTGATTTTCCAAAAGTTGTTGACCCCGACATTTTAGTTCTGATGTCCCAGCACGCCTATAACGAGTACGCAGACAGCGTAAAGGCTGGCGGAATTGTGATTCTTGACCCAGACATGATTCCGCATGAGAAAGAATTGGAAAACGTGAAAGTCTATCGTGTTCCTGCTACGAGAATTGCTGAAGAGCTTGGAAAAAAGATAGTTGCCAATATTGTCATGTTAGGCGCTTTTACTGCTATCACTGAAGTGTTGAGCGGTGAAGCAGTCAAGAAATCTATCATAGAGAACATTCCTAAAGGAACAGAAGAACTCAACTTAAAAGCATTTGAAAAAGGATACGAATACGGGAAAAACATCACGAAACATTAGATTTTATTTTGCCTTTACTTCTACTAGCGGCATTTGTGCTACAAGTTTCGATTTTCTAACGCCTACATGACGTAAGGGAACAACTTTTTTTGCTTCGTTGTAAATGTCGGAGGCTATTTTTCCAAGAACCAGCTCTTGAGCGAATTGGTCCATCGTAAGCTTAGAAGCTTTTTCTTCAACTATTCTTTTCATGATATTGCGGATTACGTGCTCTTGTGATGTCCGTGCTCTTGACAATGTGAAGGCGCATACTGCTATTTGGAATTTGTAGCCGTCGCTTGTCTTTAACGTGAACAAGCCGTCTATTTTTGTTGTCCTTCTTCTAACCAAGCTTCTGAGATAATCTCTGGAATATTCATGCCCTTTGAAAATTGTATGTGCGGTTTTTCCTTCTATCTTAGTTATTTGGAAGTACATTTTCAAGTATTGATGAGCAAAATCGTTTGTTATATCATATAATGTGGATTCTATTACTCTTCCCATCAGCTTTTCCGGCTCTTCTGCTGGCAATGCTCCAAGTTCAATATTTCCAAAGTAGGCTGGAGCTATTGCTGTGTACCATGTTTTGCTCCGCCATTTATCTTTTACACGTTTTGTGGAAGACAAGTTTATCCTCCAAATGTAGCATGAAAATTCACAAATGGGTATTAAAAGCTTTACCGTTTTGGCTCTATTTTTTCTATACCACCCATGTACTTTCTTAGGACTTTAGGCACCACTACTGAGCCATCTTCTTCTTGAAAGTTCTCTAATATTGCAACTATCGTTCTGCCCGTGGCTATGGCGGTAGAATTCAGCGTATGCACAAAGCCTTTCGGCGGAGCACCTTCCTTCTCTCGATATTTCACGTTCAAGCGTCTAGCTTGATAATCAGTGCAATTGCTGCAGCTTATTATTTCCCGATAACCTTTCTGAGCTGGCATCCACGCTTCCACATCATACTTCTTGGCTGCAACAGTGCCAATATCGCCAGTGCACACATTCACCACTCTATAAGGCAATTCGAGTTTTTGAACTACATTTTCAGCATTGCTTAACAGTTCTTCGTGGAGCCTCCACGAGTCTTCAGGCTTGCAGAAGATAAACTGTTCAATCTTGTTAAACTGATGTGTGCGGAAAATGCCTCTAGTGTCTTTACCGTGTGCTCCTGCCTCTTTACGAAAGTTTGTGCTCACTCCAGTCAGTCGCAATGGCAATTCTTCCTCCTTAAATGTCTCGTTCATAAACATGGCTGCCATCGGATGCTCTGAAGTTGCAATCAAATACAAATCCTCATCTTCAATCTTGTACAGCACATCCTCAAAATCGCTTAAAGCAGTGACCCCCTCATAAGCTTCTCGCTTCATCAGAAAAGGCGGCTCTATTGGCGTGAAACCTTTCTTAACCATCTCTTCAAGGGTGAAAAGCATCAACGCCATGTCAAGCAGCACGCCTGCGCCTTTAAGAAAGAAGAATCTTGCTCCAGCAATTTTTCCAGCCCGCTCAATATCCATTATGTTTAAGCCTAAGCCCAGCTCTATATGCCCTTTTGGAGTGAATGAGAACTTTCGAGGCTTCCCCCACATCCTTACCTGCACATTATCATTTTCATCTTTACCATACGGAACCGACTCGTGAAGAAGGTTTGGAACTTGCATAAGCAGATTGCGCACCTTTTGCTCATCTTCAACAACCTGCTTTTCTAATGCGGTAATTTCAGCGTCAACTGCTCTTCCCTTGCTAATTTCTTTAGCTGCATCCTTTCCCTTCTTTTTCAGCACTGCTATTTCGGTGGTTATCTGTTTTCTTTTATGCCGAAGCTCATTAAGCCGAGTAAGATTCGCTCGCCATCGACAGTCAAGCTCGATAAGCTCCTCAAGCATCTTCAGATTCGCAGGGTCGCCTCTCTTTTGCAAATTACTCTTTACGACTTCGGGACTTTCTCGAATAAGCTTAATGTCAAGCATACTCCATCACACTTGTTTCTAATATTGTCTAGCCTTATAGCCTAAGAAAAGAAACAACTAATTAACCTTACCACAACAACAAAACCAACAAACAACTTATTCATTAAGCGTATCAAATGTTAATCGAATTAGAGAAACTTCAGTTCTTAAACAAGCCCCGCTAACTCAACACACATTTCGAGGTATATATGCCTCGAAATAATGGTTGAATTTTCATCTTTAGACTGAGAATGTGTGCGGAGTTCTGCTCTTATTTTATGTGTAGAGTGAAGTTTTGCTCTGGAGTGTTTCGTGTTTTCAGCAATTTTTAGGCTTTTCGCTTTGTAAATGAAAGTAGCAACTGAATTGTGTTTGAGTTTTTTTATTCTAGTCGTTTGATTATGTGGTATCCAAATTTTGTTTTTACGATTGGTGAGGTTTCGCCTTTGTTTAGTGCAAAAGCGGCTGTTTCGAATTCTTTAACCATTTTTCCTCTGCCGAATGTTCCGAGGTCTCCGCCTCTTTTTCCTGAGGGGCATAGTGAAACTTCTCTTGCTATGTTTGCGAATTTTTCGCCTTTCTTTAGGCGTTCTAAGATAGTTTTTGCTTCTTGTTCTGTTTTGACTAGAATGTGTGCACAGTGAACTTTGTCTGGCATAAGCCAGAATAATGCGTCTGATTCATTTATAACAATTCTTTTCAGTTTCTCAGTTTGTTTATGGAAAAATTGATTGAAGGTTATGGAAAAATGTGAGATATCTTACTGTTTTGTGAGCGTGTATTGGCGGTTTTGGCAGTCAACCATTTCATTCTCAAAAAGTTTGCGCAGAGACTTGAAAACCTTCTTTTCTGATTCTCCAGTTTTCTCAGCTATTTCTGCAAGCGTTAAGCCTTTACCAGCATTTTTTAATGCGGAAACCACTAGTTCGTCAGTTTTGTTCAGTTTCACCATCTCAACCATCCCGAAACATGCGAGAGCAGTTTATTCTTTTGTTTTTCTTATAAATTTTTTTCAACACGAACAGTTGAGCATATATGTCCTATCCAATTAAAATAATGTCTTATTACGGAGTGCTCTTCACAGATGCCCTACTACGTCTACATGCTTCTATGCGAAAACAACAGCTTCTACACTGGATATACTGGCGATTTGGATTCGAGAATACGGCTTCACGAGAATGGAAAGGGCGCAAGATACACACGAATGTATAAGCCGAAGAAGCTTGTTTACGTGGAGCAATTCAGCAGCAGAAAGGAAGCAATTCGCAGAGAGAAGACTGTTAAACGGTTAAATCACCAACAGAAACTTGAACTTGTAAACTTTCAAAGGAGACTAAAGAAGAAAAGGCAAATTTGCTGATAGCAGTTAAACCTCTATGCAAATGTAATTTTTGTTTTGCAGTTCCAGCGGGCATCCTCCACCGCAGATTTTCAGTTGCGGGCACTCTTTGCACTTCGACTCAACATACTCTCTCTTTCTTATGCTCACCGCCAGCGGATTGTTCCAGATTCTCTGCCAATCATATTTCAGAATGTTACCAAGGCTCTCAAAGTAGCTTTGGCAAGGATAAACGTCGCCGTTCGGTCCAATGCACATGTTAATCATTGCCGCTGAGCATGATTTCACGCCTAAGCCAAGCTTAACAGGGTCTAAGCGACAGTATTGGGTAGGTGTGTACCAGAGAAATTTCATGCCGAGCTTGTTCGCCTTTTCCAGTATTTGTGGAAGAAGCTCATTCAACATTTCAAGTGGTAAGGCAAATTCTCTGCTTATCTTGTCTGCCTTTCCAGAATAGATGAGACTGTTGCATCCGAAGGTTGCTGTTCCAACGCTCTTGAGAAAATCTATTGTCTCCAGAAAATCTTGAGCATTATACTTGCTTAACGTCGTGTTTGTCGTAGTATAGATTTGCGAAGAAACAGTGTTCTTGATTCCTGCAACTGTTTCTTTCCAACTTCCCTTGCACGCTGTTATCTTGTCGTGGATTTCAGGCTTATGCGATTCAAGAGTTATCTGAACAAAATCTAACCCTGCTTTCTCTAGAGCCTCAACGTAAGCCTTGTCTTTCAGTCTTCTGCCGTTTGTAACAAGCCCAGTAACCATTCCTCTGTTCTGAGCATAAAGCAAAAGTTCAGGCAAATCTTCTCGAAGCGTGGGTTCGCCTCCAGTGAAGGTTAAGATGAAAACACCGATTTGTTGCAGCTTATCAATTATCTCTTTCCAACTTTCTGTGCTAAGCTCATCTGTTTCGTGCGGTCCGCCTGCATAGCAGTGAACGCAGTTGTTTTGGCATTTGAAAGTGAGCGCCATATCCATGCGTAAAGGTGCAAAATACTCTTGAGAGAAGGGCTCAACGCTTTTAACGTCGAGAAAGGATATGGGACAGACGTTTTCAGTCTGCGCTAACGTGCTAATAGCGTAAACAAGTTTCTCATAATCCTTCTTAGCGGTCTGCCCATCAATACGATACATCCGCTGAATCTTTTTCAAAACTTCCTTTTCAGACATTCCCATCATCAGAAAATAAGCGTAAGCAGTGGCCGTCTCGTTAAGATAAAGAACCGTATTAGCATTAATTACCATCATACCCTGCTGATTAGGCTCAACTCGGAGCTGCAACGCTAAACCCGCAAACTTACTCTTTCCCCTATAAGTGTAGCGCCCTTGAGGAATCTCTGGCGAATGCAAAATTTTGCGCAGAAAACTCATGTCTTATCCAACTCCTCCACCAGCACAGGCACAAGCGCATGAAACACACGCACATGCACAAGCACAAGCATGACAAGCGCAAACGCAGCTTGCACCGTGATGAGCTGGCTCATTTGAAGCTTGAGCTGGCGGCATCGGAACTATTGCATTAGCAAATTTCTCAAGATTAGCCACAATGCTGTTTGAAGTATTTTCTACGGCTGTTGCGATGTTATTTGCGAAATCTGCTCCCGGAATTGTAGGCGGCATTGTTGCTTGCATTGGATTTTCAATGTTCGGCGTGTACGTTGGGTGTGGATGATAATTATGGTAGCCGTACCAATACCACAGCCATAGCGGGCTTGGTTCGAAGACTTTGTGTTGGAACGCAAGTTGTGTGCGTTTTTGGTGTTCTGGGTCAAGCAAAAGCCACAGGAGCTGCTCGTCATAGGCTTTTGAGGCTAGTTCTGGAGTGTTAGCCTGCTCAACTTGTTGCCATGATTTCTCAACAACCTTGGCATAATAGTCAATCGTGTCTCTTCTGCAGTAGCCTCGCATTTTCTCTTCAACAGTACTTCGAATCTGCATAACTGTCTGAGCAAGTTTCTCTTCGTCCAAAGTTCCATTAGGCTTTATCGAATTTAGAAAATCTATCTCATAATAGCGCAAAGGCGTCTCATCTGTTCCTCTCTTATTCTGGAACTGCGGCATAATTCTCAGCTTTATTGAGGGCTTTGTAGCTTCAGCCCACACTGCCCTTTTCTGCAACAGACTATAGAGGATTTCTGTAACAATACGCGTAGGCTGCATGTCAAGCAAGTAAGAAGCTTCAACGGCTGTCAATCCATGCCTTATTCCCAAAGTTTCCATACTAAGCCTAGGTGCAAAATACTGCCTCTTGCTGACCATGACAATAAAGGCAATGATAACGAACAGTATTCCACCGATAAAAAGCACCAAAACCACGAAGGGCAAAAAAGAGTAGGGAGCCACTCCACTAGGCGGTTGAGTATCATAATTCTGCATATACTGCTTAGGAAAAGAAACGCCCACTGGATATTGCTGGCATGGCGAAAGATTTTTTGCTTGCCAATAAACTGCTAAACGCCCTTCATCCATCAACGTATTATTCCAGTCGATTGAAGTTTTCACCATCTCCTTTGTAACATTTGAAGGCAGAACAACAAGTATGCGAAGGTCAGCTACGGTTGCAACAGCCCACCATGTAGGAATAAACTGCATACCAACATTGCCCGGATTTTGTGTATCGCTATGCATCATATGCTTGACGCGAGTAAGAAGCGTCAACCATAGTGTTTTTCCTGGCTTTAGCGGAGAGCTAAGCTTTACGCTTATCTTATAATCTGAACTTGAGCTTGCATCAGAAGCTTGCAAAACCATGCCATTCTGGTCTTTTGCTTCGCCTATCGTAAAGTAACGGTTGGGTTGCCCTATGTAAACATAGTTTATTTCATCTCCAGAATCCAACGTTAAGCTTATGTTATAGAAGAGGTCGATTGAGCCGTCTTGGTTTATCCAGATTTTTACGTATTCGCGGTTTATGTGATAGGTTCCTGTCCACGCAGAAGCAGTGTGTATGTGCATTGCTAGAATTGTGAGCAAGGCGAATGTGAGCATTAATGGAGAGCCCTTCACCATTTTGGCTCCTCAGCAACCTCAAAAGTGTGCCCACAATAGGCGCACGTAGCATATGGCACACCAGAAACGATTTTGATCTGTTTCGCATCCACAGAGGCAGAACAGTTCGGACACTTGAGTGCAACAGCTTTCATCTCTCCAGAGATCTCTAGCCTTTGCATAACTGTGGTTGGCTTTCTAGCTAGGAAATAGATTATTCCGAAACCAGCGACAAATAGAATAGTAGCAACAATCAGTCTTGTTGGAGCATAAACAGACGCAAGAGCAAATATGATAGCAAAAAAGAAAAGAACACCTACGGCGATTGCGCCTAACACTGTGATAATTTTCATAAATGAAAGTGATGTGTATTCTTCGATTTAACCTTAGTCTTCGTAGAAGCTTGGACTCTGCAAAAAACTTTTCATATATACGTGATTAAAATTTTCTCTTAGACAGCCAGCGCCACAATGGCTAACCTTATAACCGACGCAACTCACCTAACGAAATGGAGCATTCACAAAAAGATGAACAAATCCGCAAAACGCACAACAATACAACGCATTTACACACTCTTCCATCTAGCAAAAGAAACATACAAAGAAGATCCGGCACTCGCAAACCGATACATCACTATTGCCAGAAAAATCGCAATGGCAACCAAAACTCGCCTACCAAAAGAGTACAGACGGCAAATCTGCAGACACTGCAAAAGCTTTATCCTTCCAGGCGCAAATTGTCGAATAAGGATACGGCATAGAAGAGAACCACATATGGTGATCACCTGCCTAAACTGCGGAAAACAGACACGCATCACACTGAAAAGCAAGGAGAAAAAATGATTTTGAGCAAACTCACCATAGGAATGAAAAAACGCATCAAACGAAAACTAAGCTACCAAAAACCCACAATATGGATCGGCAAACACCAAGTAACCCCGGAAACATTGAAGGAAATCGAAAAGCAACTGGAAAAGAACGAAATGGTTAAAATCAAAATCTTAAAAAGCGCTCTCACAGAAAAAGACACAAAAACAACGGCTTCCATGGTTGCCCAGCAGACTGGAGCAGCTTTGGTGGAAGCTAGAGGACACACATTCATGCTTTACAAACGTCGCTACAAATCTGTTACAAAGTGAAAGCCTTTATATTATGCCTCGTGAATTACTGAAAGAAAAAACAAGAGGACAAAACATCTTGCTAACACCCAACGATGTCCCAGCATCCAAATTCATCGAAAAACTAGCCAAATATCTAAAAGAAAACGTAGACGAAATTACTCCTCCACCATGGACAAGCTTCGCAAAAACAGGCGCTCACGTCCAACGATTACCAGAAAACCCAGACTGGTGGTACGTTCGCTGCGCCTCATTACTACGCAAAATATACATTCATGGCCCAATAGGCATAGAACGCCTACGAGCCGCATACGGAAGCAGAAAAGACTTCGGCATCAAGCCTGAACATGCAGTAAAAGCTGGCGGCTCCGCAGTGCGAAAAGCATTGCAGCAACTGGAAGCTGCAGGCCTTATCGAGAAAGTTTTGCCAAATGGACGAAGAATCACAAAAAACGGAAGGAAGCTTCTGGAAGAAGTTGCTGAAAGCCTCAAAAAGGAGTTGTTAAAAGAGTATCCTGCACTGGAGAAGTACTAGAAAAAAAGGTGCCTAAGAATGTCCGATGAGGAGTTGGAGGAACTCCGTAGGCGAAAGCTTTCGGCAATGCAACGAAAATATGCTGAGGAACAGAGAAGAGACGAAATTGAACGACAATTGGAAGAGCAAAAACAAGCCTTGCTTAGAAGCATATTGTCTTCTGAAGCAAGACAGAGGTTAATGAACTTGAAGATGGTTAGACCCGAATTCACGGCGCAACTGGAACTCCAACTAATCCAACTTGCTCAACAAGGAAAACTACCAATACCCTTAGCGGATGAACAATTAAAACAGATTCTTGTCCAGTTGCAAGGACGGAAGCGTGAAATAAAAATTAGGAGAGTGTAAACAATTGGCAAGAAATAAACCCGCAGCTAAAAAGAGAAGATTAGCAAAGGCTGGAAAACAGAAGAAAGCTGTCCCCTCATGGGTCATTGCCAAGTCTGGCGGAAAATTTAGAACTCATCCAAAGAGGAGAAATTGGAGGAGTAGAAAGCTTAAGGCTTAAAGGATTGAGGCTTATGGCGGAAGAGAAGAAAGAAGAACAGTTGAATGCACCTGAAGAAGAAAGTAAGCAAGAAGAACCTGACGAAATAGCTAAAGAGAGCACCGTAGAGGTTGAGGAAGAAGCGGCAACAGCAGAGGAGGAGAAGGAAGAGGAAAGCGTCGAGATTTTAGAGGAAGCAGAAGCAGAGAAGCCTACAGAAGAGAAAAAACCAGCCGAAGAAGAGGAGGCTAAGCCGAAGCGGGAAAAGAAGAAAGAAGAAGAGGAATTTGTTGAAGAACGAGTTTACACTATCCCATTAGGTCAGGCTTGGGCAATGCCTCAGAACAAGCGTGCAGCTAAAGCTATTAGGATTATAAGAGCTTTTGTGCAGAGGCATATGAAGATGGATAAACCTAAGAAAGAAGGCGAAGTGGAAGAGGAAGAAGAGCCAAGTAGACTTATTATTAGTAATGAAGTGAATGAAAAAGTCTGGAGCAGAGGGATTGAGAAGCCTCCACGAAAGATCAGGGTTAGAGCAGCAAAAGATGAAGATGGCAATGTAATGGTCTTTTTAGCTGAAGGCGACTGAAAATAAGCGTATTTGATTTTTGTCTAAAAGCAACTTTTAACTCTCCATATATTAAATATGCTGTTGATTAAGGGGTTGTTGTTTGCTTCTGTTGCGTGACTAGCACCCTCTAGGGTGTTTATGCATCTTGTCTATACAAACTGTAAGATGTGATTGCGCTGTTTTTGTTTTAGAAGGCGTAAAAAGTATTGGTCGGACAAAAAGCTCTGTTCTGTTTCATGATGGATATGGTTTGTTTCCAAACAGTCTATAAGATAGATGTGCAAGACTTTAGGCTGAGCGTTATGTGGCGAAAGTTGCAGGTCAAGGCGTTGCTTATAGATTTGGATGGTACGATAGTTAATTCTAGGCAAGCGTATCTTGAAGCTTTAAAAACCGCATTTAATGCAATAGGGCAAAAAACAGTGGACATTGAAATAGTGACCGAGATTCCTAGGAGGCTTGAGCAGAATCTACCTATAGACAACATAATGGTGGGTATGGATTCAAAGAAATTTCTGGACTCTTACCTAAAAGCATACTATGATTCTACTGCAACGAAAACCAAACCCTTGCCAAACATAAAAGAGGCGTTAAGAAAACTTTCTGAAAAGGCAAAACTTGCGCTAATTACGATGCGTTATGTTTCGAAAGAAAAGGTTCAAGAAGAGCTTGAAGCCTTTGGCATATTAAGATACTTTCAAACAATCACAACAGCGTTGGATGGATGTTCACCGAAGCCTTCTCCAGAAGCCTTCTTTAAGAGTGCAAAGCAATTGGGCGTTGATATAAGCAGATGTGCTGTCGTAGGAGATTCTGTTGCAGATGTAAGGGCTGGAAAGAGTGCTGGAGCAGTAACTGTGGCGGTTTTGTCTGGAATCTTCACAGAAGAAGAGTTGGAAAGAGAAAAACCTGACTTAATCCTTAAAAGCATTAATGAACTTCTAAACTTTCTCTAAACTCCAGCAAATGTCCATTCAAAGATATTTCTGAAAGCGAAATATGGCAAAATATTATTGAAGAATGTTATAGAGGCTACTATAAATAAAGCTTAATAAAAGCAGTAACGCTAGATTCTATAGGAGAAGGCTTCGAGAGCGGTACCCAATGAACTTCATAGAAATCCTACTATCCGACAAGCTTAAGAGCAAAAACCCAATGCTAGACGTTTTAGGCTCTGACCGAAAGGTTCTCCAGATAGCTTGCCAAGACTTCACTAACTACCTTAAAGTTCATTGGGAGCTTGTTGGTAAAGAAGCCAGCGAATGTGAACTTGTAGATAAGATAGAAGAGTATTATGATAGGGAACCGAAAGAGCTTGAAGATTTCATTGACCTATGGACTGGCATATGGCTTAAGAAATGGAATGAACGAGTAAAGCTCTTAATTGGCAATGATGAATCTGCAAGATGGAACAAAGTTACAAAAACCTTGAGCAACGCAGAGCCCATGTGGAGAAGGCTTCCTAACCGCAATGAGGTGCAGGAAGTTGTTGTAACAACGCTTATCAGAAATGGCGAAATCTGCGGCACGTCAATCTTGGCAGAAAACCTTTTGAAGATGGAGTTAGGTGAAAATAAGAAAGAAATTACAGATGAGAAAGAGCACGTTTTAAGCGTTGTCAATAACACTTTGCGAAAAGCTAGAGAGCTGACGAGAAGCAAGGGACCGCTAATATTTGTGAAAGTGGATAAAGGCTACTATCAACACAATCCACAATAAAAGGGTATAAAAACCGAAAACGACTTTCAGAATCAATTTTGCAGTATTCTAGCGCAATCTTTCCCTATGAAGGTTCTTAACCTGCCAAGAATACCTTCGCAAAGTAGTTGTCTCTCCATACCCGCAAGCGGCGCACCGCTTCCTCGAAACACTATAGGCTCTCCGCCCACACCTTCTACAACGTATATGAACAGTTTTTCCAGCACGCTTACCGAAAGACGGCGTTCCTTTTCCCAACGCTTTCACCTAGGCGGAGGCGAGATCAGAACCACATTGTCTCCGCGAACAATAATTGTTCCCAGCTTTTTCATGTTTTCCGCTTCAGTCGTGTCTTCTGTCTCTTCAAGAACAAGGTTCAAGTGTTGATCAAAGCCTTTCAATCTTCCTCGCATGCTTTTTCCGCCCTTGAGTCTTACAAGTACGATTTTTCCAAGGTTCTGCTCAAGAATCTCGGTGGTCATCTCGCTCATTTCTAATGCCCTCGAATCAGACTATGCTTTTATGTTTGCTATTACTTAAACTTATACGATTTAAACCTATCTAAAAGAGAAAGCGAAAATGCCAGAAAAATATAGAAGATTTTTCCTGAAGGATAGGGAGGCAAAAGGACTTTTAGCAGAGATTACCGAAAAGCTCGACATTAACTTGGAGCATGCCTTCAAGACTAGGATTAACTTGGAGATTATCGAGACAGAATTTGCTAAAATCTACATCATTAACAATAAACCGTTAATCGCCAAGTTTGGAGAAGATATTTTTCCAACATTGGTTTCACTTGAAGCTTTTCCATCGATACCCAAAGTGGTGGTTGACATGGGTGCGATTCCTCATGTTTGCAACGGTGCAGACGTTATGGCTCCTGGGATTGTGCGTGTTTATGGAGAGATTAGGAAAGGAGGTTTCGTTTTTGTTGTAGATGAGAAGTATGGTAAGCCTCTCGCAGTTGGCGAAGTGCTATATGAGATGAATGATGCTTCGAGAGTCAAGAAAGGCGTTGTGGTGAGAAATTTGCATTTTGTCGGAGACAAACTGTGGAACTTTATAAAAGAAAAATGAGCTCTATTTAGCGTATGGGTTGTTTCCCTCAATTTGGAATATGAAGCTTTTCACGTTGAAAGATGGAGGTAATGCCAGAAATCTTAAGCTTATGCTTTGGCTTGTTCCGTTGTTCCAATCAGCGCCTAAAGTTAGAGTTTTCCAGTTGTCGCTGAGCAGTAATTGAGGCAGTACAAAACCATTTTCTGAATGCCATGCCCAAATTAAAGGAATCTGAATCGTTAGACCATTTTCGAGTACAGCATAAAGCTTCACCTGGTCTATATGACTACATGTTTTTGGATGTTCCACTAGTCTAAACTTGTAAGTGTTATTAATAGAAGATGGAAACGCCGTTAAAGTATGATCTACTGTTACATCAATTCCTTGGGAGTTATGTATATCAAGTAGACCTTCACAAATATATTCCGAGCCATTAAAAACGTAAAGAAACGGGCAACCTCCGCTTCCGCTTCCAGCCAGATTGACTGACATTTGATAATACCCATAATTTCTATAAATATGTACACCTATGAACCAATAACCCGTTTGAGTGGCTACATAGCTTATTTGGTGCGAGTAGCCATGGGATGTGCTAATAACATGTGTGCCTGATGGGTTATAAAGGGAAATGAAAAAATCGGGTGCAGGATCCGCCGGTACCACTTCTTTGGACCATGCGTACACATAAAATTCGCTTCCTTGATTTAGATAAATTTTGTAATAATCACTTGCATCATAGATGTCGTCTATCTGTCCTTGATAGGTAACTCCTTTTGTAATAAGAGAAGCCTTGCCAAAACTGTTATTATCGTCTGGACCCACTTTTATAGTTACAATAGTAGAGGTAATGTCTTGATCAACTTTTTCTCCAGTGAGAATGGAATATTCATAGTATTCTGCAGTTGCGTTTATTGAAAGCGTGTGACAAACGTTATTGGGAGTTTTCAATATCCACGCAACATACAAATCAAAAGATGCATCAACTGAATATTCATATGCCCAAGCTGTGGCACATGCTTTTTGGTGCCAATTATCTTGCAAATCCAAAACTTCCACTTGTCGACCGCTATACTGGTGATAAGCCAGAATTCCAGCCCAATCCAATGTAGTTAAAAGTGTTTTTAATATAAACCCCCCACCAGCTACAATTCCTTGAGGAGGAGCTGCCGCGGTAGTTATAAGCAATACAGCACTACTCGTTATAGCTTTTGCAAACATGTATGTTCTATCAGGGTTCGAAGGTAGATTATAGTTTCTTTTAATGTTGAAACCTCTTAAATAGTATCCATCGCCTTCTTCCACTATGTCAAAGTCCGTTTGAGAATTCGCATCTTGAAACTCTAGTATTAAACGATTAAGGCAGTAACTGTTGGAACTTTGAAAAAATCGCAATGTATAACCATTTAAACTTCCGAGAACTGCCCCATAACAACATCCGCCGCACCCCTTCGCTCCTTGCTGATTCTCAATTCCATAAGTGAAATAAGTGTTTATTGAACTCACAGATTTGTAACTGATCCATATTTGGCTTTGGGTGAGACGCCGGTTGAGAGGAAAAAGCAAAGGGGCTTCTTCAAGGATTATCTCAAATGTTAAATACTTTCCACTCGCTTTGTGATAAGCGTTTTTCCATATTATGACGAAATAATTGTGACTCATATACTCATATAATCCTGTGATTATTGAACCAGTCCATATGCTTAGGTCAGTCCATACTCCCGCTATCAGAGCATTTGGTTTTGCTTCATTTGGAATGGCTTGTGGGTGTGGGTAGCATAAGGCAGAGTAGTTATCAAAAACAATATAACCATTGCTACATACCCATACTCGGTCGTACTCTGCACTTCCAACTCCTCCATAAAATCGGAAATAGAAAGGATAACCGCCGGGGGATGGAAAGCTTATCCACACACCGCTATCATCACCCAAACCAACTATCTCATTTCTATAACTTAGATCATCTTCATCAATCCACCATAAACTGTTCCAATTAGAATCATACGCTATTCCTATTCGCGAGTTTGCAAGCATTGAAACATTTAGACGCACGCAGTCTTTACCTCCATAGGCACCAACAGTATCCCAATACTCATCGATTGATACACCGAGACCCACAGAAGTCTTGCCGGTTGTATAAGAACTATCAGTTCTTTGATAGATGTGAAGGCTTCCGCCAGGTCTTTCAACATCAAAAGCCCAAGCCATGGAGATTAATTGCAAAAGTAAGATGGATAATAATACAAGAGCAAATGATTTTTTCACGTCAATCACCCTTCTTCACTATATAAGTTTATCTGTAATTCGTAGAATCCGAACGAATGCCCATCGCTTAATGTCTGAATGAACCATTCTCCCGCAGAATCAGTAGTATATGCAATGAAATGAGAGTAATCCAAGCTGGATGATCCAGTTTTCCATTTTCCCTCAGGATCGTATAAATTTAGATAGAAAGAGGGGTTCGCTTGGGGTTCTAGACCTGTTTCGAATGCATGCATTTGGATAATGTAGCCTTTAGGAACATAAATCTTGTAATAGTCTACCCAGTCATACCCGCCCAAATATAACTTCGAATATGTACCTTGAGCTATTTTTTGGGCTTCTTCAAAACTGTTGTTGTTGTCAGGGGCTATCTGAATCTGAAACGGCTGAATCACTTTCTTATAAGCTGTTCCGTTAAAGTATGTAAGTTCCATGTTAATATTCAGTTTATGGGCGGTATTCTTTTGAGTTCTAAGAACCCAGTATATACCTCGAACACTGAGGTGAACACTTTTAGGACGGCTTGTTCCAGCAAATTCCATAAAAGCCTTCAAGCTTTTCTGCTGGAGGGCGTGGGTATAATCAATGAATGTCAGATTTTCGTAATCGTCATAAACTGATGGCCAGTTCTGGGGTTCATGGAACCATATTTGGGAATATTGATATTCTTCAAAGAAAGTGATATTTATGTTATTTACAAACCCCTGTTCAAGAACAGCCGTCACATTTGTAAGAATGCATACTACATCTGAGTCTTCATAAAGTGAGAATATACTCATAAAATTAGTGAGGCAGATTGAGAAATTTGCTGAAATACGTTCTTGTGAATAAGAAGCTTTCACTGTTTCATTCATAATGGCTGTTCCGTAAGGTCTTTCGAAATCTCCATTTGCTGCATCTAACACCGTGGTTTCAGCGATTGTTAGTGGTTCGTGTAATATGCCGCTAAGCTTGAAGGAGGTTAGGAGGCTTATTGGGAGGATGACTGACAGCAGAAGTGCTGTTTTCCAATTCTGAATGTTCAATATAGGACATCCTTCATCGTTGCAACTAGCAAACAATTAAATGGTCCACCATCTTATAAATTTTATGGAATAACACGGTTATCAAGCAAATTTGAATCATTCACCAATCATTATTAAACTTATTTTAAAACTACTGTTAAAATTATAGTCTCTATTATGGCTGCAATAAGTAAAAGAAGAATTACAAAAACATACAAGCCAATACACTCTTTTAAAGCCCTCTTAAACGATTCTCTTCTTTTTAAATCCTCCGAACCATAGACCCATCTCGGTTTAACCCATGAAGCCCCAACAACTGTTCCACAAACAGCCGCAATGCAATACGCTTCTCCCTCAATTATCAGCGTCGGTACGGCAACAAGAAAAATCAACGAAGGTTGCTGAGAGAAAAGTAGCCCCCATATAAACGACCTAAAAAGCAAGAAGCCTACGGAAAGAGGAAAAAATATGAACCCTGGCAAAGTAATTACAGCGATGGCGCTCAAAAATAGATTAGAGAGGAAAATGTTCAAAAGCGCTAGATAAATACTACTGCTAGAAAAGAGTTCGGGAAAAGGTAACTTTAGGTCTGAGTAAAGTGTTGGATAAAGCACAACATCAAATAGAACAACAAACAGAAAAAAGCTACCGAAAAAAGCAAAATTCATGAAGGCTAAGAGTTTACCTCTTGCTGAAAGCCGAGCAAGCAGAAACGAAAGCTGCAATAGCGCAACTCACCTTCAAAGAGATAATAGACTAGTTATCATTTAATTCTTACTAAAGATTCGCCTCAAGAAATCTGCGACATCTATTGTTATTTGTAATACGCATCCTAAATTCATAAAATACTTTTATAGTCTAAATATGAAATTTAGGTTCAGAATATGGCGCAATAAAAGAAACGTTTAAACTGTTAAAGGACGTATAGGATGTCAGAGAGGAGAAATTTGCCAAGCTTCAGCGGCATATTCCGCAAAGGCAAGCAGGAAGCAGCAGAAAAGGCAATGAATAAGGCTGATTCGAAACAGCCAGCGAACAAATCCTATCTGAAGGCTATGCCTCTGCGTAATTTGTCTGATGTTGACGTGGTGAAGAATGAGGTTAATTCTGGCAATATTTTGATTCTTAGGATTACTCCTTTGGCAAGTAAGAGCATAGAAGATGTGAAGCGGGCTGTGAATGAATTGACCGCGTTTGCTTCTGCTGTTGGCGGGGATATTGCCCGCTTGGGTGAGGAGCGTATTGTCATTTGCCCGCCGAACGTGAAGATTTGGCGAGAGAAAACACCAGTATCAAACGAGCCTATACCTACAGCAGCATAGTGCTCGTGTGAGAGAAACACTTCTAGTTTCTTCTTATAGACTTCAAATATGGTCTTATCGTTCCTTGGTATACTACCTGTTTTCGGCTGCTTAAGGTATAAAAGCGAGGAGCAAAAGATAGGAAAAGGTAATAGGTGTGTATGGTTTGTCTCGTGTTTATTTGGAGCTTTCTGTATTAATAGCCTTAGCTAATCCACTTGATCTATTTCACAGCCAAACCAAGAATTTTTTTTAGACAGGGTAAGACACTTTGGTTTTGAACTAATTTCGTGTAGGCACTGTTGAGATGGACTTAGCGATTGGAGTAGCAAAGAGACCTTTAAGGGTGACTGATGCACTTAGAATGCTAGAGGCGACAGATACCTATTAAATCGAACTTTTAAGCCCCATTCAAGAACCTTATTGATGCTTGTTGACGAGTATTTGAAGAAAACTTCTCTAAAAATTGGCGACCTACTGCACTACGCTGGAGCAACCCTCCTTAACGCGGAATATCTAGCCTCATGGAACATGGAGGACTTCAACTTGCACTTCGAAAAATCCATAAACAAAGTAAACAAGAAGAAAAACCTGAAAACTAAAGTTGGCACGCCCACTATAATTTTAAAGTGGTTACAATAAGCAGCGCATGCATAGCAAAACAGATACATGAAGATTGGAAAAAAGGTGAAAAGTTTAAGTCGTTGTTTTTCTCGGCAAATTTGTTGCCAACAAAACTTCTATAGTAGCCTGATTGTTTCTAGTGTTGCTGGAACGTATGTTTGGATTCCCATCTTTCTCTCAATAAAGTTGGCTATTCCAATGCACTTAGCTCTTTCACCGTGACATACGATGATTCTTTCTGGTTTCGGCTTAAGATAAGTCACGTAATTAAGTATCTGCCGTCTATCCGAATGTCCAGAAAAGCCCTCTATAGACTCTACTCGCAATCTGACGTTAACAACACCCATCTTTCCCTCATTATCGATCATGGTAACCTCGTTCAATCCTTTCTGGACTCTCCTGCCCAGCGTGCCTTCAATCTGGTAGCTTACGAAGATAATGCTGTTCTTCGGGTCATCTGCTAAGCTTTTGAAGTACTCTATTACTGGCCCGCCTTCAAGCATTCCAGAAGTAGCCATAACAATGCACGATTCGCCGTCAATAACGTCTTGTCTAACGCTCGGGTGCTCTACAACCGTGAAGTAGTCTGATTCAAACGGGTTTATCCCATCATGCAACACGCTGTTGCGGACTTCTTTGCCCAAATATTCTGGATAAGCCGTGTGGATGGCTGTGGCTTCTGAAATCATGCCCTCAATAAAGACAGGTGCTTCCTTCATCAAACCACGACGCATATAACCGTCAATAATCAGCATAATCTCCTGAGCTCTGCCAACAGCGGGCACAGGAATCAAAACCTTGCCCTTCTTCTCCAAAGTCTCATTTATGATGCTTGTTAAACGTTGCTCAGCCTCAACTCTGCCAGGCATAATATCATCTGGACCGCCATAGGTGCTTTCAGTTATGAACGTTTCAACACGTGGAAACTCTGTTGTCGCCGCCTCCAAAAGCATAGTTCTTCCAAACTTGTAGTCTCCACCATAAACGATGTTGTGAAGCCCTTCGCCGATGTGTAGATGTGCCATTGAAGAGCCTAAAATGTGTCCTGCATTATGCAAGGTTAAGCGAATATCTGGAGTGATGTCTGTTACCACGCCGTAGCGCAGAGGGATAGTGTGCAAAACGCATTCACGGACATCTTTCTGGTCGTAGTGAGCAATGATGCCTTGCTTGCTGGCTACATCCAAATAGTCAAGCTGAAGTAGGGTCATTAAATTTGATGTTGGAGCCGAGCAGTAGATAGGCCCGTCGTAACCGTATTTGTAGAGGAATGGCACTAAGCCGCAGTGGTCGAGATGAGCGTGGCTTATTACCACAGCGTCTAAGGAGTCTATTTCGAAAGCGGCAGTATCAAGTCTTGGGAACGCTTCAAAAGGTTTTGATGAGCCTGGGTTGATGCCGCAGTCTAGAAGCACGTTGCTTTCTCTTGTTTGAAGGAGAAATGCTGATCTGCCGACTTCTTGGACTCCGCCGAGGGCTGTGATTCGAACGTCGCCTACTTCGTAGATTTTAGGTCTGAATATTTTTTCTCCGACTGTTCTTAAAATTCGTTCTCTTTCCTTGCTTTCTGAATGAAGATAGTGTCTCATGTTTGCTATGATTTTGGAGCGCAAAGGTGGGCTTCTTAAAACGTGGGGACGCCACTTGGTTTGTGCGATTATCTCCTGCAAGACTGAGCCGTTTCTTCCAATAACTAGGCCTGGTTTTTTTGCTTCGATGATTATTTCGCCTAGGCTTGGGTCAAAGTTTATGTCTGTTACTTCTGCCTCTGCTGTGATTATTCCTCTTGCTATTTTTTCTGCTTCTTTCTCTGCCAATCTTACGGAGGGGTCAGAGCGTACAACGATGCGTTTTCGTATAACGTTGACTATTTCTGCGATTAGGCTACTTTGCTGGATCAGAATCTCTGGCTTTTTTGAATAAACTGCAAGCATGGAGCCTTCGTATTCGATTCTCGTTACTTCCGCTTCTTTTGGAACATGTTCTAGGATGTATTGGCTAATTTCTATCTTTTCTCTTTCTGAATTTTGAGTCACGATTTTGACTTCTCCAGACCTAGATTTCTAAAAGTTTCTTTTTCTCCTCTTCCGTTAGTTCCTCGTAGCCTTTCTTGTCTATTACGGCTATGTTGAAGCTGTCTCCTGTTCCAGCGTTTCGTTTCATTGCCGCATCCATGGCTCTAGCAATTATTGGTAACAACTCTTTGACGGCTGTGCCTGTTTTGTATTTGTCTTCGAGTACGCCGTAGGCTACTGGAGAGCCGGAGCCTGTGGAGACGCATTTTTCTTCTGTTATGCTGCCGAACGGGTCTAGCCTGAATATGTGAGAGCCTGTGTCGTCTATGCCTCCTATTAGTGCTTCCATCTGTAGGGGTACATATCTTGCTGAGAAGAGGAGGTTTGCAACGAGTCTTGCTGCGGAGCTTACTGGGAGGGGTCTTCCCATGTTTAGCTTGTAGAGTTGAGCGTTTGCTGCTAGTATGTCAACAACTCTTTGTGCGTCAGCCACTGCGCCTGCTATTGTTATGGCTAGGTGGTCGTCTATTTGGTAGATTTTTTTTCCATGTTTGTGTGCCACGTAATAGCCCATTGTTACACGGGTGTCTGAGGCTAGGATTATGCCGTCTTTGCAGACTACGCCTATGGTTGTTGTGCCTTTCATGGCTAGTTGATTAATTGAATCGTTATTTATCATGCTATTTTTTCTCCCCAAAACTGGTTTGCTTCACGGAAATGTTCCGCTAGGAAAACGAGAAGTATTCATTGTCGTGGGATTTATTAATATTGCGGTTTAAGGATACTATTAACTTATTGGACATGGTAATTATCGCTGATATTTATCCCTATGTCAAAAAACTTAACAGAACCTTCTAATTCTAATTTTATATGTCTGTGATAGAGAAGTTGAGCAAAACTATGACGACACACTTTATAGAAGTGAAGGGGGTTCAATCCAAATATGAAATGCGCTAAAACTCTTGAGATAGGATGTGGTAAACATAGGCATCCATTAGCGGATGTGGCTGTTGATATAGATAAAGATTCTTCGTGTGATTTGGTTGCTGATGCTCATTTTCTACCCTTTCCACATAAAACCTTTTCAAAAGTAATTATGTATGAAACATTAGAGCATGTTGAAAATGCAAGCAAAGTTTTGCGAGAAATTAACAATGTTTTAACAGATAAAGGCAAAGTTGAATTTTCTATACCGAACGCCATGTACTGGAGATGTATTCTTCGGTGGATTGTTAAAGGCAAAATATCTGCATCGCCAAATCACATTAACTGTTGGAGATTGTCAGAAATTGAGGCGTTGTTGCATAAAACAGGATTTTTGATAAAAAGCATAAGGTTTATAGACACACATTTTCATCCTTCTTCATTTTTTGCAGTTTTTGCCTAGAATAACTAAACATTCAATGGTTATTAATGCCAATAAGTTAACAGTATCCAAACATAGGAAGGCAAATCAGTTAGGTAACTTAACAGAACCCGGTTTAAGATTATAGAATAGGCTAGTTGAGTTAGGTTAGAAAAGTGGGCGATTCTTGAAAAGGTTTTAATTATAACGCTGCGAAGATAGAAAGGCTATAGACTTGAATAGTGGTTTGCTTGTCTTTGAAACGTCATAGAATGCAGCTTCCTAGAGAAGTAATCATAGGGAACGGAATAATCGAAGGTATCGGAGGCGTTGTGAGAAGGCTAGGCTTTGCTGGTTCAGCGCTTATAGTTACAGGTCCCAAAACCTTCGATATGGCTGGAAAGACGGTAAAGAAGCATCTGGAAGAGTATGGGATTGAAACAAACGTTTTTCTAGCCGAGTCCGCCACCATCAAAGTTGTTGAGGCCGTTGAGGAAAAAATCGTATCATTGAAGCCGCAGGTCGTTTTAGGCGTTGGTGGCGGAACAAAGATAGATGTTGCTAAATTCAGCGCTATGCGTCAAGGAATCCCGTGCATCAGTGTTCCAACAACTGCTTCGCATGACGGCATAGCTAGTCCCTCTTCATCTGTTAAAGGTCTTGAAAAACCGTTTTCAGTAATCACCGAAGCTCCAATCGCTATAATTGCGGATACAAGCATAATAATGCAAGCGCCGCATCGACTGGTTGCCAGCGGATGCGCAGACGTTATAGCGAAATTCACGGCAGTTAAAGATTGGAAACTTGCTCACATGGAGAAGGAGGAATATTTTGGAGAGTATGCCGCCAGCCTAGCTTTGATGGGCGCCAAACTTGTCATTCAAAACGCTAACATAATTCGACCTGGAAACGAGGAAGGATTGCGTGTTCTTTTGGAAGCGTTGATAAGTTGTGGTGTGTCTATGAGCATTGCTGGAAGCACTCGTCCATGCAGTGGTTCTGAGCACCTGTTTAGTCATGCGCTTGACGTGATTGATTCAAAGCATGCGTTGCATGGAGAACAGTGTGGTGTTGGCACGATACTTATGGCGTATTTGTATAGGGCGAATTGGAGGCGCATAAGGGACACTTTGTGGAAGCTGGGAGCGCCTACGACTGCTAAAGAGCTTGGAGTGGGGAAGGATGATGTTGTTAAGGCTCTTTATATGGCGCAGTCCATAAGACCCGAACGTTATACGATTCTTAACAAGCTTAGTTTAAGCCTTACAGATTGTGAAGAAGTTGCTAAGGCAACAGGGGTAATCTAGAAAAGACTGAAGAAGAGTTAACGCGCCGTTCTTGTTTGGAAGAAGTTAGGTTTTTGGTTTAGGCTCAGTTTTCTCTTTCTTGAAGACCTCTGTGAACTTGACAGAAGTGATTTCTGGGAAGAATTTTTGTATGTCCATTGCTATGCCTCTTTTTGCAACCTGTATTCCTTCCAGATAGAATGCTTCTTCAGGCATTTCTATGTTTACTGACTTTTCTTTTAAGGTGAAACTGAATTTGTTCGCGTCTACCGCGGGGATTCTGCGGTGAATAAGTGCAGCTATTTTTTCTTCTGGCGTTTCAAGCTTCTTTTTTACGGTAACATCATAAACCAGAGTTTTTCCAGCCAGCGGAGGATTAAAATCAAGCAGAACACGCCCCGCGCCTATCGCTCTTACTGTAGCCAACTTGTTATCGTGCTCCACACGCATTCCTAGTGTAGGGGTTATTCCCTTTTCTGTTAAGTGTCTCAATGGGACACGTTTCACCTTTTCTGGGTCTCTGGCGCCGAAGGCTTTTTCTTGAGATATTTCAACTGTTGCTGGCTTGTCCACTTCCATCGTTGTTAGACTTTCATCCAAAGCTTCGAGAACCCATCTTTCGCCTATGACAACAAGTTTTGGTTCGTAGATTTCGCCTTCCTTATAGAGGCGTTCTTTTTTTGCAGTTTCTTCGATTGTTGTGTCGAAAACTTCGCCTGTTTCCTTAACCTTGCCAACATAATCCAAGAGTATGAAGTCGCCTTTCTGTAAAGCCATGCTCATCATCTTCTAAAGGTATTGCCATAGTAAGTTTAGTGTTAATAGAAAAGGCTTTCCCTTAGAGAATAACGCTTCAAGACTATTGGCACATTATAAAACTGCAGATAACAGCCCTCTACATCTTTTGAAGAGACTGCAGAGAATTAGAAGAAGAAACGGAAAAAAGAGTAACAAACGCTGCCTTAACGAGTTTAAAAGCCATTTTAGGAGAGCCTTCAAGCTGCTAAATTTGATATCCCCTATAGGTTTTTGGCTTAAAAATCACCCAATACAAACTACCCTTCTCTAGATTTTTGGTATTCCACAATATATTAGCATTCAAATATGTTGTGTTTGAAAAAGGCTTTTCTAGAGGCTTTGCCCTCTTCTTTGCAAAGGTTTCGTTATTCTAAGTATATGTTTTCTGGCAAGTTGCAGAAGTGTTCGCCGCCTGTTAACACCTTTGCCTTTTTAATTCTTGCTGTGGCTAAGACTATCGAGTCGGCTAATCCCCCGCCTTGGGTTTGCCTTTTCATTTCGTTGTTGATTTTGGCTGCTTCGACAGCTATTTCTTCGGTTAGAGGCACTACAGCGCTTCGTCTTTTGATGAAAGTTCTTCGCATTTCTGCTTTTTCAAGGCCTTCTGTGCGAAGAATTTTGGCGTAGATTTCGGCTAGGCAGATTGTTGGGGTTAGCTTTTCGTTTATGGTTGAGTCGATTATTTTTTTAGCTTGCACTCCTACAGATGTTCCCATGAAGTATTCGAACCAAGCGTAAGAGTCAATCACGTATCTCATATTCTGTCCCTATGGTCTCTCAAGTCTTTAAGGGTGGTCTTTTTCATCGTTCCAAACATGCTTTCTCCAGTAAAAAGAACTTCAGCTAATATCTCGTTGATTGCTTTGGACATTCCTCTTGCCCCATACTTCTTTTTGAGAACCTCGTAAACATCCTCTCGAAGTATCACCGTGGTTTTAGTCATCTACATCACCATAGAAATAGACGTAAACATACAATTAAACATTGCTGCACTCGAAGAAAAACACGTTATGAAATAGCAAGGGAACAGGACTCTTCATAAGGCAGTAAATAAATCCTGTTAGCCCACTGCCCGGTTTTCTAATTTGCTACATTACGTTTGTGCAACTAGTTCTTTATCTTAAACATTATCATAATATCGCTCTTGTAAACAGTTATTTTTTTATGTGTAGTCTGCTTACTGTATCTGCATCTTAAAGTATAGGTGATTGAAACATGGTGAAAGTAAACGATGTTGAAGTGAAAGAAGGATTGTATTACTCCAAAGACTATGAATGGGCAAAAGTTGAAGGAGACAAAGTCCGAGTAGGCATAACTGACCACGCTCAAAAACAGCTTCGAGAAGTCGTTTTCGCCGAACTGCCATCACCTGGAACTCAAGTGACACAAAACGAACCTTATGGTTCAGTGGAGTCGGTCAAAACCGCCTCAGACCTCGTAGCGCCAGTAAGCGGAACCGTGGAAGAAGTGAATACAGAAGTTCAATCAAAGCCTGAGATGATAAACGAAGACCCCTACGGAAAAGCATGGCTAATTGTGATAAAGCCCTCGAACTTGCAGGCTGAACTTGCTAACCTGATGGACTTTAACAAGGCAGTGGAATGGCATAAATCCCTAGCAAAATAGGCGAAAATGAATGCCTAGGCGTATAGTAATAATTGGTGCACATGCCGCGGGTGTTGACGCTGCTTCTGCTGCAAGAAAAACCGACCGCACAGCGGAAATAACAATACTTACGGAAGAGAAGAACCCTGGCTACAGCAGATGCGGCTTGCCCTTCGTTATAGGCGGGCACATTCCAAGTTTCTCAAATCTCATAGTTTTTCCGCAGGCTTACTATCAGATGATGAAGATTAATCTGAAAACAGAAACGCGAGCCACAGCTATAAACACGCAGAACAAGACAGTGGAAACGCAAACCAAAGATGGCAAGACAGAGACAATCCCCTACGACAGCCTAATCATAGCCACAGGCGCCAGCAGCTTCATGCCTCCAATAAAAGGCAAAGAAAAACAAGGAATCTACTCGCTTAGAACTTTAGAAGATGGAGAAGCAATAGACAATGCTGTGAAAAACGGGGCAAAAACCGCCGTCGTGATGGGCGCTGGACTTATCGGTCTTGAAACAGCCATCGGGCTTCAGGAAAGAGGCTTAAAAGTAACAGTTTTGGAAATGCTTCCTCAAATTTTGCCTCAAATGCTCGACGCTGACATGGCGAAGCCGATTCAGGAGATGCTGCAGGAAAAGGGAATAAACATTGTCGTCGGAAAGGCTGTTGAAGAGATCACTGGAGCGGAAAAGGCTACAGGGGTAATTGCTGGAGGCGAACAGTTCAACGGTGATTTAATCATCAGCGCCTTCGGCGTAAGAGCTAACACGCAACTTGCAGTAAACGCTGGCATAGCTTTAGGTGATACTAAAGCGATAAAGACAAACGCGAGAATGGAAACCAACATAAAAGACATTTACGCAGTAGGCGACTGTGCAGAATCAACGCATATAGTCACTCAAAGACCCGCCCTGATGCAGTTTGGAACAGTAGCGGTGAGACATGGAAAAGTTGCTGGAATAAACGCTGCAGGAGGCTATGCGCTCTTCACAGGAGTCTTGGGCTCAGCAGTTTCAAGATTGTATGACATTGAAGTTGGCTCAACAGGCTTAACTGAAGTGGCTGCTCAAAGAGCAAGAATCGATTATGTTACTGGAACTATATCTTCAAAGACAAAAGCAGACTATTATCCTGGTGCGTTACCAATAAAAGTGAAGCTTGTCGTGGAGAAAGAGTCCCAACGAATAATTGGCACTCAAATCTTTGGTGGAGAGGAAGTCACCCAGCGTATAAACGCTATCTCATTTGTCATACAGAAGCAGATGACTGTAAGAGAACTTGCAAAAGCCGACACAGCCTATGCGCCACCAGTATGCGAAACTTGGGAACCTCTAGTCTTAGCTGCAGAAATGGTGCTGATGAAACTCCGCTAATTCCTCATTCTTTTTCCTTCAAACGTAACGGAAAATTAATTAGAATAATCCCCATTTACCTAGTGTTCAAAATAAACAAGCATGGTGAAATATAGATGCCGATAAAAGTAGGTATAAACGGATTTGGAAGAATCGGACGCCTTCTCTTCAGAGCAGCCATAGAAAGAAATGCTAACATAGACTTTGTGGCAGTAAACGATATAACAGACGCTAAAACCCTTGCACACTTGTTGAAATACGATTCAGTCCATGGAAGAGCACCTTTCCCAGTTGAAGCCGCCGCAGACGGACTTGTAGTTAAAGGCAAAAAAATACGCACATTAATGGAACGAGACCCAGCCAAATTGCCATGGAAAGATATGGGCGTGTACCTTGCTGTAGAATCAACTGGACTGTTTACAGACCGAGAAAAAGCAGCATTACACTTGCAAGCAGGAGCTCAAAAAGTGCTGATTTCCGCTCCAGCGAAGAACCCTGACATAACGATTGTGATGGGTGTAAACCACGACAAGTATGACCATGAAAAGCACACCATTCTCTCCAACGCCTCATGCACCACAAACTGTGTAGCTCCAGTTGCCAAAGTATTACACGAAAACTTCGGCTTGAGATCAGGCTTTATGATGACTGCACACGCTTACACCAACGACCAGCGCATTCAAGACTTAGTTCACTCTGACCTTCGCAGAGCCCGAGCAGGAGCATTAAACATAATTCCAACAACCACAGGTGCTGCCAAAGCCGCTACGCTGGTGTTGCCAGAGTTGACTGGACGAATGGATGGAATAGCCCTCCGTGTGCCTGTTCCAGACGTTTCCATAGTTGATTTGACCTGCGCTTTAGAAAAGAGCGTTACAAAAGAGGAAGTTAACGCTGCATTCAAGAAGGCTGCAGAAGGACCGCTTAAAGGAATCTTGGAATACACTGAAGACCCAGTTGTGTCAAGCGATTATCTTCACAGCACATGCTCCGCTGCTTTCGATGCTCAATCAACCATGGTGCTTGGAGGCAACTTCGTCAAAGTCCTAGCATGGTACGACAACGAATGGGGCTTCTCCTGCCGCATGGTCGAGCTAATCGAGCTAATAGGAAAGAAAGCAGGCTTCTAGGAAGAGAATGCTTAAACTTAAAAACACTTCCCACCATTTTTTCCTTTAAAAACTATGGGTGAAAAATTCATGCCAAAATATCTGACCCTAGACGATTTAAAGGTTAAGGATAAAACAGTGCTTGTCAGAGTTGACTTTAACTCTCCTGTTGACCCTAACACGAAAAAGGTGTTAGATGATGCTAGAATTCGAGCACATGGCGAATCAACAATGAAGGAGCTTGCGGAAAAAGGCGCAAAAGGCGTAGTCTTGGCGCATCAGGGAAGAAAGAGCGACCCTGACTTTATTCCCTTGAAGCAGCATGCTGAGATTCTTGGCAAGATTTTAGGCAAACCAGTAAAGTATGTTGATGATGTTTTCGGCGACAAAGCTAAAAGCGCAATTAAAAGTTTGAAGAGCGGCGAGATTCTCGTACTGGATAACGTTAGAAATTTTGCTGGAGAAACTAAAGAAGGAACACCTGAAGACCATGCAAAGACTGACTTGGTTAAAAATCTCGCTCCTTTAGCAGATTTCTTTGTAAACGACGCTTTCGCCGCTGCCCACAGAGCACATGTCTCAATCATAGGATTCACCGCTGTACTGCCGAGCGCTGCAGGTCGCATAATGGAAAGAGAGCTGAAGTCTCTGAGCAGAGTTTTAGAAAAGCCAGAAAAACCATGCCTATTCATTCTTGGAGGCGCCAAAGCTGATGATTCGCTTGAAATATCAAAATACGTGCTTGAAAAGGGCATAGCAGACTACATACTCACCGGCGGAGTCGTAAGTCAAGTCTTTCTCGTTGCAAAAGGCGTCAACTTGGGCAAGGGAAACATGGAATTCCTGGAAAAACAAAAAGCCACAAGCCTATTGCCAGGCATCAAGGAGCTGATTCAGAAAAACCCAGACAAGATAAAAACTCCAATCGATGTGGCTTTAGATGTGCAGGGAAAACGAAAAGAAATTCCCGTAAAGGAACTGCCAACAGACCATTCAATATTTGACATCGGCGCAAAAACCGTTGAAGAATATGGCAAGCTGATAAGAGGTGCAAAGTCAATTGTGGTTAGCGGTCCCATGGGAGTCTATGAGAACAGCCAATTTGATTTTGGAACAAAACGGGTCTTTGGAGAAATTGCAAACTCAAAAGCCTTCTCGCTGGCTGGCGGAGGACATACTATAGGCGCTTTAACAGAGTTTAAGCTTGCTGACAAGATTTCCTACGTGAGCACTGCAGGCGGAGCCTTAATAGAGTTTTTGATGGGCAAAAAGTTGCCTGGAGTTGTAGCGCTGGAAACAGCAGCTTCCAAAAAACCCTAACTTTCCTTTTTTTCTGAATAGTACTTTTGGTAATGTTTGTATGTATTACCTTTGTATATACCTTCTAGATATACCATTGGTAAAGCAGCAATCGTCACAGTAAAAGTTCCAAACGAGCTAAAGAAAAAGATGAAGCAGGTGAACGTAAACTGGAGCGAGTACATAAGAGACGCTATTCAGAAAAAGTTGGAGAAACAAAAGCTGAAAGAGGCTTCCGTCAAGATTGATGAAATTAGACAGCGAGCTAAACCCGTGCCTACAGACAAGCTGGTTTCTTGGATTAGAGAAGACAGGGAGAAATGAAACACCCTTATTATGTTGTAGATGCAAGCATCATTGCAAAATGGATTTTGTCTGGTGAACCCTTTCTTAAGAAGGCGTTAGCGCTAAAGGAAGATTAAGTTTCTGGAGTATTAGAGCTTTCTATTCTCAACATTGCTGTACAGGAGGTGGCTAATGCTCTGTGGAGAGCTATCAAGTTGAAGAGAATCTCTGAAACAGACGCTGAAGAAGCTTTAAAGGCATTGAACGATATGAAAATTGAATCGCACGAACTAAACTTGGCTCAGATAGCTCCAAGCATTAAGCATTGCATGCGATTTGGATTTTACAATCTACGATATGGTGTATTTTTTTCTTGTCAAGGAGTTAAGAGTCCCGCTTATTACAGCTGATGAAAAATTCTACGAAGCCACAAGAAAGCAGTTTAAAATGTTGCATATTAAAGATTATTTATAAAAATCAGGTTAAAAGAGAAGACCAAAGCTTTCTTGTGGTGATGTCGTGGCTAGTCTGTCTATGTTTTTAATGTTTTTTCTGTTAGAGTTGCTATGCTAATTCCGATTTGTTCTTGTGGATGCTGAAGCCCTGAATATATTTTCAAGGTTTGCTCCGCTACTTTTCGCCACGTGAAGTATTGTAGTACTCGTTTTCTGCCGTTCTCTCCCCATTTTCGTGCTTTATCTGAATCGTCGAGTATTTCTTTTATACCCCATGCGATGTCTGCTGGGTTACTGCCGTTGATATGGACGCCATTCTGGTCTGGTCCTGAGGAGACTACCTGTTCTCTGAAGCCAACGACTCCTTGTGCGCCGACTACTATTGGTTTTGCCATTGCCATAGCTTCTAGGCTTACTATTCCGAATGGCTCGTAGGTAGATGGGAATACACAGACATCTGAGGCTGCATAATGGAGGATGCGTTCGTTTTCTGGAACAAACTCAAATTGGCATTTGACATTGTTGCTTATTCCCAGCCTGTTTGCTGTTTCTAGGATGTCATTTTGCTGTTCGCCTTTTCCCAGAATTACCAGCTTAGTGTTTGGGTTCTCTTCTAGGATTGCTGGCATTGCTTGAACGAGGTTTGTGACGCCTTTAACCCATGTGAGTCTTCCAAGAAAGAGAATCATTTTTTCTTCAGGCTTTATTCCATATCTGCCTCTAATTGCCTCCACATCTTCGGGCTTGCAGTTTTTAGGGTCATAACGCTTAGGGTCTACACCATTCCATACTACGCTTATTTTCGAGTTTGGCCATCCATGCCTTATCAAGTCTTCTTGCATGGCATGGCTTACCGTTATTATTTTGTCCACTTTCTGCGAAGTTGCCCATTCAAAATGCGAAACAACCTCTGAGCCTTGTCCTCCGCTTCTACCCCACTCTGTGCTGTGAACATGGAAAACTACTGGAACTTTAGTCTCATTCTTGACCATTATTCCTGATATGCTGCTTAGCCAATCGTGAACGCAGACAACATCATAATTGCAGTGCTCTTTCTTTAGCATGCTGTTGATGAATTTTGAAGCGCTTAGTATGTTGTAGATGAAAATGTCGTTGAACATGCGAATGTTGGTTCCCCATTTCTTTAGGTCGTCGATAACGAACATTGGGAAAACATTGCTGGCATCTGCAACGAGAGGTCTATGGACTTCTACACCTTTTATAACTTCTCTGGTCTTCAAGTTTCCAGGATTAAGTGTGAAGACGGTTACGTCGTTTCCCATTGCAACGAATTCGCGAGTTATGTATTCTGCGTAAGTGCCTAAACCTCCTACAAGTGCTGGAGGATATTCCCAAACAAAAAAGCCAATTCTCATGATTTTATGCTCCTATTCAATATTTCTCATAAAGTATTGTAGACAGAAAGAGCACGGGAATGAAACAGGTTTTTAAGAAGGCAAGTTTAGAATAGTTTCAGCTTTTTCTTTGGCGGCTCTTCCCACGCTGGCGTTGGAGACTTTTTTTCTGGTGGTTTTTCTTCTTTCGGCTTTTCCTCGTGTGGCGGTGCCCACGGTGGAAATTCTTCTTTTGGCGGTTCAGGTTGTGGCTCTTCTTTCTTCTCAGACTTTGGCGGCTGCGGTGGAGTTGGTTCCTTCTTCTTCATTGGCGGCAGTTCTCGCTTTTTTTCTGGTGGTTTTTCTTCTTTCGGCTTTTCCACTGAGCTCCAAGTAAAAATGGGTTGGAGGCGGAGACCTTTATGATCTCCAAGCTTCAGGTACTCGAACTCGTACAAGTCAACGCGTACTCCTTTCATACATTCCACAGCATGGCGCATTGCGCTTGAAAAGCTTGGGGCGATTAGAATCAGTCGTGGTTTCTCTTTATCGTCAATCTTGTGTTTGTTGTATGTTGCTTTCAAGAAGGATTTGAACTTTTCAACATAGTCTAGGCTTTGTATTCCTTGCAGCAACATAAGGTCGTCTTCATGTACGTTTATTTGCAAAACCACCAGTTGACCATTGTTGTCGTGGCATAGCACATCTAATGTTGTCTTGTCATTCACTGGAACATCACTGCAGATTACTGTCAAGCCTTTCTCAATCATGTCTATGTCTTTGACCAGCATTTGCTCTAATTCTTGCCTATTTTCAAAGCTAATTTTTTCAATTGACACTCTATTCACCTTTTAATGTTAGAAAGAAGGATGTAATCATGGGATAAATAAGTTATGAATTCGGAATCAGAATCAAATCTCACCATAGAATAACAAACCACAAATATCAATAACCCCCTAAACCTCTGCGAGGAAAAACAGTTTGACAGACATAGTGCTTATCTTCGAAGTCCATCAACCGCACAGACTTAAAAAAGGCTTCTACTGGGAAAACCAGCTTTTCAAACGAATAAACAAAAACCAGCTCTTCAACTACTACTTCGATAACATCCTAGATAAGCAGATTTTTGACAGAACATGCAAAAAATGCTACTTCCCCTCAAACCAAATACTGCTTGAACAAATTGACAAACACAAAACAGAGAAAAAACGAGTCAAAGTCTCATTCAGCATCTCAGGCGTTTTCCTAGAACAATGCGAAATGTTCAACAAAGACCTGCTAGAATCGTTCAAACAGCTTGCTGAAACAGGCTGCGTAGAGTTCCTAAGTCAAACCTACTATCACTCTCTTGTAAGCCTCTATCCAGAAAGAACAGAATTCATCGAACAAGTAAAACTGCATCAGCAAATACTCAAAGACCTGCTTGGATACACTCCAAGCGTTTTCGAAAACACCGAACTACTCTACAACAATGCAATAGCAAGAACTGTCGAAAAGATGGGTTACAAGGGAATATTCACAGAAGGCGTCGAAAGAATTCTTCACGAAAAATCGCCGAACTACCTCTACACGCCGAAAGGCTGCGAAAAAATCAAAATCGCACTCCGCAATTACAAGCTCACAGACGACATCGGCTTCAGATTCTCAGCAAGATGGTGGAACGAATGGCCCCTCACTGCAGACAAATACTCAAGCTGGTTAGCCTCAACGCCAGGGCAGTGCATCAACATATTCCCAGACTACGAAACCTTCGGCGAACACCACTGGCCAGAAACAGGCATCCACGACTTTCTAAGACATTTGCCCAACGAAATTTTGAAATGGTGGCACCTGCACATGGCTACACCTTCAGAAATTATAGAAAAATATCAGCCAGCAGGAGAAATTGACGTTCCAGAGCTAGGCGGAACAGTTTCTTGGGCAGATTTAGAGAGAGACGCAAGCTGCTGGCTTGGAAACACAATGCAATGGGCATACTACACAGCGCTGCGGCGCTTAGAACCGCTTGTTAAAGAAACCGAAGACGAGGATTTTCTAAGGATATGGCGATATTTTCAGACAAGCGACCACCTATACTACATGTTTACCGCAGGCGGCGGACCAGGAGAAGTTCACTCCTATTTCAGCCATTTTAACACTCCAGCAGACGCCTATGTAACAGCGCAAGCGGCAATATTAGACTTTGAGAATAGAGTGCGGCTTGCAGCAATAACGGCTAATGAACCATTCCTATTCTATACGGGCGTAGGAGAAAAGTTCTATACTGGATTAATGGCTTGGAGCCTGAGAGGATTAGCGAATGCATTGCAGAGAGTTAATTTGAAGTCTGTGGAATTTCACAATCGACGCAGAGACTTCGAGAAATGGGCTGAAAAGTCACTCTTTGATAGAGTGTTAGCAAGGCGTTTGAAGGAGGTTAGGCTTTCTCAGCATAAAGGAGAAGAGCTTAGAAAGGCGATAGTTAAAATCGTCAAGCGAAGACATGAAGAATTAAGTGAACAGACAAAATCAGCAACTGAGTATTTCTAAAACTGCATATAAAAAATAGTTTAAAAATGTAAGCAAGCTCGATTTTTATGTGAATTTTTGTAAGCTTTAAATACTTGTCATACAAGTTTACATTTGATGATTTGTATGAATCTCACCATCAGAAGCTTGAACGACAGCGTCTTCAAAAAATTTAAAGCAAAAGCTGTAGAGGAAGGAATGAAGCTTGGCGAAGCTTTAACCCAAGCGATGGAGCTGTGGATTAAACAGAGAAACGTAAAACGTAGCGCAAATCTGCTTGACATAAAACCTTTTAATTGGGGAGAAGGAACCGAAAAAACCAGCATAGAAATCGATCAGATTCTGCACGGTGAGCAAGCATGATTCTTCTTGACTCAAGCTTCATAGTGGCATATTCAAACGAAGCGGATGTCAACCATGCTAAGGCTCTTTCAATCATCAAAGATATAGAGGCTGACAAGCATGGAACTCCACTTATCACCGACTATGTTTTTGATGAAGTTGTCACGGTTATGTTGATTAAAACGAAAAATCTGAAGAAAGTTACTGAACTAGGTGAGACGCTAATTAACGCGGTTGTTCTCTTTAGAATTGATGAGGATCTTTTTGATTCAGCGTGGAAAATTTTCAAAGAACAACGCAAACCCCGCTTGAGTTTTACAGACTGCACAAACATAGCTATATGCAGAGCAAATGGAATTTCAAATATTGCAACATTTGACAAGGATTTTCAAAAATTAGACGAGTTCGCCATAATTGGATTGTAGAATGTCGGAGTTTTGTGATTGCTGAAATTGTTGCACATGCTTTTATATTAATTACTTGCTAATCTAGTTGCGAAAGTATGTGCGTGGTGAAAACAGATTTGAGGGAAGAGCTTCCTTTATCAGAAAAGATTCTGCAAACTCTGCACAACCTGTGTGCCACTGCTCCAGATTTGGCTCGGAGAAGTGAGGAGCTTGCGCAGGTTTTGCAGCTTGACCAAGATGAAGTTGAGAGAATTCTTGACAATTATGGTCTAGAAGGTTATGCGCAGAGTTTCGTGGATGGAGAAGGAAAGAAGCGGTACTATTTGACTGGAACTGGAATCATTAAAGTTTGCTCATTATTTACCTAGTGTGAAACATGATGAGAGTCATCATTTTTTCGTGGGAGTACCCTCCTAGAATTGTTGGACAGCTTGCAGATTACGTTAGAGAGCTTGCTGTTCAACTTGTTAAGAGCGGGGTTGAGGTTCACGTAGTTACTTTTCATGATTATCTGCTAGGAGAATACGTTGAGGCTGAAGGAGTAAAAGCTCACCGGGTTACGAATCCAGTGAAGACTCATATCGGCGTTTTAACGTGGGTTTTAACTCTTAACGAGGAAGTTGAGAGGGCAGCAGCAAACATTTACTACGACAGCAAGAAGCAAATTGATCTGATAGATGCTCATGACTGGCACTTCATTCCAGCTGCCGTTACGTTGAAAAAAGCGCTCGGTATTCCATTCATCTATTCAGTGGACAGTCTAGAAAATCACCGCTCACATGGAGCAGAATCACCTTTCAACATGGCCATTAAAAGCATCGAATGGCTTGGCATGTACGAGGCTGAAAAGCTTATTGTGAAATCTGCATGGATGAGAGACGAAGCAGTTCGCATTTACAAAGTGCCGAAAGAAAAGGTAAAGGTGATTCAGCCAAAATCAGCCACATGGATAAAGCACATTTTAGAAACATACAAGAACTCGACGGAGGCGCAGCTTCCCAATGCCTGATGAGCTTTCTGTTATGATGCGTTCATGGGAGTTTCCGCCCAGAATCATCGGAGGAATCTCTCCACACGTTTATAACCTGTCGAAGAGCCTTGCAAGAAACGGCGTAAAAGTATGCGTAGTAACGTGTGATTTTCCAGGAGCGCCTCAGCACGAGGTTTTGGACGGCGTTGAGGTTTTTCGTGTAGATTCGTATAAAAATCCTTCGCCTGATTTTGCAAGTTGGGTCTATTTGATGAACATGAACATGCAGAAGGAAGCTGCGGCTATTGTTAGAGGCTTAGGTGGGAAGGTTGACATTTTTCATGCTCACGACTGGCTTGTCGCAAATGCTGGGATAGGCTTAAAACATGTTTTCCGAAAGCCTTTCATGGTTACAATGCACTCCACAGAAGTGGGAAGGCGGAACGGTATCCACACGGATTATGAGCGGATGATTCACGAGACAGAAGCTTGGCTAACTTATGAGGCGTGGAAGGTTATCTGCGCCAGCGATTACATGGTTTTGCACGTTCAGTGGGCTTTCGGGCTTCCTAGCGATAAGCTGGTTATGGTTCCGAATGGCGTGAACCCGCAGGATTATGCTGATGACGGAAAAACGGACTTGAGCCAGTTTAGGAGAAGGTTTGCGCTTCCAGAAGAGAAACTTGTATTGTATGTTGGAAGATTGGTTTATGAAAAGGGCATTCACGTTCTAGTTAACGCAGTTCCAAAAGTGCTGGGGAAGGTTAATGCGAAATTTGTTATTGTTGGGAATGGCTACATGAAGGAGCAGCTTTCAGGAATCGTCAAAGGCTTCGGGTTAGAGCATAAAGTGCTGTTCACAGGCTTTGTGGATGATGAGACTCTTAGGAATTTGCAGAAGTGCGCTGACGTATGCGTTGTGCCATCGCTTTTCGAGCCGTTTGGGATTGTTGCGTTGGAGGCGATGGCTGCAAAAAGCCCGGTTGTGGTTTCTGATACTGGCGGGTTATCAGAAATTGTGGAGCATGACGTGAGCGGAGTGAAAGTCTATCCGAGTAATCCTGATTCGCTTGCTTGGGGAATAACCAGAGTGTTGGCGGATAATGGTTATGCAAATTGGTTAAGAACGAATGCGTATAGAAAGATTCAAGAACGGTATGATTGGAACAAGATAGCGGAACAGACAAAAAAGATATACAACAATGTGCTAGGCGAGTATGCAAAAAGCTTTTGGGCGCAACCAATAACGTAGGTTAACACCTTTTGTTCATTTTATTAAGGCACAGCAGAATGTGATTTTGACTCAATCAGGCTTCAGACCAGCAGAAATGGCAAACATGAACCTACAACTTGAACAGAATAAGTGGGAATCGTTCATAAGACAAAGTTTAAAGATAACGAAAAGAAAAAAGGTTTAGGGAAAAAATTGAAAAAACTACTTGTAATTAGTGTCTTGTTGGTTATTCTGGGTTCAGGTCTTTGTTTAGTGAATTTTGTTTTTCCATACATGATTACTGTTCAAGAAGCCGTTCAAGTGCCATATATCGAACAAGTTCCATATCAAGAAACAGAAAATAGAGAGCAAATACTTCACACTGAAAGTGGAATAATTTCTGGTGGTTATTATTTTACACTTCCTCCCGATGGAGTTTACATAAGTTCTGGGAAGACTCTTAAACTATCATGGTCTGCTGATGGTGATTTACGTGCTTACATATTGACTGAGACTCAGTTTCAAGATTTCCAAGATGATGGCATAGCCTCAAACTACGAGGCATATGCGTATGCAAGAGAAGGAACAATTTCTGCTCATATTCGCCATAATGATAGATATTATACGACTATTTCAAGACCTCTCTTCTCTTTATCTGTAAAACTATACCAAGCAAAAGCCATACTAACATGGCAGGAAACCGTGACAAAAATTAGAAATGAAACACGTTATCGCACGGAATACATCCCAAAAGAAGTTAATAGTAATCTATATCTCTATTCTGGATTAGTTATCATTGGAATTGGAGTAGTCATACCTATTCTGGAACGTCAAAAAGGTAAGGTTAAAAAACTGTAGCAACAAGTCCCGACAGTTACTACAAGAAGAATTTAGACCTTCAAGTCCCTAAGAGTTACCAGAACCCGAAGTCGAAAAATATTTATAATGCTTTGTAAAATTTTTTGGCAAGTCTCCAGATTTTTATCGTGAGATGCGCTAATCTTTCGATGAAATTGTGAGACTTAAAATAGTTTAGGAGTCTGTAAAATGTCTAGGCGAATAACCGCTTTGGGGAAAAAAGTTGCAGTTAAGGCTTCATTTTTTCTGTTGTTGTCAACTTTCATGACGGCTCTCGTTGAAATTTGTCCAGCTCAAGGTTTCAACACCATTTACATTCGAGCTGACGGAAGCGTTGATCCGCCGACGCCACTGATTCAACGTGTAGGCGACTATTATAATTTGACTGGGGACATCACGTTTGATTCTGATGGCATTATCATTGAAAGGGACAACATGACGCTTGATGGTCAAGGCAACTGGCTTCAAGGATACTCTGCTGGATTGACGATTGAGGGAAGAGTCAACATAACAATCAGAAACGTGCAATTCAGAAACTTCGCTTTCAGCGTATATGTTAGTTATTCCCAGAATATTACGCTCTCTAGAAATAACATGACAGAGAATGGTTCCTGTGGCGTCTATCTTTATAATTCATCAAACTGCACAATAAGAGAAAACCGCATAATCGAATATGAATACGCGGGCATACTGCTTGATCCTTCTTCTCGTGGTAATATCATTGCTTGGAATAATATCACAAGAGTTACAAGTGGCACTTGCAGTGGCATATTCGTTGGAGACAATTCATATGACAACACTCTAGTTGGAAACACCATCGCAAACAATTATATGGGCATTACGTTACATCGGTCAACGGGAAATGTACTAAGAAACAATAGCATCATTTGTAACGAAGAAATAGTCGCTAATCCGCATGGTCTTTATGTAGAAGGTGAAGAGGGAAACATCAATCATCACATCCATGACATAGATTCTTCAAACACTATTGATGGCAAACCCATATACTATTGGGTAGATCAACACGACAAAACTGTGCCCAGCGA
>Ga0129301_1000035_pt1 | contig 61541 bp, 55 predicted proteins | sample ConPoolayeHmetaG_FD_94489 | JGI IMG/M metagenome (GOLD analysis project Ga0129301, IMG submission 94489) | Hot spring microbial mat communities from California, USA to study Microbial Dark Matter (Phase II) - Cone Pool mat layer H metaG ...
GGGTATGCATGCGCCTCCAACTCCAACTCCTGGCCTGTGGAGGTGGCAGTAGGGCTGACTATTGGCTGCATTCATTATTTCACGGTAGTCAAGTCCTTCGAGGGCGCAGTAGTCGGACAGCTCATTGGCTAATGCTATGTTTACGTTTCGGTAGATTCCTTCGAACACCTTCTCTGCTTCAGCTGCCTTTATCGACGAAAGCCTGATCACGCCTTTCTCTGCGATGATCGAGTATAATGTGGCTGCGATATCCAGGCTTCGGCTGTCAAATCCTGAAACGATTCTCGGATAGTTGAGTTCGATGTCTTCAAGAGCCCTTCCGACAAATATTCTTTCAGGACTATATATCAGGGCAAAGTCTTTGCCAGCCTTGAGACCACTCCCTTTCTCAAGGATCGTCTTCAAGACCTTTTCTGTAGTGCCTGGCGGTAACGTTGTCTCGATCGATATAGCATCTCCTCTTTCGATGTGTGCCGCCAACCCTCTACATGCTTCAGCCATATGGCTGAGATCGACTCTGGCACCACCTTTCCTTTTTCTGATCGAGACCGGTACTGTGACTATGTGAACCGAAGACGCCTCAAGAGAGTCCTTATAGCTTGTTGTCGCAGAAATCCTTCCCTCCCTATATCCCTTGGCGATAACCTCGTTGACCTTCCTATCGTCGGCGGAACTCCACCTACCAGTCTTAAGCCTTTCTACGACGTCCTCGTCGACGTCCTGGGCTATGATTCTACCTCCTCTATCCAAGAACGCAGACGAAACTGCAGCTCCAACGTAGCCGAAACCGTGAACGGATATCGCAAGTTCCCCGGTAAGGATCTTTTCCCTCATCTGCTCTGGCCGGAGTTCAAGAAGGTTCACTTTCATTACATTCACCGTGCAAACGATGTTAGATAAATATTTAAGCCTCAGGTCAAAGATTTTCAGAGCCTAAGCATATTTTAACAATAGTAGCTATTGAAGATTTAGAAGACGAATGTGAATTAGAATGTTCTTAGAGCTACTTGAGTGGGCAATGGGACGATTCTAGCAGTATGCCATGCAATCATGATACCGGTAGCCCCGTACCCGTGGTATAATCTGACTTCTTGAACGGTTATTTCTAGATCACGGAAGCTGATGAAACATATGTTAAAGGAATAAAGCTTAAAGATAACATTTAAGTTAGGGGGCTAACCAAGTTAGGGGGGTCACTTATGTACTTTAGTCCTGAGCCTAAAACAAAAATCGAAGACTTCTTTGACATGGAAGAGGAATTGAAGCTGTTTCGCGACGGTTTGAGCATGGGAAAATTCATAGTAGTTACGGGACTGAGAAGATATGGCAAAACGTCATTGATCCTTACAGGGCTTAACAGTTTGAGTTTAGACTACATTTTTCTAGACTGTAGGCTATTGCCATCGGGGATGATCTCTGTAAACGACTTTATCGATGTACTCGAAGACGAATTGAACAGAAAGTCTTGGGCGAAGGAAGTCCTTCAAAAGGTTGAAGGAGTAGGTGTTGGAGGCTTAAGCTTGAGATTCAAGGAAAGAAATCAAAATACTCTTTTGAAAACACTCGAAAAATTAGAGAACAAAGTCTTAGTTCTCGATGAAGCTCAAGAACTGAGGAGAGCAAATTATAGGTTTGATTATTTTCTAGCCTATATCTATGATCACGTAAACATGAAAGTTGTTATTTCAGGGTCTCAGGTTGGGCTGCTTTATAGGTTCTTAAGAATTGAAGACCCCGAAGCACCATTGTTTGGCAGACCTTATATTGAAGTCAGATTGAAAAGACTAAGTACTCAAATGGCTAAACAGTTCTTGAAAAGAGGATTCGAACAAGTAAGATTGGAAGTTTCTGGTAATGTGATAGATGAGGCTGTTGATGCATTTGATGGGATAATAGGATGGCTTACATACTTAGGCTACTCTTACATAAGAAGTAAAGAACCGACAGATAGAATAATTGATAAAGCATCCAGGCTGTCTGGAAGTGAAGTTAGCCATGCTTTGAATGTCTATGGTGTAGGCAAGAAAAGATATGTCGAAACATTAAAAATAGTTGCAAGCAGAAACAGCTCAAGGTGGAGTGAAATAAAAAGAGCATTAGAAGCCAAATTGGGTAAGATTCCTAACAATGTGTTGTCAAATATCCTCAGGAATCTGGTTGATCAAGGATTTTTGGAAAGAACAAATGGTATGTATGAAATAGCGGACCCAATTTTGAGAACTGGAATATTAAGGCATCTCTAGCAAGGTATCTTTTGTAGACCACATAATCTCTTCAGGTTAAGACTAAAAGTGCTTCTTTGAAACCCCTTCTGATAGTTCTATTGAACGGATCTAAATAATCTGTTATCGCATATGGGAGGAGTACGGGCGCTCAAGGAGAGTGATGCTACCGGTACAAGTTCATGGAAGAAGGTCTTGGGTGAACAATTGATGGTTGCAAGTTGGGTGTGGTCGTTAATTGTGCCATTTCTATCTTTTCGCTTCTTCGAACAACTTTTCAACAGATTCGAGTATGACGAAAGTAGGCTTACATCCTTTGGAGCGATTGGGCAGTAGAATTTGCAGGGGTCTCAATGACCTGAACTATCTACAGGTTTTCAGTCTCTTCTTCTACCCCTGACTTAGGCCTTCTCGAATAGTAGTCTCTTATGGCCGACTTTAGGCCGTCAGCTGCAAGATTGGAGCAGTGCATCTTGATAGGTGGGAGGCCGTCTAGAGCGTCTGCGACATCGTTTCTTGTTATCTTTAAGGCTTCATCTAAAGTCTTTCCCTTCGCCATTTCAGTTATCATGCTACTTGTCGCTATTGCGGCGCCACAGCCGAAGGTCTTGAACTTTATGTCAACTATCCTGTCGTTTTCAACCTTGATGTAGATGGACATTAGATCGCCACAGATTGGGTTTCCCACGGTCCCTATGCCGTCTGCGTCCGGTATTTCTCCAACATTTCTTGGATTTCTGAAATGCTCTAGCAGCTTCTCGGAGTATGCCATCTTATTCCCCTTCCCGATGTTCCATCTCTTTTCTCCACTTTTCTAGCTCAAGGGGTTTCCCCCATAGAGGGGACATCTCTCTAAGTTTGGCGACGACTTCGGTTACCGCTGCCGCTATCCTTTCGACGTCCTCCTCCCTGTTTTCTTTGCCAAACGTCATTGTAAGTGATCCGTGCGCTTCTACCTCGTTCGGCACTATCGCCATTAGGACGTGCGATGGCTCAAGTGTCTTTGAAGAGCAGGCTGAACCTGTGGAAGCCATTATACCATATTGGTCAAGGGTGAGGATCAGCGATTCCCCTTCGATTCCTATGAACCTGAAGCTGGCATTGTTGGGCAGCCTTAGTACGCTGTGGCCGTTTAGGTAGGACTGCTCTATTCTTGTCAGTATTTCCTTGATCAACCTGTCCCTGATGAGTCTCTCTCTGTCGCTTTCTGTCTTCCACTCTCTGGATGTTATCTCTGCGGCTTTCCCGAAGCCAACTATCCCAGGTACGTTCTCGGTTCCAGACCTCAGCCCTTTCTCTTGTCCGCCACCGAAGATGATTGGCTGAATTCGCACATCGGACCGGATGTAGAGTGCGCCGACTCCTCTTGGCCCATATATGTCGTTCGAAGACAGGGTTAGCATGTCGACTTCGTCTCTTGCCACGTTGACATCTAGTCTTCCGACAGAGGGAACGCCGTCTGAATGTAGGACCGCACCTTTCTCGTGAGCCATCTTCGAGATTTCCGGTATGTCCTGTATAGTTCCGATCTCGCCGTTCGCGTAAGCTACTGAAACTAGTAGGGTTCGATCATTGATCAGGTCGCTGAGCTTCTCGAGGACGATTCTGCCGTGGTGATCTACTGGCGCATAGACGACTTCGAAGCCCAGCTTCGAAAGATATCTTCCAGCGTTGATTACACTCATGTGCTCTATCTTTGATATGATTATTCGGTTTCTGAGGTTCCGGTTTCTCAGGCTGTAGCCTACTATTGCAAGGTTGTTCGCTTCCGTGGCTCCACTTGTAAATATGATTTCATCCTTCTTTGCTGCACCTATAAGTTGCGAGACCTTTTGCCTCGCGTCCTCAACCGCCTTCTTCGCGTCAAGTCCAAGTGTGTGGAGAGAAGAAGGATTTCCAAATCTCATGTCAAAATATGGTCGCATGTGTTCTATCACTTTGGGGTCTACAGGGCATCCTGCCGCGTAATCTACAAATATCTCTCTCACGTTAGCCACCTAGAACACGATTGTCGACTTAGAAGAAAGCGTCAGGTCATTTAAAGTTATTGGACCACCTAGCCTGCATCCTTCGACATAGTCTCCTCTGCTCAGACCTAGCAGCTGCGTGCTTTGCTCGCAGACTACGAATTCGACACCCTCTTCTCTTGCCTGCCTTATGAACTCGGACAGAGGTGGCATACTGCCAACTCTTATCTCCTCGGCAACACCTTTTCTGGCCACAAGGACCCCCTTCATCATGAAGAAGATTGTTGAATCGACGTCCATCTTCTTTGCGGCTAATGCCAAGATGAAAGGTGCATATAGTCTCTCAGGTGTGTCGGGTCCTGAAGTCAAGACGTAAAGTATTCTATCTCTATCGGCCACCTCATTTCACCTTCATTACAGTCAGTTTGAGGATGCCGCCATCTTTTTTGACATCGAGTATCTTGTCTCCTCTTCGTGCGATGAGCCTCCTCGCATCTTCTTCTGTCGCGGGGTCGTCAGCCAAGAGTTCGATCACCTCTCCTTTTTTGATTTCATCCAACGCCGTCTTCAGTCTGAACACTGGCTCTGGGCAGTACAATCCTACCGCGTCTATCTCTTTTTTCACCTTGTTTTGGTGGATCATTTGATTCAAAGAAGGCGGATATTACACTGTTATAAAAGCCTTTGCTTACCGACATTCAAGTTAAGCAGGAAACATCGATGACCAAATGGAGCTGTGTGGGTGTTATGGTGTGATCGGGCCGTATCCGAACCGTGATGCCAGCCTGTCGGCGATCGCTTGAACCTTCGCCACCTCTTCTGGCTTACTTAGCATGTGTCTGAACCTTCCCTGCGTCTTCAAGTATTCTGTTACGGGTAGTCTCTTTGATATCTTCACTGTCGTAATATATTCGCCGTCGACGACTTCGTACAGAGGCCAGAGCGCTGTCTGAACTGCGAGGCGACTGACCTTAACCGAGCTCGCGCTGTCTATTCTCCAGCCTGGTGTGCATGGGCTTAGAAAGTGTATGAAGCTTGCCCCTGGCGTGTTAAGTGCCTTTTCCACTTTGTTTGCGGCGTCGATTAGATAGGCGACATTGGCTGTTGCAGCATACTTGATGCCGTGTGCTACCGCTATCGCTACCAGATCTTTCTTGCCTGTCTTTTGGCCTGGGCTGATCTTGCCAGGTGGAGACGTCGTAGTCCAGGCACCATATGGTGTTGCGCTGCTTCGCTGTATACCTGTGTTCATGTAGGCTTCATTGTCGTAGCATATGTAGAGTATATGGTCTCCTCTTTCGAGTGCGCCGCTTAATGCCTGCAGCCCTATGTCTGCTGTTCCCCCATCTCCTCCGAAGGCTATCACATTTGGGCTCGTATCTCTCAGTCCCTTCCTCTGAAGTGAAGTGTATGCTGCCCTTATTCCCGAAGCTGCGGCTGCCGCGTTCTCAAACGCGACATGAATGTATGGTATCCCCCATGCTGTGTCCGGATAGAATGTTGAGGACACTTCAAGGCATCCGGTTGCGTTGGTTACTATGGTATTGTCTCCCGCGACTTTTGTTACGAGTCTGGCGATTATTCCTGCTCCACAGCCTTGGCAGAGCCTGTGGCCTGGGCCGAAATGTTCTTTCAACGGTAGGTCTTTGATCGTCTTGTATGGCATCTATTGGCACACCCCCACATAGTCTTGGATCTTGTCAACCCTTTTGGTGTGGGCGATCTTGAGGCCTCGTTCGAACATCGAGCGTATGTCGTCTGGTCCGATATCTCTTCCACCAAGCCCGGCTACGATGTTCATGGCAGGAACCTGAACGTCAAATGACTTCAGACAAGATTGAATCTCTAGAAACAGTGGCCCGCCTATTGCGCCAGGGCTTGTCGCCTTGTCGAGGACGACGACGGATTCAGCTTGAGATAGCAGGTCTGCGACCTGTCTGGCTGGGAACGGTCTGAAAAGTTTGAGACTTAATGAGCCAACCTTAGACCCCTCCCCTCTCATTCTTCTTGCAATCTCACGTATCGATCCACCTATTGAACCCATGGATAAGAGTATTGTGTCCGCGCCCTCCGTCATGTAGCTGTTGAAGATCCCATATTTTCTTCCGCTTATCCTCTCAAATTCCCTATCTGCGTCGACTATCGTCGGGAAGGATTCTTCTAGAGCTTTGATTGACTGGTACTTGGCCTCAAAATAGTATTCGGGGGAGCCAAGCCCGCCCATGGTCAAAGGCGTCCTCGGGTCAAGAAGTAGGCTTCTGGTCTTTCTCGGCGCATACTTGGAGACGTCTTCGTCGTCGACGGTTACAACAGGCTCATATGTGTGTGTGAGTATGAATCCGTCAAAGTTGAGGTTTACTGGTAGATGTACTCTGTCATCTTCTGCTATCCTATATGCTTGTATGGTCCTGTCATATGATTCCTGAGCTGACTCCGCGAATATGCTGATCCATCCTGTGTCCCTTTGTGCCATGATGTCGCTGTGGTCATTCCATATGTTAATGGGCGCTGAGACTGCTCTGTCGGCTATTCCCATGACCACGGGCAATCTTAGAGTGGACGTGATAAACATTATCTCATGCATCAGAAGCAGTCCTTGAGAGCTTGTGGATGTGAAGACTCTGGCCCCTGATGCGGATGCTGTAAGTGCCACCGTGAGCGCGGAATGCTCTGATTCTACAGGCACGAATTCGGCGTTGAGTTCACCGTTCGCGACATATTCTGAAATCTTCTCTACCATAGTTGTCTGAGGGGTTATGGGATATGCTGATACGACGTCTACGTCAAGTTGCTTTACAGCATAAGATACTGCTGTGTTTCCCGAAAGTAGAAGTCTCTTCATGTCAGTCACTCTCCCTGGCCATCGTGATCGCCTTGACAGGGCACTCTTGTGCACAGAGACCACATCCTTTACAATAGTCATAATCCACGATATACTTGTTGTCTTTGACATAGATTGCAGGCTCAGGGCAGTAGCCCCAACATATGCCACATGAGATACACTTGTTGTAGTCGATGACCGCCTTGAATGCTCGCCACGTTCCTGTCTTTGTTGCCATGCTACTCTTGGGGGCTTTCATGACAAAGCCCTCATCTATTTCGGAGACTTTCTTCGGCATCTAGTTAAGCACCTCAGTACAGTCATAGGTTTCCTTTAAGGAAGCGACGTTTCTGAGGTCAAATCTTTCCTCAACCGCCTTCGAAACTGCATCGAAAGGCACTATTGGGGCTGCCTTCAACAGGGCGCCTAACATCGAGGTATTTGTGATAGGCGCACCAAGGTTCTTTAGGGCGATGGAGGTGGCGTCTGCTCTCGCCACTTTATGGTCTGGAAACATTTTCTTGACTTCGGCGCCTTGCTTTGCACTGTTTATCACGACGACACCATCCTTCTTGAGTCCGGAGGCTACGTCGACGACGGAAAGCAGAGAGGCATCTAATATCACCACAATATCCGGTTCGCTTACCTGCCATCTGATTTCAATTGGGCTGTCATCGATTCTTGTGAATGCTAGGACAGGAGCCCCTCTTCTTTCCGGCCCAAATGCTGGAAAAGATTGAGCATATTTGCCTTGTCTGAGTGTTGCGTTGGCCAGTATCTCTGATGCTGTGACTGCACCTTGACCTCCTCGACCATGCCATCTTATTTCTATCAATTGTATCTCACCAAGGTCTCCAAGACATTAACTTATATTACTTTTGTTCAAACCACGGCTTTTAGCGTAGTTCGTCAATTTCGAATACTGTCTTTGCATTGGCCAGTTTGAGATTACCTGACAAAAAAGCCGAGCAGTTTCTCAAAGAAAGGTTCGCCGAGGTAGAAGAAGATCATCATGTTTATTATGTATCCGATGCACATCGGCACTATGGCGGGGATCCCGGTCTCCGCCTCCACATAGGCCTCTCTGCCCTGCTTAAGCAGGTCGTCAAACATCTCATAGGCTCTGTCGACTGTCTTGGGCAACTTCAGCTCTTTTCCTTCTACAAAAAGCTTAACTGGATAGACGTTCTTCCTCTTGATAAACTCCTTTAGAGGTATTGTCTGCTTTTCCTCTTTCCGAATGAACTTCTTGAATACCCCATATGGGATTGTGATAACTAAGAAGATGATCATTGTACCCACCGGCGAAAATGAGTCGTCGTCTACTACGGTGACTGCCAATCCTATTATGTCCGCGACCCCTCCGCCGAAGAAATATCCCACCGCCAATATCACACCTATCATAAGAAGTTTTAATGCGAGAAATAGGTGGTTACCCATATTGTAGTACACCATTAGGGCTGCTCCCGCTATCGCCGGAATCCACGTGTAGTCGCTTACCTGATTTTCTTTGAGGTCCTGTATTGCGCCGGCGAGTAGGCTCACAGCAACCAAGGCTGAGACAATCGCCATGCCTTGGTCATGTAAGAAAGATGTATAATATCTTTGCCACTATCTTCTCATCATCTGTTTCTGGTATATTGCTTGAACCCGCTCTATTGTATCTGCCTGCTCTACACTCTTGTCATCTCTGATCCTCTTTATTCTTGGAAAACGTAGGGCGAACCCGCTCTCGTGTCTGTCGCTTTTCTGGATGTTGTTGAAAGCCACTTCTATTACTATCTCTGGCCTTACAATAATCCTCCAACCTTCATCTCTTACTACGATGTCTTCTAGGCGCCTGTTCATTTCTAGTAGCTCTTTGTCGGTGAGGCCTGAGTACGCCTTTCCGATCGTCTTCAGTTCTCCTCTATCCCATACGGCGAAGACGTAGTCTGAAAAGATGTCTGCTCGTCTTCCATGTCCTCTTTCCGAGGCCACGATGACAACATCTAAGGTGTCAAGCTCCTTCTTCAACTTGACCCAGTTCTTTCCTCTCTTTCCAACGGTGTATGTTGAAGATGGATCCTTCAACATTAGACCCTCATACCCTCTTCTTATGCTCTCTTCAAATAGTGTCTCTATCTCATCCCTTTTGGTTACGGTTATGTAATCCAGCATTCTGACCCTGTCAGAGAAATCCAACTGTGCAAGTGTCTTCTTGCGTTCGAACAAAGGTTTGTTGAATACAGGTTCGCCATCTAGAAAGAGAATGTCATACAAGAAGACAGTTGATGGCACCTGGGATGCGAGCTCTACTGTGACATTCTTCCTTTGCAGTCTCTGTTGTAGAAGTGAAAATGGAAGAGGTCTGTCGTCTCGGAACGCGATGATCTCTCCATCGACTATGTAATCGTGATTTATCTCCCTCAATCCTTCAACTATTTCTGGAAAGGAGTCGCTGGAATCGTTTCCCCTGCGAGTGAAGATTCTGACCTCTTCACCTCTCTTGTGGCATTGCGCTCTCACACCATCCAGCTTGTATTCGCAGAACAACGGCTTTCTGAAGTATTCTATGATCTCCTCGGGCGTCTGCATCGCTTCAGCCAGCATGAAGCTCGTTTGATGTAGCGGCTCCAGCTTCGCTTCACCTAATCTCCCATATTTTGAAAGCAGGGCTGTCCTTCCTATATCGCTTGTCAACATGTAGGCTTCGTTTACTTCTTCTAGCCTCTGGTTGAAGGCAGCAGCTATGCTCTCTATTACCAATCCGCTGACAAGGCCTATTCTCATCTCTCCTGTCAGCATCTTTGTGACGTATTTGGCCTCCTTCGGCGACATGTTAAGATAGAGGCCAACCAATATCTTCTTCTTTTCTGTGAACGCTCCTTTTCCACCTGTTTCAGCGATTCTCGTGAGCTCCTGATAGAATCTCTTAAGGGTGTATTCTTGGCGGAGAAGAGGTGAAATCACCTTAGTGGAGAGGATTGCTTCTGCTGTATCACCTAGGTCGCCATATTTCAGAAATACTGATCTGAGGGTTTCTCTGTCTTTTCCGCTGATTTCTGTCATGATGTTCACTAAAGTCGAGTAGCCCACTTGAAAATTGATGTTTTGCCATGGTGGGAAGAATTCACCTGACAGTAGTCTGCACGCGATTTCTAGGCTCTCGTCATCTAAGCTCCTCAAGTATTGTGAGACTGCTTCTATCTTCATGTTCTTGCTCGCTGTATCCTTCACTGTATCGCAGACTTGAACGAATGCCTTGAAGTCGTCGGCGACCGTGTCCATCAGAGGTTGTTAACGAACGGGTGACGTATAAACATAGTTCTTGGTTGGCGCTTATATAACGTCCTTGACTGGAATCGTGTGCCTTTCAAGATCGGTTTTTTCCCTGAAAGGTGTGACGGCTGCAGGATATGTGAACAGATCTGTCTAACGAACCATCGTCAGTCAAATCTATCGCGTATTCATATACTGCAGGGCTCTGATCGATCTTATCAAGCGATGATCTGCTATGGTTGCGAGGAACGAAGGTGTTCAAAGGTATGTGATCGAGGAGCCATATTTGTTGACGAATTGACTGGAACACCTACGATTTCGAGAATGTTATGTGACAACTGTATGAAATGCGTCTACGAATGCAAAAGTAGTGGTCTCTTATACGATCTCGAGGATAAACATATAATAGTCTGTGACACATGCAATAATGGATTCTATTGTGCTCTATTATGTCCCAATGGAGCATTGGGTCGAATCAAGATTCCTGAGCCAGATCTCGGTCGTGGAGTGTGTCAAATAAGATTTAAGTAAAGCAAGGACGGTCCTTATAAGCGCGATGCCTCACTTTGAGGAGACGAGCTTTGAATTTGTGGAATCTATCATACAACCTCGCTTGAAGTCTTCAAGGAAAGGTGACAATGGGAAGGTTCTGGTTGTCGGAGGCAGCTGGCTGTTTCACGGCGCGCCATTCCTGGCAGCCATGTCCGCGCTGCGTTCCGGTGTTGACCTTGTGTACTTGGCTGTTCCAAAGATGATTGCGGCCTCTGTTAGATCTCTCTCACCAGATCTGATAGTATTTCCTCTTCCAGACATGAAGTTTAGGGTCGGTTGTGCACGGAGACTGGTCAAGTGGCTGCCTAGCGTCGACTCCGCGGTCATAGGTCCAGGACTTGGCAAGGGCTGTGAAGACGGTGTTAGGCTGCTGATTAGAGAGTTGAAGCTTAAGGAGATTGCTATCGTATTGGACGCTGACGCGCTACATTATGACCTTGTAAGGTTTCTGAATGATATACGTCACGTGATAACCCCACATGCTGGAGAATTCAGTAGACTGTTTGGGGTGCTGCCTTCCGACGATCTCGACGAACGCTGTAGCCTGGTCGAGTCAAAGGCCAAAGAGAACAAGGTAACGATATTGCTCAAGGGTCCAGTTGATGTAGTAAGCGACGGGGAAACGACCTACGTGAACCGTACTGGTTCCGCAGCCATGACTGTAGGAGGTACAGGGGATGTTCTGAGTGGCATCCTGGGCGCACTTATCGCAAAGAAGATACCCTCCTGTAAGGCGGCAGCGGCGTCTGCATACCTGAATGGTAAGGCAGGTGAAGTCGCGTTTGAAAGGAGAGGTTTGCACATCATAGCATCCGACCTAGTGGAAGTACTTCCTGAGGTTCAAAGGCCTTTCGACCGGATCGTGGAATAGGTGTCGTATGTTGCCTGCCTAACATCCCCTCACCCCTGATGTATGGGCCTGCTCCACTCTTTATTCAGGTAATTTTCTCTTTGTTGGGAAACGATTATTATCGTGTGGAAGACATACTCTGATGCTAGATGAACAAGCTTTCCGAAGTAAAGATCAAGATATACTCTATCGAAGTTCTACATGAGGTCAAAAAGCATCTGACGTACCGGGAGCTTTCAAAAGAGCTTGGTCTGCCGGCGCCGGTCATAAGCAGATACGTTAAAGGCCATGTACTGCCGAACATAGATAGGGCACAGAATATTATCGAATGGTATGATAAAACCTACTTCCGGAAGATGCTTCAGCAGGATATCTATGTTGGAGGCGATGGTGTGATAGATGCATCATTCTTGACATATGACACGATCCTGCAGAGGATGGTTGCCAAGCATGCCCTAAACTACTTCAAGGACGTCGTGGTCTCGAAGGTCTTGACGGTTGAGACAAACGGGATCCCCATTGCCGTGCAAATAGGAAGCGAATTCGGAGTTGACGTGATAGTGGCCAGGAAAGAGAGGCAGGTGGGAATCGATAGATACTATGAAGAAAGGTATCTGTCTGTGCCTCCTGTTGTCAGGTCACTGTATGTTCCTAAGGCCTGTCTTAAGAAGAATGATCAAGTTCTAGTAGTTGACGATCTAGTGAGGACTGGGAATACGATAAGGGCTCTCGTCAATATCGTGCGTAAGAGTGGGGCCTCTATCTCGGGTGTGTTTTCGGTGATAGAAGTCGACAAGGTTATGGACAAGTTGAAGAATGAAATGAGAATTGAGGCGCCTGTGTTCACGATACTTTCTAAGTAGAACTCCAATACAATGTTTTCAATCTCTCAAGCATAGTTTATGGTTACGAACTTCATCTTTTCGAAAAGCTGGAACCATTCGATCAATTCATTCAACTTGCTGTATCCGGTCTCTCTTCTCGTCATTTCTGATATGTCATATAGGCTTCGTTTACCGTCGGTCCAGCAGACTGCAGTGTAACAGAGCAGCCTCCAGTGAGGTCTCTTTCTCAGCTCCATTAACTTCTTGAAGTCAAGGCTGCCCAACATATAGGATCGCGAGTTAACATCTAGAGGGCCAGGCTTCAGCCTCGAAGGTATCATTCTAGACGCCTCCCTCTCTATTCTGCCCTTCCTCACACTTTCGGAACGTATTCGAGAGAGCCCAAGTCTTCCGGCAGCGCTTAAAGCATACTTTGTCAGAAGAGAATCCTTCAGCCTAACGAACTTTCCGAATCTGTCACAGTAGAGGGATGTGATTTCCTCTGTCCCTTTGTCGTCGATCCTCTTGAGGTCTTCTATTGCTTTCGCGAGCCACATCTTCCAGAATTTTTTTTCTTCAGCCCATTTTCTGAGCTGTCTGCCTGAATTCTCTTTGAAGTTTACAGCGTCGGTGTTGGAAAGTTCGAGGAAGACGTTGTCGTAGACCTTTACTATCTTTTCTTCGCAATACTCTTCGGTCAATGCTGCGAGGAAGTTGAAGTCTTCTTTGGTGAAGTTGGCCATCGTGTAAGCGAAGGTTGAAGCCACTGTGCCCACACACCATAGGGTTTTGGGGCTGACTTTGTCTATGGTGTCCTCGGATGTGTGATAGTACTTGTCTGGCCAGCTGGTGAAGGATGGTGTCGGTATGCCGACGGTTGGATCTGACATTATCTCGTGGTCGCTTCCCCCAGAGAACTTGACGAAAGCATACCTGAAACTTGATAGGCTTTCGGATTCTGTCAGCGTCTTCGTGTCCTTTGGTAGATACTCGAAGACATGTTTGACGTAGGCGTTGACGAAGGTTGGAAGCGAGAGCGGTGTGCTGTCCACCATCAGGATACTGCCACATGCCTTTTGGTCTTCGCCTACCATGTCAAGATTGATTCCGGCTACAAAGTCTTCGAGTCTGTCTTGGTTGCTTGAGAGAAAGGCGAAGGTTCCTGTCATTTCAGGCACTAAGAGGAAATGGATCGTTCTTTTTGGTCTATCTAGCCTCCCTTGTTTAATCAATGTGTCCAGGGTTCTGGCGGATTCGATGGCAGCTCCGACGCCTGATGCGTTGTCATTGGCTGACGGTTGAGGGTGGCATAGGTGGGCTGTCATCAATATTTCCTTTTTGCTTTCTCCGTTTATCTTTGCGGAGATGACTTCTATGGTGCCATTGTATAGTCTGCTGTCTACGAAAGCCTTGACCTTTAAGTGCTCTTTTTTCCCGAGTGTTCTGATCTTCAACCCCGTGCGAGGTGAAACTACGAATCCGAAACATTTCTTCTTATGTGGGTGCCACCAGAAGCTTGTATATGAGATTGCGTCTGGAAGATCAGCCGCTTCTCTAACTGGAGGCCACTCCGCCATCCTGTCTGATATGATGCCGATGGCTCCATGCTTTTCAACCGCCAGATAATGTACGATGTTGATGTCGCCGGAGGCTAGAACAACCTTTCCACTTACATCCACATTTGCGTACTCTTCTTCTGTGTCTCCTCTTTCTAAGATAACCAGTTCGGAGGTGATTCCTTCTGGTGGAGTCGATATGCTTCTCTGTATTAGGCTAATTTTGGAATCGGAGTAGTCTGCTATCTTCTGTTCCCCATTTTTGCTTACAAGGAATAGTTTTGCCTCTTTCGTGTGGCTTTCTTGGAAAGATGAACAATTCCAGAAGAATGTCTCCTCTTCCGCTGGATATTTCAGTACTTCAAATTCTATTTTCAAGTCCGATAGAAGTTCTTCGACGTATTTTGCTGCAGCCCTATAGCCTGGGCTTGCTTGGATTCTGTGGAAGCTTGCGACATGCTCGCTAATCTGCTTGGCTCTTTGTCCAGAGTACTCCTTTGCTATTGTCCCGTAGACTTCCTTTATCATTGGAACTGGCTGGTCGTCTTCTGTATAAAACGCTTTTTCTTTCTAGGCTAGGCTGCTCGGACGATGCTTCCGCTCGGTGTTTCTTCGACTATCAGGTTCTGGTCAAAGTCTTCCTTGAGTTGTTCGATGTGAGTTATTATGAATATCTGTTCGAATACTTCTCCAAGCTCCTTTATTCCATCCACGAGTGCTCTGATGTTTTCTTGATCCAGTGGTCCAAAGCCTTCGTCCACGATCAGCACGTTTGGCGTACTCTTTCCCTTATATTGTGATATGGCGCGCATGGTCGCGAGTCGGATCGCGAACCCGATTATTGTCCTCTCTCCCTGCGAGAAGGTTTCCAGGGGTCGATATTCTGCCTCGGTTTTATGTCGGTCTCTGGCTCTGACTTCGATGTCTCCCCTGTCTGTGATGCTCATGTCTATTTCGTATCTTCCACCCTTGAATCGGGATATGAAGTCAGAGAGGTTTGCTTGAACTATTCTAACGAATTCTCTAAGGTATACTGTTGGGAAGGCGTCGTCTTTGAAGACTTCTTCTTTGACTATGGTTAGTACATCTTTTTGCCTTGAAAGTCTTCTCTGCTCGTCCCTCTTAAGGTCGAGAATTTTCTCCTTGCCAGCTAGTTCATTGAGCCTCTGGTTCGCGTTGGAAAGCTCCTCTTTTTTTGACCCTATTCTCCTGTTCAATGCGCTGATCTCGTCGTCAAGTTTCCTGATGTCATCCTGCAGCTGCCTCGCGCTCCTGGTTTTATCTTCTATCTCTTTTTCAACTTGGTCCAGAGGCTTCAGTTCTCTGTCGATCTTCTTGATCTCCTCCATGTTGTCTTCGAATCTCCCATATTCTGCATAAGATTTCTGGAGTACTGTCTTCTCTTCGCTGAGTTCCAAGTGTCTCTTGGATAGTGTGGCGCCATCTACCATTGATGCAGGAAGTTCCAGTCCGAGGACTGACATGTTTTCTTCGAGTCGTCTCTTCGTATCGTTAAGGGCGTCTTCGACTTCCTCGATCGCTTGCTCAGGCTGATCTCGGTACTTTGCATCAACTTTTGTCAAGTATTCCTGTAGCTTGGCATCTGCTGCTTTAGATTCAGCCAGCTGTTGAATCAGTGAGGTGACTTCTTTATCTGTCTTCTCAATTTCTTCCTCTAACATTCGTATTCTCCTGTCTGTTTCCATCACCTCGGAAGGTATCGACTTGACCTCGTTTTCGATCTTGTTTATTACCTCGATTTGGCGTGGCCGGCTTAGCTGCGTGTCGCAGACGGGGCAGGTGGAATACTTCTCAATGCTGGCCATGTAAATGGATGCTGCGTCCTTTCTTGTCATAAGTTCTGTTTTTCGGGACTCTAGTTGACTCTTCTCGTCTTCCTTGGTCTTCTTGTATTCTTTGGCCTGTCTTATCTTTTCATCTACTTTCGCGGGCTCGATGTAGTTCTTTCTTGTTTTAACAATATCCTGTAGGAGGGTGAGTTTCGCGGATAGTATATCCCTTTGCTGGACTATCTGGTAGGTCTCTTGGATCTTCCGCAGCTTATCTTCTACCTCATGGATCAGGGTTTCTATCTCTTCTTTCTTCATTCCCGCTATTCTTTTCGAGAAGTCTTCGGTGTCTTTCTTCAGCAGGGCGCGTCTATCGATCAGTAACTCAAGCTGTCTTCGGTATTCCCTTAGTTTTCCCAGTTCATCGCCAACCTGGTCTCTTTGAACAAGTAGCGCGTTCTTCTTTTGCGATTCCATGGACAACTCCGATTCTAACTTGTTGATCTCTGATTCGATTTCAGGTATTCTTTTCTCGATCTGTGGCTTTTCCTCTAATTCGAGCTCGAGCTGGCTGATGTCTCCATCGACTTGTCTAAGTTTGGATTCGGTTTCGCTTAAGGACTCCTTGGCTTTCTCATAAGCCTTCTTGAAGTCTACATCCAAGAACTTGAGGAAGAGCTCCCTTCTCTCTCTCGGTGGCCGCTCGCTCAAGGTTTCTACTTCTCCTTGTGCTATGACGACCGTGCTTAGGAACGTGTGTCGGTCCATTCCAAAGAGTCTCTCGACCTGTTGTTCTATCTCTTTGGCTTTTGTGATTCTCTTGTTTTGGCTTACGTTTATGAGCACCGATTTCGAGGATTCGCCGTAGTATTGTCTTACGATCACATATTTCTCGCTGTCGTATTCGAATTCGATGCCGATCTTGGATTCCTTTGCAGGGAGCGAGTAATCTTTTATGGTGTGGCCTTGGGATTCACCGTAGAACGATAATGTCGGTATTGTGACGAAGGCTGTCGTCTTTCCAGCGCCATTAGGGCCAGTAACTAGAGCCACCTTATAGTCTTCCAGGTGGAGGTCGAGTCTTGGAAATGTCTTTATGTTTTCCGCGAAGATCTTGGTGATCTTCATCTGCCCTTATCCTCCTTCAGTATCCTCAGAGCCTCTTTCACCACCTCCTGCCTAATATCTGAGGGAATTTGTAGGCCTTCCACGTATTTTGTCAGAGACTCTTCAATCGGTAGGCTCGATGTCTTCACCTGAGGCATTATCGTCTGCTCTGTTCTTACGTCAAACTTGACGTCAAGGTATCCCTTCTGTAGCAGCCTCTTTCTTATAGTGTATTCGTCGAAGATTCTTCTTTGTGTGTCCGCGATTCTGACTATGACCTTTATCAGAGGAGGGTTGTTGACGTCAACGATAGGACATCTTGCCGAGATCATGTCAACTATTTCGTTCACATTTCTTGGCACAGGATCCAACCTTGCATCGAGATACTTGAGATGGACTACGCATAGGTCTCGTGTGATGATAGATATTTGTTCAGGGACCAGTTTTCCCTCTTTTTCATCCACCAATATTATGCCCTTCTCGCTCTTGCTCACTTTCCTCCCATCTATGTATGAAGGTTCATCGAATGTCAGTCGGTAGATTGAGCCACTGTATCTGCAGTTTGGGGTTCCAACCATCTGCATGACGTGAAAGTGGCCTAGAGCGATGTAGTCGAAGGGCAGTCTACAGATTTCGTTTGCCTCGTATGTGATCTCATATCTGGACCTGTAGAATGCCCTCTCCGACCCAGATATCGAGCCTGATATAGGCACATGTGCAACCAGTATGTAGAAGTCTGCTTTGGTCTTTGAGCGTTCTCTTTCGATCCTTTCTAGGATAGCTTTCTTGAAGGCTTCTGTCGCATGCTGGCTTCGGATCTCATCTGACTTCTTGAATGCTTCTTCGAGACTTTCTGTTCCCTCATATTCGATGCCTAGCGGATAATAGGGGAGGCCAACAAACGTGATGGTCTTGTTGTCTTTGGATGTCACGCATACGCTGTCTATTTTACTTAAGTAATGGAAGTAGCTCTCTTGCTTCTCGGACAACAGTATTCTATATGTCTTCAAGAGCTCAGATGCGCCCTCTATCGCTGGCCTGTCGTGGTTTCCCCTCAAGATTATCACGTGTATTCTGTAGTCAAGCAGCTCCCTCAAGAATTCTGAGAACTTCAGAGATGATGTTCCTGATGGAAGTACACGGTTGAAGATGTCTCCAGCTATGACGACTGCGTCGACTTCTTTGTCCAAGGCGATAGCCTTAACCTGGTTTAGCGAGTTCAAGGCATCTCTGTATCGTTCTTCCGCCGCCTTCTTTTCCAATGTACTGAATAGGTCTTCTCCTATGTGGAGGTCTGCGGTGTGAAGTATCTTGACCATATGGCTAGTCCCTGTCCAAGATTCGATCAAGAGATTTAGAAAGTTTTTCGGTGTCACGTGAGAACTCGTTTCGATATCTTTGTCTTAGATCTTCCATTTGCGAGGCGTAGTCGACTACTTTGACGACGCTTGGAAAGCTTACGGCACTTCCATAGACCAGAAATTCCTGTCTCCTCATGGAGGCGACAAGGGGTTTGAAGAGTTCAGGGAATCTTATGGCGCGGGTGGAGACCTCTATGTCTCGGTCGATGTTTGTGGCTCCAACGAAGAAGTTCCAGATCATCCCGAACACGTTTTCGTCGATCTGTGAAGGTGTTTGGTCTACTACACAGAGCACTATCCCCCTTTTTCGAAGCTCTCTCGCTATTAAACCAAGAGGGCTACTTTCCCTCACCGACGGGTTTAGGAACTTATGTGCTTCTTCGACGAAGATGACTATTCTATTGGTTGTCTCTTCAAAGATGCTTCTGCTAACATATTCTTCCCTGAGCCTTCTTGATATATAGTTCACGATGAACATGTATAGTATTTCGAAGTCCCCATACTTTCCAAATGAGATTACAACATTCTTGTTTGACATCAGGTCTTTGATCAGTTCCTGGCAGGTGTCTTCGGCTTCTGAAAGTTGCGGGAAGTTCTTGAATGGGGATAGTCTACGAGAAAAAGCCTTAAGGCTGGTTACCACCTGTTGTTCGAAGTCTAGCTCTCTCAGCGTCTTCTGCTCGAAGCTCTCGAAGTTGAGAAGTGCCTCAAACCATGTGCCGGCGAGCTTCTCAAGCCTGCTCTTGACAGCTTGGAGATTCAGAGAGGCTGCTCCCGGTATCTTCAGGAGCTCGCTGAGGACAACAATGTCTTCCACTTCAATGTTCTCTTTTTTCACCTTCAATTCCTTGGCCAACGCTCCCCTTCTGAACTCCTTCTCTATCTGTTCTACAAGAGATGGGTCAAGGCAGTAGACGGTGAACTCTTCTGGAAAGATCTGTGCGACACCTGAGGCTAGGGTCTTCTGGGAGGGGGTTCTAAGCTTGAGGCCGTATTCAGAGTGCATGTCGAAGATTAGAAGGGTAGGCGGGATATTGTCCTTCTTCTCCAACCTGATGTGGTTGGAGTATGTGACCAAGTATGCTGCGATCAGGTTGCCTAGAACACTCTTGCCAGTGCCAGATTTTCCAAATATCCCGAAGCTGTTTTGAACCAGGATTTCAACGTCAATGGGTATGATGAAGTCTGTTGGCTTGATTGTTCCAAGCGGATATTTTTCTTGTAGGTCACAGCAGCCATAGAATGTTTCAGCTTCTTCTCTTGATAGGAGGCTGCATTCTGACAGGTAGTCTGGTATGGTTAGAGCATCTTCGGGGCCGGCTGCCGTGTTTGATGCGATAGGGATACAGTTGACTCTAGATGTGAGGAGTGAACCAGAGAGCAGGTCCTTTGCGGACGTCGGTTTCCTAGACAAGTCCAGTGCTTCTGCTGTTTCACTGGAGCCTGCGATGACATCGTTTACGATCATCAAGTAGTTGCATGTCTTGCCTTTGGCTATTAGGCTGTATCCGACCTCAATCTTCTCATGTGATATTCCCTTAAGTTTTATCAGAACGCCTGAGGAATAGGTTCCTCCAATTGTTGACCCAACTATCTCTTTTCTATTCAACGAGGTTCACCATCATAAGGGTTAAGTTGTCAAACCCTCTCATGTGAAGTGCCTTTATCGCGTCTTTTAGGAACAGGTTGTACTTGACGTCGCTGACGGACTTCTTCAAGTACTTTAGATGGCTTAGGACAGAGTCAACTCCGCCTTCCTCGTAGACTATATGTAGGTAGTCACAAGGTGTTGAGGTGATGGTTTCAAGGTCTTGCTTGTGTATTGGGTAGACTTGGGCGTGGACCAGTGCGTGATGAGGGTGATCGGCCTGGGTGAATTCTCCTTGAAAGTATTCTCCTATGATTGCGGCGTCATAGGCGTTGTAGATTCGATCTCGGAGCTCTGGCAGATTTCGATCTATTTCCTCAAGGGTGGTCCTTAACCTCGATGGTCTAGTGGAGGCTGAGCTGACAGTGACAAGTCCGGTATCGGTTACAACGCCGAAGATGTAGTTGGTGCCATTGTTGACGACGACAAATGAGCCTCTCTCGACAGATTGGCTGGATGATTGTCTGTGAAGTTCGAATTCGAAGCTTTTGAAGGTGGAGGCCATGACCTCCCCTAAAGAGTTGTCTACCAACCCATATTGGCCGCATATCTTGACGTCCATCATGTAATCATTCTCCTCTTGAGTTCACTCTTTCTAGTCAGCTTCATGGATAGGTTTATGCCATATCTAGCCGTCATTTCAAGTGTCTTCCTATACACCATCTCGTTTACTGTTTCTCTGTCACGTGATGTTAGGACTGCCAGTTCATGGGCGTTCATGAGGGTCATCGGATATCCGCCTGTAAGCAGTGAGTCCGCGACCACGGCTTCATGTATGTCTTCAACTATGTCCTTATCTTCTTCGATGTACTTGGATGGAAATTCTACTCTTAGAATGTGGTTGTCAATTCTCAGGTAGAAGGCGGCAAGATTTAGGGTTAGATCATCGCGGGTCTTGGATATGATGCTATTCAATGGCTTGAAGCAGGGTGTTCTAGAATAGTTGCTTGCAAGGATGTCCTGAAGAAATAGCCTGTCATATAATGTCTTGAATGAAAGCTCGATGTCGGTAGGTCTGTCGACACAGTTCTTGCACTGAAGATCTCTGTCGCATGCTAGACACTTTAGCCCCGTGTTGATTATCGCCCTGTCAAGGCTGTGATATACGGCAACCGGCACTATCCCCAGTTCATCGATCCTATCGAGGTACTGATGGAGAGAAGTGAGAAGCCGCATCTGCCTGCTTTGCGTGTAGTTGCGGGCATAAGATATTGACAGCGATTCGTCCAAGAAGAGGAAGAATGGTGCGTGTTCAGCAAAGCGCCTGTCTAAGAGGTCGATGGTCATGTTCCAGTTCCATTCCTGATAGTCTTCATCTTCGAACAGTGTCATGTCTTTGCCTTGAGGATACAGTTCATCTCCTATTCTCAGGCTTCCAGAAACTTCTCGAAGATATCTGCCAATGCCTTTCCAAAACACCGCAACCTGCATGAAAGCATATTGAAGATTCGAGTGGGTGTCGTGTCGAATGTAGCTAGCGTCTGCTGCTGCTATAGCTTTTCTTTTGAAGACATTGTTTGCCCATTCTAGTCTTTGCATGTTCGTCGTTCCCGGAGGGTTCTCTAAAGTGATTTGGCCTAGGTTCCACTTGTCATCTTCTATCGGCAGGATCAAGGTGCTAAATGCGTCTAGACAGCTTGGGTCGGCAACCAGCCTTCTTCTTATTTCCAATGGATCACAGCTGAAGGGGTTGAAGTGAGTAAACCTACCACTTATTCTCTTGTAGTTTAGTAGGCTGTCCGCGATCTTCTGTTCTTTTGAATTGAGTTCTCTGCTTAGGGCTTGGATGCCAAGTTCGTCTAACATCTTGCTCAGATGATCTTTTCTCCTCTGGCTTTAAAGTGTTTGGAAGATGATTCCCAAGGCTAGATGCCAGGGTTCATCAGGCGAGCACTGTTGAAGGGTTCAGGATGCCGTTTGGGTCGAACGTTTTCTTGATCGCAGCCATGAGCTCGATCGCCTTGGGGGATGAAAACTTGTACAGCTCCCTAACTCTTATCTTGCCGATTCCATGTTCGCCGGTGATCACGCCGCCTAGGGCGACCGCGGCATCATATATTTCACCCTTGATCTTCTCGTATTTATCGAAGTCTTTCTTCATTACATGCGAATGTACATTTCCGTCTGCAGCGTGGCCGTAGACTGGTATGTAGGCCCCATATTTGGCCGCTATCTTATCGATGATGTCCGCAAGTCTACCGATGTTTGAGGGAGGAACGGTGGTATCCATGATGTCGACATAGTCTGCTTTTAGGGCTGTGTAGATGTTGCTCCTGATCTTCAATATGGATTCTTGTTCGTCTCTTCTCTCCGCGATTGATGGCTCTAGTCCTCCGTTTTCGACGCAGATGCGTGAAATCTCTTCAGCTTCTCTGTATACTTCGTTTTCTCCGCCTGCTAGAATTGTAATCAGGAAGACCTTTCCTTCAACATTCCATTTTTCGCCGAGATGTTCAGCTGAAATCTCCATAACCTCTTTTTCTACATATTCTAGAGCAAGAGGTGTTATACCGTTGTAGAGTATCTTTGGAACCGCGCTGAGGGCTTCTACTCTAGAATTGAATGGTAGGAGCAATGTTATTGTATGCTCGGCCTTAGGCATGAGCCTTATTATCGCCTTGGTCACTATACCAAGTGTTCCTTCGCTTCCTATTATCAGATGCATTAGACTGTAACCCATGTTGTCTTTCAGAAGCTTTCCTCCGAAGTTCACAATCTCCCCTGTGGGAAGAACAACTTCGAGTCCCTTCACAAAGTTTCTCATGATGCCATGCTTCACGGCTCTGGCTCCTCCAGCGTTACATACTATAAGTCCTCCCATTTGTGCTCCTTCATCTCCTGGATGAGGTGGAAAAGATAAGCCTGCGTCGTCTGCGGCCTTCAAGAGTTTTCCAAGGGTTGCTCCTGCTCCGACGACTGCCATCAGGTTTTCTTTGTCAACTTCTATGCTGTCTAATTTCTCCATTGAGACTATTATTCCCTCCATCGTTGGTACTGCTCCTCCAACGAGCCCTGTTCCACCGCCTCTTGGGTAGACAGGTGTCTTCGTCAGGTTTGCAAGCTGCATTATCTGAGACACTTGATGGCTGTCTGATGGTTTTACAAGCACGCAGCCCGGGGCAGGCCTTGGCCTAACAGATGTGCTTGTCTCATCGGATAGGTAACTTTCCATCTGGTCTCTTCTTGTGATGACATAATCTTCTCCGACTATCTTTCGAAGCTGTGATATGAGGTCTTCATTCAATCTTGTTCGCCTTCCTTTTCTCTATTTCCTTAATAAGTCTTGGAAGGACTTGATATAAGTCTCCAACTATGCCATAGTCAGCGAATTTGAATATTGGAGCAGAAGGATCTGTGTTTATTGCTATAATCATTTCCGAATCCCTCATTCCAGCCAGGTGTTGTGGTGAGCCGGAGATGCCGCATGCAATATATAGTCTGGGTTTCACCGTGTTACCGCTGAAGCCGACTTGGTGCTCTTTGCTTATCCAGCCTTCATCCACTGGTATTCTGCTGGAGCCCACTACTGCTCCTATTGAATCAGCCATCTCCTTTATGAGCGTGAACCCTTGCGGTGTTCCGAGTCCACGTCCTCCTGAGACGATCTTCTTGGCGTCGGCTATGTTGAGTTTCGATTCTTTCTCTTTACCCAAGAACTTAGGGCTTCTCTCACTTGAGATCTCAGCATCTTTTTCTATAATGTGACCTTTTCTCGTGAGGTCTCTTTCTCTCATCTGCATGACCTTGTATCTTACCGTTGACATGATCGGCCTGGTCTTGGTCTTTATGTATGCTAGGATGTTTCCTGTGAACGCCGGCCTTATTTGAACCAGCTCACCGTCTTCGTCGACTTGTAGGTCTATGCAGTCCGCGGTCAGTCCAGTGTCAAGGGCAGCCGCGACTCTTGGGCCAAGTGATCTGCCGAAATGTGTTGCACCGAATAGGAATACTTCTGGCTTTTCTTCTCTGATGAGCTTGACTAGGTTATGTTTGTACTGTATGATGTCGGGTTCTCTGAAGACAGTGTGGTTGTAGAGGAAGACGCTGTCCGCGCCATAATATATAAGCTCCATCACATCTTCCCGTCTCATGCCATCTGCCAGCAGCACGCTGGAGAGTTCAGCTCCAAGTCTGTCGGCTATTTCTCTTCCTTTGCCCAACAACTCATAAGAAATCGGATGGATTCTGCCCCCTCTCTGCTCGGCGAAGACGATTACCTTCTTTCCCCCTATCATGTTGTATGACATCGCTAGATCAGCCTCTCTCTTTCCAGAGCCTCTAGTATAGCTGGTATGGCTTCGTCAACGTTCTTGAAGATCCTCCCTCTTCTCTCTTTCTCCTTTGGTACAATTACCTTGTGAACGGAGGTGGGGGAACCGGTGTACCCCACCTTCTCTGGATTAAGGAATTCGGACATGTCTTCGTAGTGCCAGATCTTGACTTCTGTCTTCATCGCCCTCAGTTTTTCCCTTAGTGTAGGTAGCCTAGGTTTGTTCACGTCCTTCGTCACGCTGACCAGCAGCGGAAATCCTGACTCGACTACATATGATGCATCGTCCATTTCGCTGACCAGGGTGATGCCTTCAACTGTCACGTTCTTGATCTTTGAAACATAGTAGACGTGGGGGATGTTCAGTTTCTCAGCGACTTCTGCTCCAACCTGCCCTGTGTCGCCGTCAACGGTCTTCTCTCCGCAGAAGATCAAGTGGAAATCACCAGTCTTCCTTATCGCTTGGGCGAGGGTGTAGGACGTTGCCCAGGTGTCGGCTCCAGCGAATCTCTTGTCTTCGATCAAGATCGCGTCATCCGCCCCTCTCGATATGGCGTCTCTCAGGGCTGAAATAGCCTGAGGTGGTCCCATGCTGATCGCCAAGACGCGGCCGCCAACTTTCTCTTTGACTTGGACCGCGGCCTCCAACGCATTTAGGTCGAACGGGTTTATTTCGGCTTCAGCGGAGCTTCGGTCTATCCTCCCCTTTTCCATGTCGAACTTGACTTTTGTGATGTCTGGAACTTGCTTGATCAGCACGATTGTCTTTAGGTCCATTTCTCGCTTATCCGTTGCAATGAGTTGATTATTTAAAAATTTGGATGACTTGATGTTCGCAGATTGCTATGCGAAGTTATCTCTCCTCCTTCGATTTGAATAGAAATAGATAAAAAACATGAATTCTAACTGAGAGCTGTGCTGTCGCATCACGGCTGGAGCAGCTGATAGACTATGAGCAACAGCTCACATGCTGGCTCAGAAGGGGCTGGGAAGGTCTTTCAAAAGAGACAGCTCCTCTTTCTCCTGGTTGGGGTTGTTGCCTTCGTTGTCTTTGTTTCCCTCTCTGACTTCAACAAGGTGCTAGAATATGTGTCGTTCTCTAACAAGATCTTGTTCTCGTTAGCATTCGTTTCCATGATCTTGGGGGTGTTCGCTTATGCGTTTTCATGGATCGTGCTCTTGCGGTCTGCCAAGATAAAGCTTGGCATCCTAAAGGCATTTGAGAGCACTTGGATCAGCGTATTCTTCAATATAATGGTGCCTACGGCTTCGGTCGGAGGAGAAGTTGTAAGGGTTCTGTACGTTGTCAAAGAAACCGAAGACAGCTATGGCAACGTTGCAGCGACGATCTTTCTACATAGGATAATAAGCTTCCTTCCCTTCATAGCTGGATCGATTGCAGGGTTCATTTACCTGGCATTCTTCTATAGACTTCCAGCCTATCTTGCAAGCCTGCTCTTGATAATCTCGGCTGCTCTGTTGCTCGTGCTAGTTATGCTGATACTGCTTTCTGTGAAGCCAAAGCTTTCAATGGGTATAGCGGTTCGAGCTACTAAATTGCTTGACAGAGTCTTCTTTGAGCGCAGGGGTGAGGGGCGCACACTCACAGGTCTGATAACTAAAGCTTTCACTGAATTTGAGCAGTCTATGAAGTTGTTGAAGACAGGCAGATTTGCCTTGCTTCTCTCACTTATCCTTGCTTTCGCATACTGGGTTTTCGACGTAGCCGTAGCATATTTTGTATTCGCTTCATTGGGTTACAGTATTCCTCTGGGGATTATAGTTGCAGTCTATACGATCGGCATCTCTATACAGATCGTCCCTGTCGGAATACCTGGAATGGTTGGTGTTGTAGAGACCGTAATGTCAGGGCTCTATGCTGTCTCAGGTGTGCCCTTAAGCTTGAGTGTTGCTGCTACGGTGATGATTAGGCTGATTATGATGTGGCTTGAGGCGCTTATCGGAGGGCTGGTCTTTGTCGGCTACTCTAAACGATAAAGACTTATTAGTTTATTTAAAGAATGGCTCTTGATAGATGATCCTGGGTTCTGAAAACGACGACGGAAACGTCGAATACAAATTGAAACTTACGTCAATCGACAGAGACAGAGTGGATGAGCTCGCAACTCAACTGAACTATAGACTTAATGAGGGGGGAGGCGAAGCCTTCTATGAACTCGGCGTAACCGATGAAGGTGAACTCTTAGGCCTCGAGCCTCAGGAGGCTGAAGTGTCGTTCAGAAACTTTGATAGAGTATGTAAGACGATCAATGTCAGCTATTCAGTCATAAGGGCTGTGGATGGCAAAAGAGGGAAGGTCTACGAGCTTCTTGTCAGGAGGATGACGGAGGCTCTGCCGATATCTGTCTCTTTGGTCTTAGTCGGTAATGCTGACGCTGGAAAGTCTACCATCAAAGGTACCCTGGTGTATGGTGTCTTGGACGACGGAAACGGTCTTGCGATGAGCAAGGTGGTGAGATACATCCATGAGATTAAGATGAGGAGAACTTCGGCGGTGAACACGCACATTCTGGGCTTTGACATTCAAGGTAAAGATGTGAACTCGACATTGGTCAACTACAACGAGAGTGAAATATACTTGAAGTCGTCAAAGATAGTGAACCTGATCGATCTGGCAGGCCATGAAAAATATCTTAGGACGACGCTGAGAGGTATACTTGGCAACCTTCCAGATTACTCGCTGTTGGTTGTGGCGGCAAACTCTGGCATAGTGGGAATGTTCAAGGAGCACCTGGGTATTTCGCTTGCGTTAAAGATACCTGTAATAATATGCTTGACGAAGATCGACTTGGCGCCGGAGAACAAGATCAAGGAAACACTGGAAGACGTAATCAAGGTCTTGAAGCTTCCGGGGATAAACCAGATACCTTATGTTGTCAAGTCAAAGGATGATATTGTTCTGGCAGCAAGACACATAAAGAGTGGACGTATGGTGCCGATATTTCAGGTCTCCAATGTCAGAGGCAGTGGCCTGCAGGAGTTGAAGGAATTCCTTAACATCATCCCGCCCAGGATAAGATGGACGGAAAGCTCTGAGAGGCCATTCAAGTTATATGTTGACGAAATCTTTAATGTGACGGGAGTCGGCTCCGTTGTCAGCGGGCTTGTGGAAGAGGGAGCGATCTCGGTGGAAGACGAAGTCATCATAGGCCCGTTTGACGACCAAAGAGAGCCGTTCAAGAAGGTCAAGATAAAGGGGATACAGATAAACAGGGTGTTTGTGAACAGGGCTTTCGCTGGCCAGAGTGCCACATTCGCGATTCCAGATATTCAATATGGCCAGATTAGGAAAGGGCTGGTGCTCTTGGATAAGAGGACAACCCCTAAGGCTGTCATGCGTTTCACAGCGTCTGTGAAGATCTTGCATCATCCGACTACTATGAAGATTGGATACACGCCTGTGATTCACTCTTATACGATAAGGCAGACGGCCAGAACGGTGCAGATGAGCAAGGACGTGCTCAGGACAGGAGATGTCGCAGAGGTCATGTTCGAATTCATCGCAAGGCCCGAGTACATCGAAAAAGGCCAAACGTTTGTCTTCAGAGAGGGTAGAACTAGGGGAATAGGCACCGTCCTTGAAACATATGCGATGTGAAGGAAAGGTTTATCACGGGCATTTCGGTAACGGGAATGTAATGAGGCTTGATCTTTCGGAGGAAAGTGTGATAAATTCGAAGAGTGTCCTAGAAATATTGTTTCCAAACAAGAAGTCGCGGATCGCAGCAAAACTACTGCTTGACTGGATGAAAGAAAACAATGGTATCGCTACAAAGAATGCCCTAAACAATTTTGCGAATAGGCTTGAAGGAAAGGAGCTCTTGCATGCAAATATGCCGTTCAAGTATAGCAGAAGAAACCTTTACGGGACGGTAATAAGAAATCTGGTGAAGCTTGGATTTATACAAAGAAATGCACCGATATGGGATGAGAGACTCAAGAAGACTCTTAAAGTCTATAGAATACAGGTCTTCGATATACCGAGCAAGCCTCCTACAATGGGCTTCTGGAGAATGTGCTTCTACATATGCAGAAAATGGAATGAAGAATTCTGTTACCATCCAAGACAAGATACTGCATAAAACTTTTATCCTATTATGAACGAACAAACTTATGCCAGTAATCTCGAGACGTATTTTGATAAGAACTGTTGGCGAAGACGATATCGTAGACTTGACCCCAAGGGTAAGAGAAGAGCTGTCAAAGACGAAGATATCAAATGGGATAGTGAATATATTCGTCTCCGGTTCAACGGGGGCGCTGACTACGATAGAATATGAGCCGGGGCTAGTGAAGGACCTGCCAAAGGCCCTTGAAAGAGTCGCTCCAAAACATGAATATTACGCGCATGAAGAAACTTGGCATGATGGAAATGGCCATTCTCACGTTAGAGCCTCAATTATGGGGCCAAGTCTTACAGTGCCTTTCATAGACAGCATGTTGATGCTTGGCACATGGCAGCAGATTGTGTTCGTGGAATGTGACATTCGACCAAGGGAAAGGAGCATAATACTCCAGTTCATAGGAGAATAGGCGTAGAAGACTGAATGTCGATTATAGAGGAGCCATCATACAGGGAAAGGATAAGAGTCTTCGAGGACAGAATCCATGCTGGACGTCTCTTGGCAAAAAAGCTGCTAGAAAATAGAGATTTTTTTGATATCGTGTTCGCTGTCCCATCTGGTGGCGTCCCAGTAGGATTCACGATAGCTGAAACATTCAATACGGCATTGGATTTGGTGCTTACTAGAAAACTGCATCTTCCATGGGATAGCGAAGTCGGATTTGGGGCTATAGCGCCAGACGGTAGCATGGTCTTGAATGAGTCACTAGTAAAATATCTGAGGTTGAAAGAAGACACAATAAGAAAATGCCTTAGGATAGAACTTGGGGAAATAGAGCGAAGACAGAAAGTGTTCAGAAACAATAAGCCCTTTCCAGACATTAAAGACAGGAAAGTTATTGTCGTAGACGACGGGCTTGCATCAGGATACAGCATGTTAGCTGCAACAAAGTACCTGAAAAAATCCTCGCCCAAAGAGGTCGTCGTAGCTGTGCCTACAGGCTCAAACTCGGCGTTAAAGCTCATCCAACCCTTCTGCGATAAGATCTATTGCTTGAATGTTAGGTCTGGACCTCTTTTCGCAGTCGCAGACGCATACAAGATATGGTATGATCTAGGAGATGACAAGGTGTTGAGTTTTCTAAGAAGAATTAATGCATAAAATGAAATTTCGCACACAACTGCACCACACCCAATTCGGCTAACCTCGGCTGTAACCCTCGAACTATTTTCTATTTCGGTCTCCTGGAGCAATTCTGGAGAGAAAATTAGAGCAGGAAATATGCTTTTCGAAAATTTCCTTTAACCAAAGGATCCTTACCTGTGACGGGAAGTTCTCACTTTTTCAAGAACTCGTTGATATCTGATATGATGTTTGGCCTCTTTCCACCAGTTATCTTGTCGACCATTTCCTTGTAGACTCTTGTTTCCTCACCCTCTAGCACTCCCGCTTCTATGTGGAATTCTTTTTCTTCCTGAGGCTCTATGAACTGTAGTGTTCCAAGCTCTCTATCCTTGTCTCTTCCCATTACGATGCAGTTTGATGGCTCCATTCCAAGAACATATGTTCCTTCACCCATCATCTTCCACTGTATGAGAAACGGCAGCTGGCTTTTCTTGAACTTTATATAGAATCCTAGGCCGTTCATGAGCTTATCGTTTATGAGCGCTGTATACGAGTATCCATCTTTGTCTGCTAAAAGGTCGTGTATGTAGACCTTTTCTCTAAAGCCTTTTGTCGGCGGCTGAAATTCACTGAATTTATCCGCATTTGTCCTGGCTTCAGCGTCTCTGGGAAGGTATGCACGTGATGTGCTGACCATCCTTGAGTCTGAATCTAGGAGTGGAAAACCTAGATTCATATGGTAGATTATCATCATGGGCTGCCTCTCCCAGCCTCGGTTTACAACTTTATCATGGATTCTGATGCATTTATCTCCCAACTTGGCTTCTATTTTTCGTCTGAGGGTGACGTTCGGTCCAAAGATCATCGCCTCTCTCGACTCGCCTTCCAATGTAATTATGTAGTTATCTCCATCCCAGTGCCCATCAGCACAAGTGAGCTTAGCTGGACTGTACGATATTCTGCCATGTAAGCCAAGCTGTTCTCCTTGATCAACGGTCGGTGCTCCAGCGTAGGTCAGGCCGCATGTCGTTAGAAGCCCTCCTGGGAAGCCTCTCACCCAACCTATCCCTTCTGGTTCAAAGAAGCTTGGTGCGACTATTCCCGTTGGGCTAATGAAGGCTAGAGGGGCTCCCATGTATTCGGCGTTGACGATATCCATGCATCTATCTATTGCGACTATGAAGCTAAGTTTTCCTGTTCTGAAGAGTGCTGCCCTAACGCCTTTCTCGACGCCATCTGACAGTTCAAAGAGCTTTACACCCCCAAGCTGATCCATCTGGCCAACATGCTTCAGCAGTTCAGTCTTACTATAAGTTTGATTGAAGAGCTCAACCATGGCCTATATTTGGAAATCTGCGGCTTTAAGTCTTTCGTCCATTGAATTCATTGCAAAATTAGCTGTGTTAGTAGCCTGTTTCCTGTTGACAGCATTTTGAGAAGTCCAACTTCCATGTATGCTAATGATGGTATTTAGGTAGCTAGCCGATGCAAAATAGAAGCTGATGAAGCCGTAGACACCAAAGAAGACAGAAGAGGCAGGAACAGAGTTGATGATAGAGCAGCCTTCAACGCAATTGTACATTCGCGAAAGACTACTCGATGGGCAAAGTGGGTTCTCATTCCACAGATAACAACACGACATCATCAATAATTGGTTGTGACAAAAACGTATAAAGACATTTTTCAATGCTACTAGAGTTTGGAGCTTAGCGACAGCTCTCTTATAACCTCCTCTATGCTTGATATAACTCTTATGCCGACTTTGCCGCAATCTTCTTTAAGTCTCTTATCAAAAGACCAAATTGGAGCTTTACCTGAGGATAAAGATAGTGCTAAGTATGGTACGTCATTCTTATCTGAACAAATCTCTTCCGCCTCTTTCATGAACATTTTGTACTGGGATACGGGTTTAACCTCTATCAAGTTTAATAGTTCAGAAATCAAATATTTCAAAGCAGCATCTTCTAAGCCTGACCTTTCCCTTATCTCATTAAAATGCTCGTATAATTCTTCTTTGAGAAAAGATGGTGAAACAAGCCTTATTCCAATCCTATTTAGTTGCTTTATCAATAAAAATATCGTTCCCTTTGATATCAAGGACGCTATTATAACGTTTGCGTCAACTACCAGCAACTAGTAGTAAACACCATGTCTTTCCGCCATCCCATGCTTTACAACTTCACCAAGTCTTACAGCGTCGTCTTCAGTAAGCTTGGAACTTCTTAACAAAGAAAGCATAAATCTTGTCTTCAATTCTTCCACCAGCTGCTCTAAAACCTTCTTAAATTCTTCTGCCAATTCACGTGGAACCTCTATCTTAATCACAACCTCCTCCATGATAGAAAATTCGCAAGAGAACTTAATAAGCATTTCTATGAGGAGCTCGGAAAGAAGATTTTGTGACGACTTCATGATGTCCATCGATTCTTTTCTTATGATAACCTTCCAGGGAAGCACACAACTTAATCAGAGACTGGCAAAGAATACATGAGGAAAGCGAGGAGTTCGCTGAATATTATGAATGCAGGGAAGGAATCGGCGAAGTCGAATGGGTAGTCAGACAGCCTACTATGCGAAGTTCCTCACATTATGCGCTGTTGATGAATACGGGAATCGAGTCTGAAATATATGATTGCGGCATCTCTTCATAGTATGCAGTGGAGTGGTGTGAGCAAAAAGTGTCACTTGCACGTTATATTCGAAAGGATGGTAGCTCACAACATCTTAATCCTTAAATACAGAAATCTCCTCAAGATTGTCGAGCTATTATGCTAGGCGGATACATGAAAAAGATTCTCAGAGTCAATCTTTCAACTGGAAAGATTTGGGAGCAAGAAGAAGACGAAGCCTTCCTTCGAAAATATGTCGGTGGATACGGTACAGCAGGCAAGATACTGTATGACGAAGTTGAGCCGTGGGTGGAGCCATTTGACCCAGAAAATAGGCTGATATTTACTACAGGCCCGGTGACTGGAACGGCGACTCAGACCGCTGGTAGGCATGCGGTTGTCTTCAAATCCCCACTTTCTGGCTACTTTGGGGACACGAGCTGTGGCGGCTTCTGGGGTGCGGAGCTAAAGTTCTCTGGATACGACATGATAGTCTTCACAGGTAGATCGCCGAAGCCTGCCTTCCTCTTCGTAAACGACGGCCACGCTGAGTTGAAAGATGCCAGTGTCTACTGGGGGATGGACGCGAGAAATGTGGAGCGTGCTCTGAAGAAGGACTTGGGTGAAAGTAGGGCGCAGGTGTCCTGTATAGGCCCAGCTGGAGAAAATATGGTGAGGTATGCCTCGATAATGCATGACGAAGGAAACAGGGCTGCTGGGAGAATGGGTGGGGGTGCTGTTATGGGCTACAAACAGCTTAAGGCAGTTGTGGTTCGGGGCCATAAGCAGGTTCCTGTTGCAGACCCGGACAGGCTGAAGGCGTTGATGAAGGAAGTGCTTGCATACTATGCCACAAACTCGGAAGTGAAAGGCTTCAGGAAGGGAGGAACTCCAGCCTACTTTGCGACGGGATGGCATATTGGAGATACGGCTGCATACAACTGGGCAGATGAGCATTGGGCTGACTTTGATCCAGAAGCCCTCTCTTGGCCAGGAGGATTCGAGAAGATACTTGCGGGAAACCGCAGCTGCTACAACTGTGGTATTGGATGCAGAAGAATATCGAGGAAGGGTGAGGGCAAGTATGCTCTCGACGAAGATCTTGTAGAAGGACCTGAATACGAGAACCAGACGATGCTCGGCTCGATCTGTGGTCTAACCGACATCTATGCGCTAAATAAGGCAAATGACCTATGCAACCTATATGGTATAGATACCATATCGGCTGGATCGACGATCGCCTTCGCAATGGAATGCTATGAAAGAGGTATCATATCGAAGGAAGACACGGATGGAGTTGAATTGAAGTTTGGAAACGCTGACGCGGAGATCGAGATGTTGAAGAAGATCGCTTTCAGACAGGGATTCGGCAACGTCTTAGCAGAGGGTACAAGAAGAGCTTCTAAGCTCATTGGTAGAGGTGCCGAAAAATATGCGATACAGATAAAGGGTGTCGAGCTTGCGGCACATGATCCAAGAGCCTTCCAAGGGGGTGGACCACATTATGCGGCTACAATATCTGGGGGTAGACATACCGAGGGGATAACCGTCGTTTGGGAGCCGCTTGGAGTCCCGTATCCAGAGCTGGGGATAACGAAGTCGATAGACCACAAGACAACGGAAGGCAAGGGAAGACTTGCCAAGCTGCTGCAAGATTGGTGGTGTTTCATAAACATTGGAGGATGGTGTTTGTTCTCAACAGACGTTCCAAGGTATATGGGAAGGCTGTCCAAGTACGTTGAAACCTACTCTGCCGTCACAGGGATACCTTTGACTTTCGAAGAAGCTATGCTCCTAGGGGAGAGGGTCTTCAACTTGAGAAAGGCCTTTAACATGAGACACGGGTGCAGCAGGGAAGAGGACACGTTACCTGAGAGGTTATTGAAAGAGCCTGACAAGAGGGCTGGTGAAACTGTAGTTAGGCTTGATGAGACGCTCCCACAGTACTATAAGGAGAGGGGCTGGGATCCCAACAGAAGCTTGCCTACGAAGGAGAAGCTGAAGGAACTGGGGTTGGAAGATATCTCACAGGACCTGTGGGGCAAATAGGTCCCTCCACCATTTTTGTTTATTCAGGAGCCGATCAGGGATTTAAGAACTTCATGTGGTATTAATCTGCCATGCTAGGCATTCATTGAAATCGAATTCTTGCCGGCGTGGTTTTCGATTGGATAATGTTAAAAGCTACCAAGAAGAAAATTTCTTGAGGTGCATGTCTTGGGCGAGTGCCACGTCTGTGGAAGACGTTCTAGGCTGATTTCTGACGACCTTGGTGTCTGCTTAGACTGCATTAGGAAAAGGCCATCTGAATCGTTGGCGGTCACTGAAAAGGTGCATTGGCTCAGTAGGAAAGAGTTTGGTCTACCGGCAAGTGTTCCCAGAGATTCTGATGGCATCTTGTGTGGCATGTGCTCGAATGATTGCAGAATAGGAGTTGGCTCAAAGGGTTTCTGTGGTCTGGTCGCGAACTTCGATGGCAAACTCGTGAGGCTGGGTGGTTCGCCGGAGAAAGGGATCCTTGACTGGTACTATGACCCTCTCCCAACCAACTGTGTTGCAGAATGGTTCTGTCCAGGATGTACAGGGGCAGGATATCCAAAGTATGCCTACACCACGATGGCTGAAGTCGGATACGTAAACCTTGCTGTCTTCTATGGGGGATGCAGCTTCAATTGCCTGTACTGCCAGAACTGGCACTACCACACTCTAGCATCGGAGCTTAAGCCGGCTGTCAGTAGCAGAGATCTAGCGTCAAAGGTCAACCGTAACGTGTCATGCGTCTGCTTCTTCGGAGGAGACCCATCGGTTCAGATGCTCCATGCACTTGATACAAGCCGTCTCGCCTTAAGCCGAGCTGAAAAAGGCCATATTCTCAGAATCTGCTGGGAGACAAACGGATACTGGAAAGAAGAATTCGCAATCAGGGCAGCAGAATACTCCTTGGCCAGTGGTGGCGTAATCAAGGTAGACTTGAAGTCGTGGGATAAGAACCTGAGTCTCGCCTTGTCTGGCGTATCAAACCTGCCTTCACTTAAATCGTTCAAGATGATTGGCGACAGGTTCTATGGCAAGAGGCCTGAGGTTCCGATCCTCACAGCGAGCACACTGCTAGTTCCAGGCTACGTTGACGAACAAGAAGTCGAAGATATATCAAGGTTTGTTGCAAGCATAGATCCCAAGATACCCTACACTCTGCTCGCTTTCTATCCACAGTTCATGATAACGGATTTGCCGACGACGAGCAGGAGGCTTGCCTTCGCCTGTCGAGAGGCGGCCTTAAAGAACTTGGAGAATGTCAGGATAGGAAACATACAACTGCTGTCGTGAAAGCTGAATGCAACCGGGAGCGGAAGATGTCATGCTCAGCAGAAGATCTGGGCAGTCGGTGTCCGCTCTTCACCACTGTCTTCGGTCAGGAGTCAACAAAATTTGTCCAAGGAGTCATACAAAATTCTTGTTCAAGGTAATAAAAAGCAAGAGCTAAATGGTGTCAAGCTCATGCGTCCCTAGCAGATGGTTGAATCGTGAGCGATCGAGCAGGTCATGCATGTGCATCCACACTCCGGAGGGTGGATGTCGGAGATCCACTGTTCGAAAGCCCTCGAAGACGCCATTTGCACCCGAAGAGACGGCTTCAAGCCGTTGAGCAGACCACGATCTGTGGCTTGGGCAACCAAGTCACCGAGAGCAGATGGGTTGACCTGAAGCTTTCGGTTAAAAGCAGAAAGTGGAAAGCGAGATGGCGAGGGGTTCGAATCCAAGGGAAAAAGGGGCGCTTGGGCCTATCTAAGAACTTGCCCTGAACAACGTTTTATGCAGTTTTTCAAGCTCATCGCTGAAGATCTTGTTCTCCAAGTTGTTGGCATAAAGCTTTAAGATCGTTATCAGCTTCATCATATCCCTGTTTGAGCCTTCGATCAGGCTATTCAGCTCTTCTTTACCCTTTTGCGTTATAATATACTTCGGATACCTCTCGTTTTCGACAACGAGTTTTTTCAGACAGCCTTTGGACTCCAGTTCGTTTGTCAGATAGTATATGGAGCCAGGGCTCGGCTGCCACATCCCCCCTGTCTCGTTCGAAAGCTTCCTTATCAGTGTGACCGCGGAAAGCGGCGCCCTCGATGCTTCCTTTAGAAGGATGGTCTTAAGTAGTCCGGTTGGCACATTTAAGGTCGCCATAGCCATTTTATTCCGGTGATGGAATAAAAAGTTTAGTGTTGTTCAAATAAAGGCTAATATATTCGCTTTCGATCTCTGTAGATGGCTTGAGGATCGGTGTTTGAGGAATGCAAGGCGATGTAGGGAAAGAGAGGCTGGTTTCGAAGGTTTCGAAATTGGGTGATCTCGTCGGATACCAAGATGGGGCCGTAGTCAGCCGGACTCTAATCGATGAGGACACAGGCACTGTGACGCTGTTTGCCTTCGACGAAGGGGAAGGCTTAAGTGAGCATACTGCACCCTATGATGCCATGGTCTATGTCTTGGAGGGCAGCGCATCGATAACCATTGCTGGCAAGTCGTTTGACCTTAGGGAGGGAGAGATGATCATAATGCCAGCTGGGGAGCCGCATTCGGTCAAGTCGATCAGCCGACTCAAGATGCTTCTTGTCATGATAAGGTCGTAGGATACAATTTTGTTGACTGATGTGATCGCGTATTGCCCCTTCTTGACGGTCGAGCCCGTGCCTGTGAGGGTTGTCGTGTTAAAGTCCAATCTTACTCAAGATCTCGTGTCTCAAGTCAAGCTTTTGCATATGGAATCGGGCATCCTTCTAGTATTGGACATACGATGGTATGAAGGCGATTCCTAGGGTTCTAGCTGCAGTAACTTCTCGCAGTATACTCTGGAGTTTGCATAGGTTTCCTTGTAGATCTCAAACATTCTATTGTATAATCTATGGTTTTCCTCGAATGGTATTGTTTCTTCGACGTCTCTTACCATTTCTTCTGCTGCATGGTTCATGTCTCGAAAGTCTCCTATGGCTAGGCCTGCCATCATGGCAGCCCCCAAGGCAGAGGCTTCCTCAACATTGGTCTTTAGAGTCCTCTTTCCGCTTATGTCGCTGACTATCTGCCTCCAAAGTTGTGAACGTGCGCCTCCACCGCTCACCTTGAAAAGGTCGATGCGCTCATGTTCTTCGAGGGCTTCCTGTATCCATCTGAGTGTGAAGGTGACACCCTCCATTATACATCTTATGACATGAGATCTGCTGTGTCCGAGGCTTAGGCCAAACAGCATTCCTCTAACATAGGGGTCACGTACTGGAAACCTCTCCCCGGACATGAAGGGGATGAACATCAAGCCTTCACATCCTGGAGGCGACTGTCTGGCCTGTTCGTCGAGCAACGCATAAACGTCTGCACCTTCCCTCTTAGCGGCAGTGACCTCTTTTTCTGCAAAGTTGTCTCTGAACCACCTCAAGACTATTCCACAGTTGTTGACAGCTCCACCTGTAAGCCAATGTTTTGATGCGATATAGTAGCAGAAAAACCTCATCTGGCTATCCCAGATCGGATGATCGGAGACTGTTCGAACAGCCCCACTTGAGCCTAGACTGAAGGCTCCAACTCCTTCTTTGACAGCTCCCAATCCGATATTCGACAGTGCCCCGTCTGAGGCTCCTAAAGCTACTGGCACCTCGTCTGTTAGGCCTAGACTCTTTGACACGGTATGTGGCAGTCTTCCAAATACTGTGTCTCCTTCGACGGGCGTCGGAAGCATGGCTTCGTCTATGCCGACGCATTCGAGGATTCTGCTGTCCCACTTTATGTCGTTGATGTTGAGCAGCTGAGACCCAGATGCCAGCGATGGGTTTGTGAAGAAGTCGCCGAAGAGTTTGAAGACTACATAGTCCTGTGCTGTGATAATCTTGTGGCATCTCGAAAAAGCGTCGGGGAGGTTCTCTTTGACCCAGAGTATCTTTGGCGCCACATAGATGAATAGCGGAGGGCAGCCGGTTCGCCTATATAGTTCTTCAGCTCCAAGTTTTGATTCGAGTTTCTTAGCCTGCTCTGCGGCTCTGACGTCTACCCACGGTATCAACTTTGTCAATGGTTCACCTTTTTTGTCGACGCAGAGTAGGCCATGCATCTGTCCGCTGAAGCCGATGGCCTTGACCCGAGTGCCCAACCCTGCTGTTGTCTCCTGTATAGCTTTGGTTGTTGACATGTAGATTTCATCCGGGTCTTGTTCTGCCCAGCTTGGCCTGGGATGTTCGACTCCTACTTCGAACTTTGTGTCTTTTACAACTGTGCCGTCGTAAGTGAACGCGAGCGCTCTTACGGCGGTCGTCCCAATATCGACGCCAAGCAGGAGGTCCCTAGTCATGTTTACATAGTTGGAAATCTGCTATATGTAAACATTTTAGTCTACAAAATAGTTTTAAAGAGATGTCTCAGATAGTAAAGTGGGTAGTTTAGTTGGTCGAACTGGTTTGTAAGGTCTGCGGATACAGACAGTTGGTTCCCGTCCACCATGGTGTCCCAATGAGACCTATAAAGGAGGGTTTTCTCAAGAAGACCGTTATCAGGTTGGAGTGTGAATCATGCGATCATTCCGAGCCGTTGCCTATGCACTGTGGTCAACCAATGTTCTATGTTGAAGAGAAGAAAAAGAAGAAGTAGTTGAAGTAGGCAATGGACTTTTGTGATACGCCTGTTTACGCCCACTCCTTGGTCACCTCATGTGTGAGACAGACTGCTTCTCATATCCTCTTGAAATCTGTGTTAGGTAAACTGAGGTGAGCTGATGGATGGCATGTAGAATACGTTGGATGCTCAGCTGTTTCAGCCCTAGAGTTATATCTTGGCCGACCAAGGTTATTTAGGGTGTGTCTTCATGCTGCTTAAGGGTGATAAGATCCGGCTTAGGCCGATTGAGCCGGAGGACGTCAGAGAAGTCTACCGTATGGTTAATGATCCGGAGATCTTTGGAGAATTTGATGTCTTTCAATTGGCAAGCTGGGGTGAGGTTGAAAAATGGTTCAAAGAATCTGTAAGACCTGACGAATTTACGGTCTTCATTGTGGAAGAGAATCGGACCAAGGCGATGGTCGGGATCGCGGTCTACTACACCGTTCATCCTGTGATGCAAAACTTGGAGATCGGTTTTCAGATTCGTTCAGAAAGTGAACGCAACAAGGGATATGGGACTGAAGCCGTCAAGCTTCTGCTGGAGTACCTTTTCTCAACGAGGGATGTGAAGAGGATCCAGGCTACCACAGATGTCGAGAACAAGGCTGCCCAGCGTGTCCTAGAAAAGAATGGGTTCAAGAGGGAGGGGCGGCTTAGGAAGGCGATCTTTAGGAGGGGAGAGTTCCATGACGCTTACATCTACAGTGTTTTGAGAGAAGAGTGGCTTGGGGGTGGGATGGGAACAGGTTCGAGCTAGATCGTGGAAGTCACCTTTCCTTTATTCTTATCACATCCAATACAATTTTCTTTACGTTGTTGTTTAGCAGCCCAGCTACGCTGGGTTTGGTCCTTGAACTGTCCCCGCTTATGAGTTCTTTGACGTAGGTCCCTGCCTCGCATTCGATCGTCAAGTCGATCCTCTTGTCATCCAGTCTCTTGAACTTCAAGTCATTTATCCTTCTTTCCCTGAAGATGTCTGCCCTTCTGTGGAGGACTCTTGTTGGCGTCTTTTGTTTGACGATCGCGCCCCTTAATAGATTCAGCTTTGCTAGATCTCCGTCTTCAACCTTCCTGCTGAAGGTTACTGTAGCATGGTAGACTTTATCGTTTCTCGATTCCTTGACGAAGGCTATGTCATTCTTGTTCGCAAACTTCAGTTCAGAGACTTGGACTGACCTAGACTTGTTGATTTCATTCTCTGCTTTCTTGAGGTCTATCCTTCTCTTTCTGGGGTTCAATATTTCTATGATGAAGGGCCTATAGTCTAGGCATCTAACGTCAATATCTTCCCTGCCTGCGCCGTGGAAGCTGCTTCCTTCGCCTTTGGCCTTGCGCAGTAATGGCCTCTCGATGATCTGTTGGATGGAAGTTCTGTACAGCTTGCCTGTCCAGTTGCATCTTCTGCAGCCTTTTCCTCCGCAGACTCTACAGTGCCAGGCTGTCTGAGGGATCCCCCTTCTGAGCTTCTTGTACCCTCCATACACATAGATGCTCTTCGGCTTTATTCTCACACGTTTGCTTTGAAGGTCTATCAGGAGAAAGAGTTCCGGGTTGTCGTGTTGGACAGGCCTGCCGTAGGCTTCTTCGATCCTTTTTCCAACCAGCCTATCCACCTCGTCTCTCAACGATTCTCCATATTCTGAAAGGTTCTGGAGTAGAGTGTCTTTTTCGTGCAGTTCTTTGCTTAACCTTGTGCCGACGAGAAATGTCTCGAATTCGTAGGCTTTCGTCTTCGAAAGGGCTTCTGTGAGCAGATAAGGTATTAGGTCGTCGAAGATGTTCATACAAAAGAAGCATGCACCTTCGGGTCCATGCTCTATTTTCACACTTCTGAATTGGTAGCGTTTGAAGTTGTCTCGGTGCAGGTGAAGGCTGTTGTCGGCCTCTATTATCAACGCCATGGTGTCTCTTATCGCTCTTCCCCTTTGTTCATTTGCTAGACCATGAAGTAGCTTAGAGAACGCTCTTCCCAGGCACCTGTCGCAGACATATCCCTGACTTAGCAGCTTGGCTGCTGCCCTCAAGACATTTGGCAGGCTTTCCTCTTCACGTATGTTGGCGTTTGATATGCCAGCGGCTTCCGAACCCGCCATCTCCAGTTTCTTCCCTTCTGTCATGGGATTCCCTTCTTCTCTAGTGCTCTCCAATATTTCTTTTTCTGAGGGTTCTATCGATGTCTGCGGCTGCTCTCTTCGCGTCACCTATTGCCTGTATGACGGTAGCCGATCCTCGGATGATGTCTCCCCCTGCCCATACGAATGGCTTGCTTGTCATAGCATTGTAGTCGACCGCTATGTAGCCGTCTGAGTCGATTCTAATGTCAGGTGTTGTCTGGCTGATCAGCTGGTTTGCCTTTTGTCCTATTGCGATGATCACCGTGTCCGCGGAGACTTTGAAGTTTGACCCTTCGATTGGTAGTGGATGCGATCTTCCCGAAGCATCGATGTAGGTTGGCTGATTTCTTACGCATTCTACAGCTGTAACTTCCGATGATTCGTTTCCTATGAAACGTTCGGGGCTTACGAGAGGCATTATCTTCACCCCCTCCTCTTTGGCGTTCTTGATCTCCTCTGCTCTTGCAGGCATTTCCTCCTCACGTCTTCTGTATATGATCTGAACCTCTTCCGCTCCCAGTCTCAGAGCGACCCGTGCCGAGTCCACGGCCGTATTTCCTCCACCGATCACAACGACTTTCCTCCCTACCTTTATTGGCGTATTATATGAAGGAAACAGGTAGGCTCGCATGAGCACAGCCCTAACAAGGAACTCGTTTGCCGTGTAGATGCCATTAAGGTTCGATCCTGGGATATTGAGCATTGCTGGCACTCCAGTCCCAATCCCTATGAAGACCGCATCGTATCCCCGCTTGAATAATTCGTCGATCGTCAATGTTCTGCCTACACACACGTCTGTAACGATCTTCACCCCTGCCTCAGTCAAGGTCTTCACTTCTTTGTCGACGACATCCTTTGGCAACCTGAAATCTGGGATGCCATATGAGAGTACCCCACCTACTTTATGTAGTGCCTCGAAGACCGTAACATCGTAGCCGAATTTGATGAGGTCTCCTGCAGCTGTAAGTCCTGCTGGCCCTGAGCCCACTACTGCGACTTTCCCACCGTTCGGCTTTTCCCTCTTGATCGCCTTCCATCCTTCTCTGAGAGCGAGGTCTGCCACGAATCTTTCCAGTGCGCCTATTGCTATAGGGTTGCCGGACCTATTCAGTACGCATGCTTTCTCACATTGGGATTCGACCTGGCACACTCTGCCTGTTATGGCTGGAAGGCTGTTTGTCTCACATATTATTTCTATTGCTTTACGGTAATCTTTGTTCTTGAGTGCTCTTATGAATTTGGGTATCTGGACGTCTGCTGGGCAGCCTGCCATACAGTACGGTTTGGAACATTGTAGGCATCTTGATGCCTCGGATAGGGCCTGTTCTTCCGAAAAGCCTAGATTGACTTCTTCAAATGTCTTGACTCGCCGTTGGATGGGCAACATTTGGGGCTTCTGTCGGTTCTGTGGCCTTGTGGTCTTCGGCAATTCTTTACTCACTTATGTCTTCCTTCTTCTTGAAGCCTGCAGACGTGCTCTTCGTGCCTGTACATTCGAAGCCTTGCCTCTAGGAGCTCGAAATTGACTTGGTGGGCATCAAACTCTGGGCCTTCAACGCAGGCAAATCTGCTTGTACCGCCAACTTCAAGTCTACAGACGCCGCACATGCCTGTTCCATCGATCATGATGGGGTTTGCACTTATGGTCGTCCTTATGTTGAGGGGACGGGTCACGTCGCTTACAGCCTTCATCATCGGAACTGGGCCTACCGCATAAACGTAGTCTATCTTCTTCTTCGCCACAAGGTTTCTTAAAACCTCGTGGACGAAGCCTCTGTAGCCTACTGAGCCGTCATCCGTCGATATGTAGAGTTCGTCACAGAATTCTTTGAGGTCGTCCACCATAAACAGCTTCTTCGCTGTTCTGAACCCTGCTGCTCCTATCACGTAGTTTCCTGCCTTCTTCAACGCTTTAGCTTCAGGATACACCTCAGCCACGCCAACTCCACCGCCTACGACCGCCGCGTTCCCAAACTTGAATACAGCGGAGGGTCTACCAAGTGGGCCAAGCACCGAAAAGAGTTCTTCAGAGACCTTTTTGGAGGCCAGTAAGCTCGTTGTCTTACCCACCTCTTGGAAGACCAGAGTTATAGACCCCTCTGCAACATCGCCGTCGAAGATTGTCAGAGGAATACGTTCACCTGCCTCGTTGACCATGAGAACGACAAATTGTCCTGGTTTGAATTTTTCAGCTATTAGGGGTGCTGAAATTTTGATCTTGAAGATGCCTTCAGCCAACAGATGCTTTTCAAGTATCTTATACATAACATGGTCGGAGAAGGTGTCCTGCTTTATTAAATGTTACTGTTTTTTTGTTTTTGTAATGGGGAAGCAAAAATCTTGCAAAAAGGCGAGGTTGAAATGGCCAAAAAAGTGGGAGGTGATGGGATTACTTTAGCCCCATTTTTCTGGCATATTTTACGATGAAGAATATTACAAGTGCCACTATTAGAAAGTCGATCAGTACCCCGACAAAGTCTCCTATGCCAAATGTTATTCCGTTTCCCACGTTGATGAAGATTACGGCCTGACGCCATTCGCCTCCTTGCACTAATGCGCCTGGGATTGGCATGATTATATCTGCCACGAGTGCTGAGACTACTTTGCCGATGTATGTGCCCATGATGAAGCCTACTGCCAAGCCCAACACACCTCCTCTGCCGATGAAGTCCTTGAATTCAGCCCAAAATCCTTTTGGAGGAGGTGGAGGTGGTGGGGGTGGTTTTGGCTCCAGTAGTTGACGTATTTTCTGAAGCTCTTCCACTATTGGATCTTCTTTTGGCATTGTTCTCGAATGAAATTAGCCTGCTTTGTATTTAAATGTTCTCTTGAGGATCCGCTGCTGTGATATTCTCCTGTATGCTGTCACATATCAGTTGTGGGAGTACGTTGGACTATTTTTTTGCATGGCTGATCGAGCCATTTCTCCAGAGTTTCTGTTGACGGAGTTGAGGTTGCTTGTACTCCTATACCTTTAAAGACGACTGAAGCGGCTTCTGTAAGCATCTTCACATAAGCCTCTTTATCATAATTTGATGTAGTTCCATACACTTTTACTCTGCATAAGGGGTTCTTATGGTGGTGGTTTAGATACAAGAAGGGTATGCTGTCTCCTACTTCCACTTCTTTTCCAAGTTGGAGGAGTTGTAGGGCTGCTGAACGGTGAGCGATGTTAGATCTATATCGGCCAACCTCTTTTCTTAGGATCTTCTCAACCACAAGCTCTCTTGGGTCAACTTTTCCGTCTCTGATCATCTTTAATGCCTTCTCTGTCAAATTTAGTCCTCTTCTTACGCCGGTAAGATAGAGTTCTTGGATGTTCCTGCAGTCTAGGATCTGCCTTATCAGCTCGATCTGAAATCTTTTAATAAATGGGGGTGTATCGTGTCTTCTCAATTCTATACCTCTTGCTTCGACTTCTCCATCATATGTCAGCCCAAAATATCTTTTCAGAGCTGAAGAGGACTGATAGCTCTTCAAAGGAAGAAATCCTATGAACCTGAAATATCTGTCAAGGGACATCGGCAACCCGGTTTCATCCGATATTTTTGCTGCCAGTTCTTCATAGTCCCCCTTAGCAGCTTTAGCTCTGCTGACGAACAGAGAGTCTGTGTCCCCGTAGACTATTCTAAAGCCGTTTGTTTCAGCTATCACCTTTGCTTTCAGCATCACCTCCCTTGATTTCTTGTTTATTTCTTCAAAGGTTTGAACGTTTCCAAATCGGTTCCAGCAACATCCAGAAATGCCATATTGACAATTATGTGTCACAAAGCCGTTGGCTATAAAAGAGTGATTGGGTTCTACCACTAAATCCCGTACATCCTTAACATCGTGGATTAGCTCTTTGCAATCAACCTTTTCCCATATGAATGGGCTGGTTTCTAAACCGATTTTCTGTTTTTTGGCTACCATAGAAAAAGGTATTCTCTTAGAGGTAACATGTTCCTGTATTATAGCGGTCGGGTTCCAGTCTGTGATGGGGTAGGTGGCAACATAATCGTCGACATCTAGATACGCTGCCTTCTTCCAGCCTCGGATTGTAAGAAAAGGATGCTCTCCTGTGGCTGTTATAGAGCGCCCAAGCTCGGTTACAATCTTGTATGCTTCAAATTCTTTTTCGCCACTAACAAGTTTCAGGTAATCGACGATTTTAGAATCCACTAGTTCCATTTTTTCAACATCTAAGGAGAGAATATTCGACTTCCTCCATCTGTATTCTAATTCGGATATGGTGACATAGCCGTCTTTAAGCAGAATTTTCGTCTCTGGTGTAACGCAGACCAGTATCAGTTTGAGTGCGTCTACCCTCTGTTCGCAGTGGCGTCTCAGTGTACTGTCCTTTGGTAATGTTCTTCTGATGCGTTTAAAATGCAGTCTTCTTTTAAGCCATGGCTCTATCACTGTTGGAATGAGTCTGAATTCTTCCTCTATCTTTGTCGATTCATAGCTTAGCTTGTTCTTGAGAATTATGTTCGGATATTGAGAGTCAAAGTCTAGAGCAGCAACGTTCTCATGTATTCTCCCATTTTCAGGTGTTATCGTTATGCCTCCTCTGTCTCTTTCCACGAGTTCGTAGAGGCTTCTAGAGCTTTCGCCATATTCTTCCCTTGGTATCACATACCCTCTCTGAGTTAATTCGAAGCAGTTTCTTGAATCTATGGATCTGTTGCTCAGCCACCTCGAAGCAAGGCCTATTGGGGCGAAAGAAAACCTGGTCCTTTCTACTAATCCGGCTATCCCCCATTCCTCATAGCCGAAGTCATAGAATATTTCTTCGAGGGCGATCCTTCCCCCTATGGAACCTTGAGCCTTAACCTGCTCTCTATCATCACATCTGCCGATCATAAGATTCAGTCCATTGTCTTGGGCTCTCTTCTTCAAAAGGGGGAAAGCGATTTCATCACACTTTGGGCAGAACAATAGATCTGGATCTACGAGGCTAATGTATTCCAGTAAAGAAGTTATTATCTTATACTCGTCTCCTCTAAAGATTTCTATCCTATCTTCAGATTTGACTTTCACACATGTTATCGCTTTATCATTCTTAAGCGTCTCATAATGTAGCTGGAGCTGAAGTGTAGTAAAAGGAGGTGGCGCGATCTCAAGTGAGTCATCAACCTTTTCTATATACGATAGCCTGTCCCCATTATATTCAACTTTTACCTTGCTTGTGGGTTCAACTTTCAAGTTCGTGAACAGATATTTTTGTACATGCTTCAAGTCTACATTGTAGAGTTTGGAAACCAGCGGACTATGTTCAAGTGACCTAACCAATTCCCTGTACGCCATGTTCTCGTCTGCTTCAACCTTTATCAGCCTCTCCCTCCTGTTACCTTTTATTGAAGTGATCTTGTCTTCTGTAAGTACATCTTTAACCCATCCGCAGCTGGAAAGCCTGTAGATTAGTTCCTGTTCTGCTTTGTTGTCTGTTGGTTTTATGTAAAAGTATGGAGTGTAGTTGTCGACGAACCTTAGAGGTTTTCCATTTTCGATTTTGATCCAAATTATCGCTTTATTGTTCTGGATGTATACATCAAACAGCCAGCCTTCAGCTTGGTTCATGAAAATTCAGTCTTTAGAGCTTAAGGCTTTCTCGAGTTCGGCCAATTTTCCCTCCATCTCTTTGATCTTATCATCTCTCTCTTCCAACATTTTCTTCAGCTTTTCGATTTCGCCTTTGTTGTATATGTTTGCGGTAAGGTTGAGCGCATCTAGTATCGATGGTAATTCTGCATTACCCATAGCAGCGTATTCCCTATCCCATGCTTCTCTGACAAGCTGATCAAAGCCTTCTTTATGTTCCAGGTCCCTCAATAACTCTACATAGTTCCTTCTTAGCTTGTCGAGAAGGTCCTGATAAGATTGCCTAAAAGGCGGAGTTATTCTCCCCATTATAGGATCTCCTCCAAGACTAATATTAGTTGATGAAAGACCCTTTTCAGGATGTTTGACAAGTATGGCTTGGACAGTTTTGCCGGCTGTGCGAAAAAATACTATTATACCCGCGATATGCCTCATAAGGTTGGTTCCTCGAGGCTTCGGAAGCCCCCTTAATCCACTATTTGACTCGGTGGTCACCACCATTATTATATCCCTGTAAATAGAAATATGCCATAAAAGGGAAATTGTTCGATTTAGATTCTCTAATGCCTTTTGATGGTCTTGCGCGTCCTCCAAGAATCTTGAGAGTCTATGAATTATCACCAACTTGGTATCCTCCTCAATCTTGATGTTTTCTAGAAGAGCTTCAGCAGCCTTAGGCTGTCTTAACTCGTTGAAGGCTGCTACAAAGTAGACCTGCTCTAGTACATGGGAGGGCTCCATCCCTGATCTTTTAGCGTAGAAGGCTATCCTATTTATGTCAATGGTCGTCTTTTCCGAATAGTAGTCTGTATTGTTCATGTAAGCTATCTTCCCATGTGCACTTGCAATCACGATCAGCTTACATATTAAATCGCCAATGAAATCTGAGTTCCCATAGAAGAGGTATGTTTGTCCTCCCTTCAACTTTCCTATAAGCTCATCTATATCATCATATCCAGAACTGAGTATATTCTGCTCTTTTCTATTTAGCAATGTTAATGCGTTAACTATTGGAGGCTGCATCTTCGCCGCCATCTAAGTTTTCACTCATGCCATTCGTTTAAGAATGATAAAATCTCTTATAAACGCCACTGACGCCAGATATGTCTTCTATAAAAGAACCAAAAAGTTTATCTTTGAACCTCAGAAGAGCTGTAGACAGAGGGTGATGGCGTCCGCCCAGGTTTACGCCTAAACCGCCAACAGCAGAAATTGGCTGATGACGCCTACCTAATATTCGGGTGGGCGTATTGAAAGTTTCCAGACATAGAAAAAGTAAAGATATAACGTACGTACTTCTAAAGAGTGTATTGCAGGAGAAGGACTGCCCTATATGCCTTCTTCTGGTCAAACACAAAGAGAAATGGATCGATGGCCTACTATATGAACGCGTAAACGACCCAAACATGAGAGAAAGGATCAAGAGCGGCGGATTCTGCAGAAGACATCTTTGGGACATATTCGAGTATTCAGATAGGCATCCTGGCATAGATGGGCTAGGAATCTCAATAATACTTCAAGACGTTCTTGAAGCTCAAATATCAAAATTGGTGACTAAGGACTCTGAACACTTCTGGGGCGACGGCTGCATTCTATGTGAATCCATAATTGAATCAGAGGGGAGATACTTGGACTCGCTGGCATCATGGTTTGGGGATGAGCTTCTAAACAACTACAGGTCCTCTCCATCTATCTTGTGCCTAAAGCATTTTCTGGCGGTCTCGGGAAGGGTTGAATTCGAGCATAGAACCCTTCTCTACGAAGTCCAATTGACTAAGCTGAAGAAGTTGAACGTTGACCTCAAGTCTTTTGTTAGAAAGTTTGACTGGAACGTGAGAGAGGCGCCAACTTCTGATGAGGCCTCAGCCAGAGAGTTGGCGGCCAAGGTCTTAAGGGGGGACCCCTATTAATTGATCTTCGCTATCCCCTCGAGCGCCAAGAGTGGCACAATCGCCTATGTGAGAAGTAGGCAGGGTAGAGATGGCGGCTATCTCTTCTACCAATATGATAATATCTTTGAATCAGCCGTTGACGATACTCACTACGCTTTGGCGGTCTTGAACTGGTTTGGTGTGGATCCACCAAGGGCAGACATGACTCTAAAATTCCTACATTCTAAGATCGAAAGGACAGGCCTTCAGACCGCTTATCATGCCGTGAACGCTCTCCATATCCTGAGCGGCAGTCTCCATTTCACTCATACCAGTACGAGGCTATCTACGTGGCTGAGACAAGAAATATCCAACCTCATCAGCAACATAACGGATTCAATGAAAGTAGGACCACAGCTATCCACTCACATGTCTAACGAAATCTATTCCATAGAATTGCCCTCTAAGTTGGAGCTGGCGTACATGGTCGTCGACCTCTCCGAGAAGGTTGGCTTGAAACCATTCGGCGAGGAAATAACGCAGGAAATAGCCAAGAGCATACTGAATCATCTTAAACTAGAATCTGGCCCCCATTTTTCTGCAGCAAACATTTCTCTGGCATACTATGGCCTTGGGATTCTAAGGCTGCTGAACTGTCGATTTGAAGATGTAAAGTGGGTGGGAGAATCCATCCTTAAATGTGAAGACCTGCAGGGTGGATTCAACATAACCCCCCATAGCAGGTTTAGAACTTTGGAGTACACGTACGAGGCCACTGAAGCGTTGAGGTGGCTTGGTCTCACGCCAAGGTCCCCGAGGAATCACGTACGCTTCATACTAGGATGTCAAAATGCTAACGGTGGATTCAGGAGATCCCTTTTCTCTGGAATCTCCACCCTGAAGGATACATTCTACGCTGTAGGCGCATTGAGAAACCTGAGCCTAGCTTGAGTTCATTTCAGAAGGCATTAGTCGTCTGGGGGAAGATCGGCATCGGTAAAGAAGAAAATCCGTCTTTTTCTTGGATAATCCTTAAATGTTATTGTCGGAAACCTCTGCAATATGTGGTATGGCTACGTTGGGAAGGTTGCGAGGATAAACCTTTCCACCGAGAAGGTTAAGATCGAAGAATTAGATAGAAAGTTGGCAGACGAATACATTGGGTCAGTGGGTATAGCGGGCAAGGTTCTACTCGACGAAGTCCCATCTTGGGCTGGAGGCTTTGATTCAGCTAACCTTCTAATCTACACAACGGGACCTGTGACTGGTACGATCACCCAGACTGCTGGAAGGCATTCGATTGTCACAAAATCTCCTCTTACAGGATGCTTTGGGGACTCGAGCGCCGGCGGCTACTTTGGTGTGGAACTGAAGCGGGCTGGCTACGATATGGTGATCTTCTCTGGGAGAAGTGAGAGGCCCACTCTGGTTACAATAGTCGATGGTACAGTCAACTTCATGGACGCAAGTGCGTACTGGGGGATGGACACAAGAGAATCGGATAGGGCTATATGCAGAGACCTCGGCGATAGAAGAATTCGAGTCTCCTGTATTGGGCCTGCTGGAGAGAACCTCGTGCGGTTTGCCTCAATAATGCATGATGATGCTGGAAGGGCTGCTGGCAGGTGTGGTGTCGGCGCCGTCATGGGTTTCAAGAAACTGAAGGCGTTGGCTGTAAGAGGAGACGAGGATATCAAGGTAGCGGATCCTGAAGCATTAAGCGAGGTCATGCGTGAAGTTCTCGAAAACTATCGCACATCCCCAAGTGTTCAGAGGCTTCACGAAGCCGGGACAATGGGAGGATATGAAGGCACCATGGCGATCGGAGACAGCCCAACATACAACTTTGCAAACGAGCAGTTCGGCGAATTCGACGCACAGAGGACTAGAAAACTGGCGTACCCCGGCGGGTTCCAGAGGATTCTGTCAAAGACAAACACCTGCTACATGTGCGCTATGGGATGTAGAAGGGTGTCAAACAAGGGTGAAGGGAAATATCAACTGCCGGAGGATGATGTCGAAGGAGTAGAATATGAGTCTCTATCCATGCTGGGATCGAATCTGGGAATAGACGACATATTTGCAGTAAACCTGATGAATGACATGTGCAATAGGTTCGGCTTAGACACGATCTCTGCAGGTGGAACGATCGCCTTTGCTATGGAATGCTACGAGCGTGGAATATTGAGTAAAGATGACACAGAAGGTCTAGACCTTAGATTCGGAAACGCCGATGCCGCAGTCACCCTTCTCCGAAAGATAAGTGCAAGAGAGGGTATAGGGAATCTTCTTGCAGAAGGTTCCAGAAGGGCTGGGCTACTAGTCGGAGGGAATGCTGTCAAGTATTCTATGCATGTCAAGGGAATGGAGATACCTGCCCATGATCCACGTGCTTTCCAAGGTGGTGGTCCACACTATGCCTGTTGTCCGGTGGGAGCTGATCATATGGAAGGGATTTCACTTTTCGTGGAGGCTTTTGGTCAAAGATTCCCTGAACTTGGGATTGAAGGCGACTATGGAACGCCGTATTCTACAGAAAAGAAGGCGCTTCTGGCGAAGACGATCGAGGACTGGTATGCATTCTTGACGGCAAGCGGTTGGTGTCTGCTTTGTTCTTCACGATATGGTGATCTAAATAGGTTCGTGCGGACCTTTGCAGCGGTTACAGGTCGAAAGCTAACTATCCATGAAGCCAGGCTATCTGGTGAGAGGATATATAACCTGAAACGTTCCTTTAACCTCAAACATGGGATTTCAGGTAAGGAAGACACTCTGCCTGAACGGCTACTCAGGGAGCCAAACAAGAAATCTAATAATGCCGTAGTGAAGCTGGATGCTACATTGCCTGAATACCTGGCTCTAAGGAAATGGGGCTCAATCAAGACTCTTTCTTCTGAATGATTCTGCTGACAACACGAAAGAGTGGATTCGGCGGCTAGGACTCATTCCAGACTAATGTTCTCCTTTCTCCGTCAATCTTTTTTATCTCAGTTATGTCTTGGGTGGCCTCTAAAGTTCCCAGGTACCTGCCGTCCTCGTCCCTGACCGCGATGTACCTGCTATACCTAATACGTTCCCCCTCTTTCTTCCAGAACTCTGCCATGTCTTTCGCTCCACTTTTGAACTTGCTTATCAATTCCTCGACCATATCCAAGCTTTCTTTTGTGTGGCATTTCTGTATTCGACTGTTGATCAACTTTTTGTCGCGAGCGAAAATTCGGTCCTTCGGCTTGTTGAAGTATTTGATTCGATCCAGTCTGTCAACGAATGTCACCTCTATTGGAAGGGCGTTCATCAAAGCTTCACATTCTCTTGTCGTAAGCGATCCTGTCGCGAATTTCAACCTCCTCATGCGATGTCTCTGGTCATGGCCTGTTATAGACGTTATCTCGAACGTCAGCATTTGGTCTCGTCATATCTGCAGCTCACGTATCCGTTTGCGATCCAAGCTTCCCGTGATCAACTTGATTGGCCGATCTGGAGACTGGCGGAAATGATTCAAACGATGATCTTCGATCACAACTTCTGCCACAGCTATCAGCTCCGTTGCCGATTTCTATCTGTCTCGTAAGGTCTTCGACTTCGGTGATAGCAATCCTTAAAAACTCACTGGGTTCATGAAATGGCGAAGGGTGAATGTGATGGCAAGTGAAAAGAGTGGGGACACAGGTGTATGGATTGTAGGTCTGGATAAGGGAAAGGCGCCGATTGGAGAAAGCCTTCTGTACTTCGGTGCGACGAGGAGCTTCAAGGACATTACCGGAAAACTTCTGCCATTTTCTTGGGTTAGGTCCCTTAATACGATCTTAGGTAAGTACCCAAACTATCAGCTTATAAAATGCATAAACAAGGTTGTCTCGCCGGACCGTGAAGACATGACTGACTACATGATCCTAGCAGTCCTTGCATTGAAGAGAGACGACATCCGTTATCTTGTGGACAGCAACTATAAGATCAGTGTGAGTGACGCAAATCTGTACAGGAGGGTAGGGATGCTCTTCAGCGTCTCTGAGGACAATCAGGTTGGACTGTTCGGTCTGTGGCCTGATGAACTGTTCAAGGGTGTAGCCAAGAACCAGCTTCACGCGAAGATTATCGAATCGTTGCTCGTGAATCGACCAAACTTCTGGAAGAATGTTATCATAATGGTCACAGCAGACTATGATTGGAGCTCAGTCTTTCCATCAAAGCACTAAAGCAAACCAGTAGGGAGATAGTCTTGTCCGAGTTTTGAAGCCGGCAGTGACCGTGACGGGATCTCGCATACCAGAATACAATTGTACAGTTTCTGATCGAGAAAGGCTTAATATTCGGATTCAGGCAACACCAACGCAATGAACTTGGACAGGATCAGAGAAGATTTTCCACTTCTATCTCAAGGCTTTATCTACTTGGACAATGCGTCAACTACCCTGACGCCCAGACCTGTTGCAGAAAAGGGTCTCGAGTACTACCTATACTTTAAGGCCAATCCTCTTAGAAGCGTGCACACTCTGGCTGAGAGGGCAGAGGAGAAGGTGGCTGAAGCTAGACACGCCTGCGCTGACTTCATAAAGGCATCGCCTGAAGAAATAGTCTTCGTCAGAAACTCGACTGAGGGGCTGAACCTTGTTGCGAGGGGATTGAAGATTGCGAAGGGGGGAAACATTGTCGTTTCCGCTCTCGAACATCACAGCAACTACCTCCCGTGGCTGCTGAGGTGTAGAAGGGATCGCCGAGAATTAAGAGTTGTGATGCCAAAAGGAAGTGATGGGCTGATGACCGCGGATGATTTCGCAGAAAAAATCGACGAAATGACCAGAGTAGTCGCGATCTCACATGTCACAAACGTATTGGGCACTATTCTACCAATCAAAAGGATTGTAGAGCTGGCCCACAGAACCGGGGCGTACGTCGTTTTAGACGCCGCCCAATCTGCTCCACATATCCCCCTCAATGTGAGGGAATTGGGGGTTGACTTTTTGGCTTTGAGTGGCCACAAGGTCTGTGGACCGACAGGCGCAGGGGTCCTCTACATCAAGAAAGAATTCTCTGACAAAGTTGAGCCTCTGAACTACGGCGGAGGCGCCTGCCACACGGTGGACGTGTCCCACTTCGAATACCTGAATCCTCCTTTCATGTTTGAGGCTGGCACGATTCCATTCTGTGAAGTGATGATGATGGCGGATGCCCTGCAATATGTCAGCAGGATCGGCCTATCAAATATTCTAGAACATGACAGGAAACTTGTGAAGGTTGCCCATGAACTGCTTGCGGGTCTTAGGCGGCTAAAGATCTATGGGCCAAGCCAAGAGCATAAGACAAGTGTCTTCACATTCAACCTGGAAGGAGTTGACCCGATGGAGTTAGGCATGATGTTGGATTCAGTGGGCAAGATAGAGGTCAGGAGTGGGCATCTGTGCGCACAGATCGGCACAAGAAGAGTCCTCGGAGAAGAAGATGGCGTAGTAAGGGCTTCCACGTACTTCTATAATACTGAGGCTGAGATTGAGAAGTTCGCGGACTCTTTGAAGAAGATAGCGAGCGCCTTCTCTTAACTGGCATAAAATAAGCTTAATATAAAGAAGACCAGCATGTGGAAACATGCACAAGTATATCCTTGGAATCGACTGTGGCACAACCTTATGCAAATGTGTCCTGTTCGACCTACAAGGCAATGTCGTTGCAATGGAGAAGAAGGAGTATGGAATCTATCATGAAAGGCCTGACTGGGCTGAGCAAGACCCTGACTGGTGGTGGAATGCCGCCCTAACCAACGTGAAGAAATTGATAGAGGAAAGGGGAATCGATGGCCGCTCGATTGCAGGCATAGGTGTGGATTCGCAGAGGGAAGCATTTGTCCCATTGGACTCTGAAGGCAGGAAGTTGTGGAACAGTGTCATCTGGCTGGACAATAGGGCGATTCCAATTTCTGAAGAAATCAATAGGACCCTTGACGTAGAAGAACTTATAGAAAGAATTGGTGGGCCGATGGACTATGTCGTCTCAGCTCCAAAGATAATCTGGCTGAAAAGGCATAAGCCTGAAGTCTTCGAGAAGACCGAGAAGATCGTCTTCTCAAAAGACTATATCGTGTATAGGCTGACGAATAAGATCGCAACAGACTATTCTATGGCTTCACGAACTGGGCTATTTAACGTAAGAAAAAGAGAGTGGGACGAGGATATCTGTGAAGCTCTAGATATTCCGACCGACATACTACCAAGAGTGCAGGGAGCTTGGGAAGTCGTCGGAGGCGTGGCCGAAGAAATCTCCAGGGTCACGGGCATAGCAGAAGGCACCCCTGTCGTCAGCGGAGGAGGAGACCGACCTTGTGAATCACTAGGTGCTGGAGTGATAGCCCGCGGTCAGATGAACATAGGTTCCGGGACAGGCACCGCATTCGAGGTTCCTCTGACAGAACCTAACGTGGACCGAAAGGGGCGAGTTGTCTGCTGCTGCCACGTCGCACCCGACAAGTGGGAATATGAAGTAGGACTTATGACAGGTGGCTCTCTACGATGGTTCAGGGACAAGTTCGGATACGAGGAAATAGAAAAGGCGAAGGCAAGCGGAATTGATCCATACAAGTACTTGGACGAACTCGCAGAAAGAGTTGATGAAGGATCAGATATGCTCTTCTGCTACCCATATCTGATGGGTGCAGGTCCGCCAGTGTATGATGCTCGAGCCAAGGGTGTCTTCTTCGGTTTCACTCTATGGCATGGCAAGTCGCATTTTGTCAGGTCTCTACTGGAAGGGGTTGCCTTTCAATACGTTGGGATCATGGCATTGGTCAGAGAGCTGGGTGTCGACGTCGAAGATGTGACTATGACAGGGGGAGAATCCAATAGCCGGTTGTGGAACCAGATAAAGGCTGACGTAATCGGTATGCGAATAAGGGTTCCCATGGCTGTTGACGCATCGGCTGCTCTGGGGTCCGCGATATTGGCGGGTGTAGGTTCAGGCATATATGGAAACGTTCAAGAGGGCATACGACGATGTGTACGATTCAAGGACGAATACAGACCTAGACCCATGAACCATGACAAATACGTCAAGATTTACAAGAAGTACAAGGACGTGTACGAATGCATAAGCAACGCCTATAAGGTGATCACAGAAGGATAAATTCAATTCTACAGACACAAATAATTATATATCTGCCAAGGCTAATCAAAACGATGAATCTAGAAGGTGTACTCAATAGAGAAATTGAAGAAAAAAGAGGGGTTCTGAGGGCTAAGCCGGCTTTTGTGGCCAGGGCATCATATCCTGGACTTGGCCGACTGGGGCTCAGAAGGTATTCTGCCGGAAAGAGGGGATGGTTATGTGAGCGGTGGATGTGTTCATCGGTTGTTGCCAGCGGGCCCACCCAATTGGAGAACGAAGGCTTGAGCGAACTCGACATTGAAGGGGCAAAGTTGTTCTTGAGAGACGCCCTCAACCTATGCCCTGAGAAGATGCTTGGCAGCAGATATGCAAGATTCCATTCTAACCGGTTTGGGGTTCTCACCAAGATTCTGGATATTGGTAGACCTATACCGTGGCATCTTCACGCCCGAGAGGAGCATGCACGCAAATATTATGGAATGAACCCAAAAGAGGAAGCATACTACTTCTTGGATCATCCAAATAAGGGACCTCTACCATACTCACATCTGGGCATGCACCCGGATGTGACAAGAGAAGAACTACTTGAGATCCTGAAGAGATGGAATGACGATAAAGTGCTTGACCTATCCCCAGCCTATAGGCTGAACGTGGGAGAAGGATTCCATATACTCGCGGGTGTAGTGCATGCACCTGGCACCGCCTTGACGCTAGAGGCTCAAGAAGAGTCCGATGTCGGGACACTGTTCCAGCCTCTGGTAGAAGGCAAGATATTGCCAAAGGAAAAGTATCTGCTCAATGGCCCAAGAACCGAAGAAGAAGCAATCGAACTCATCGACTGGGATGTCTGTACTGATCCAAAGTTCTATAGGAAATACCATATCCTGCCAGAAACCATCTCTGAAGATAGGACGTTGAAGGAATATTGGATTTACAGTCCAAAGAAAAGCAGAAAGTTCTCTGGCAAAGAGGTGAGGTTGGCTCCAAGAAAGAAAGTGAAGAGAAGTGAGAAGGGAGCTTTCCTTTTTTTGGCCTGGAAAGGTAGAGGCAGTGTAAACGGTACCAAGGTAGCAGGTGGGGCTCCAGGAGTGGACGAGCTGTTTGTCACATACGATGGTGCAGTGGAACATGAAATTGAAAACGAAGGAACTGAGGAGCTCGTATTCTATACGATATTCGGCCCTGATGTTCATAGCTCATAGATAAGACTTATTTCAAGATCCGGCTTTCTGCCGTCTTCATACTTCACCTAGTCATCTCGATGTTCTCTTGCATAGACCTTTTGCTTGCGGGACGAAGGCTGGCGATTATAAAGGAAACTCTAAACTGCTTAAGCATATCCTCCAGACAAAGATTTATATACAAGACAATTGTACACGGGACTTATGAGTCAAGAACCTAAGAAAATGGAGAGGAGATCATTCCTTGGCTACGCAATCGCGGTCGTCGCAACAGCTGTCGTCGTCGGAGCTGGAACATATTTCTTGGCACCTAAAGAGGTAGTTGAGAAGACAGTCACGGTTCCAACCACTATAACACAGACGGTTACCAAGACAGAGACGGGAACACCGACCACCACTCCCCAGCAATGGGCACAGTTTCCAGGAGTCAAGATCGCGGTAGCAGTCGGCGCTGGCGGCGAACAGGCTTTCTCAGGGGTCTGCTATCACTACAGGCCAATATACAAGCAGATCGCGGGATTTGACCTGGATGTCGTAGAACTTGCTTACGCGGACCTGCCGGTCAAAATACTCGCAGATCTCACAACAAAGACAGGTGCATACGACTACTTTATCCCCTGCAGCAACCTGATGGGTGACCTGGTGGCGCCGGGCTACGTACATAAGATGTCCACATTCTGGGACAAGCCGGGGATGCCAAAGTGGTATCCTGAAACCAATCCAGCATCAAATGCCCAGGCCTCCATGTGGGGTGGCGAATACTATGGTGTGCCATGGGACAACGATGCATGGTACCTGACGTGGAACATGAAGGGGATGGATGCTGTCCTTAAGAACTCTGAGAAAAGAGCGGAGTTCAAGAGCAAGTTCGGATACGAACTGAACCCCTACGCTTGGGCGAGAGACAAGACCTTGACGTGGCAGAAGGTTATTGACATGTCTCAGTTCTTCCATAACTGGGATTGGAACGGAGATGGAGCCCCTGACTATGGTATGACGATGGGTCTCAGAACCGGAGAGCAAGGTAGCTTCTGGTTCTATGGCTTCGCAGGACCATACGTGGTCGAGTGGGGTCCACAGAGAGACAACAAGCATAACCTATTCTTCCTAGATCCTGAAACAATGGATCCGCTGCCGTCATCTAAGCATCCGGGATTTGTTCTTGCAGCACAGAAGTTCAAGGAGATCACAAAGTGGATGAATCCTGCCGTGTTCACGTACACGTTTGCAGAAACTTGGGATGAGCACCTGGCTAAAGCGAACTCGATGTTTCTATTCCAAGCTCCGGACACATTCTCGCTGGTTGGCAACCCAGATAAGTCCTCGATCAGAGGCTATCTGATGACACATCCGACACCTGGAGCTGACAAGTATTGGAGCATGGCCTCAAATCAGTGGGTGGAGAAGCCGAACTTCGTAGGAAACATTTGTGGTTGCTCGTGGCATCCTTTCATTTCAACTCTGTCAAAGAATCCTGATGCAGCATACTTTGCCGCCGCATACGTCGCTCAACCACGTGAGCACTTCCTAAGCGCGAACAGCATGTACACCTGGACTGGTATGGATCCTGGAGCGTTCACTTCCGACATTCTGGAGGACTATGGTGGCACTGGTACGCTTGCGGACTTTAATCTGCCACCTTCAGGTCAGCCTGATCCAGGATTTGGGAAAGACCTTCCATTCGAGAAACAGCGACACTTCAACGAAGGCGACTTGAGAAGAGCTCATATGGCTGTCTGGAACAACTTGAACGCTATGGACGCCTTCGAAGACTACATGAAGATCCCTGGAGCGACTGCAATGTTTACCTCAGTCGACACCCACATAATCGGAGAGCTGCTGACTGGAGCAGCCGGAGTTGAAGAAGCGCTCGACAGAGTGTACAAGGACTGGACCAAGATAATCGACGACTACGGAAGAGAAAAGCTCAAGTCTATGTATCATCAAATGATCGACTACGGTAAACCCAACCCATACGCGCCAAAGCCCTGGAAGTTCGACCCCAACTGGAGTGTGCTGTCGAAAGACGTGATCTTCTAGACTTCCCCCCTCTCTTTTTTGTGGTCAACATGGCTAAACTGACGATATATCACTTATTCATATTGACTGCTGTAGTTTACGTTTTGGTCATCTCAATATTTCCAATGATTTACATGGTTTACGGCTCATTCACCAACTGGAGACTTGGTCTTGCAGACATGGACTGGGTCGGGGTGAAGCATTATGCGGATCTGGTTGAAGACTACAGGTTCTACAATTCTATGACGGTCACCGGCTTTCTCACGGCATTGGCGGTTCCAATCGAAATGGTACTGGGCTTAGCTTTAGCCCAGCTGATGAGAGTCAAAATTAGGTTCAGAAGAATCTTTAGGACGATATTTCTTATGCCCCTGTTCTGTGCGCCTGTCGCGGTAGCGTTGATGGGAGAAATAATCTTCTATGAATCTGGCGGGCCTGTCAATAGTGTCTTGAACATTCTGGGGTTGGGTAACTTCCCCTGGAGATCCAGTCCGGTCATTGCACCGTTCACGGTTGTTCTCTGTGATGTGTGGATGTGGACTCCATTCTGTTTCCTGATCACTCTTGCCGCATTGGAGGGCATACCAAGGGAGTTGCATGAGGCATCTGTGGTCGATGGCGCTTCGTCTTTCCAGATATTTAGGAGTGTTGATCTCCCTATGATAGCTAGTCCTCTGGCAACTATTTTGATGTTTAGGATCATTGACACGATAAAGATCTTTGACATACCTTTCGTTTTGGTGGGTGGTGGTGGCCCAGGGATAGCGACAGAGGCGATAACGATCTACATCTACAAGATAGCGTTTAGGAACTTCACATTAGGTCAGGCAGCTGCAATAAGCTTGGTTTTTCTGGCGATAATCGCGATCATCTCATCTGTATTCATGAGGAGGTTGAGAAGGTACTATGTCTAACATGATGGACAGGCTGAAGTCTATTGCAACGTATGCCTTCATACTGCTTTTTTCAGGCTTCTTCTTCATACCATTGTTCTGGATGGTAGTAATTTCCATGAAGAATCCGATAGACCAGTTCACATTGGGCTTCGTACCATGGCTTCAATTCGAACCAACCTTGCGTAATTGGGAGGCAGAGGGCTTTAAACAGGCGGCTGAGAACCTGAAGGCGTTGATGAATAGTACGATAATAGGTTTGGGCAGTGCCACAATAGCGACCGTCCTTGGCGCCCTAGCTGGATACGCTCTTGCAAGATTTGAGTTCAAGAAGATGAAGAACGTCGACATACTGAGCTACTTCTTGTCTCTTAGATTTCTTCCCCCTATAGCGCTGGCTATCCCATTCTATGTTTTCATGCAGAGAATACCTGTGGGGACCAGCGGCCTGATTGACACACAGCTGGCGGTCATATTGATCCATGGGTCAGCGTTTCTTCCCTACGCTGTCTTGGTGATCAGGGATGCGTTCAAGTCTGTGCCTGTCGCCATGGAGGAATCAGCTTTCGTTGACGGGGCCTCTGTTCTAAGGGTGCTTACTAGGATAGCTTTACCAGTTGTAGCCCCTGCCGTGGCAGCGGTATTCATTCTCACATTTTCTTTCTCTTGGAACGAGTTCCTATTCGCCTTTGTTCTCACTTCCAAGAATGCGTTCACGCTTCCTATCCGTATAGCTGAGTCGGTGACTGCGATCGGTGTCTTCTTCTACGCGTTAAGCATCAGGCAATTGATAGCTGTGATACCACCAATCGTCCTTGGAATACTTGTACAAAAGTACATAGTGAGTGGGCTTACGATGGGTGCGGTGAAGGCTTAGAGACGACGCCTTTACCCAATTTCTTTTTAAAGCCACATCTGACGAGGTGAGGGTGCTATCTTGCAGGTCTTTTACGATGAGTATTCATAGAAAATGTAGGTCATTAATTGTATATTTTCTGATCTTAGTCTTCGCCATGTTCTTCTTCTTTCCAATATTCTGGATGATCGTCCTGTCGATAAAGCCAGGACTTCAGCAGTACACATGGAGTTTTATTCCCTTTGTTCAGTTTCAGCCCGACTTTGGGAGCTGGGTGTATTGGATCGCCGGAGGTGGCATACTGAATTTTCGCCCGATGAGGGATAGTCTGATCATAGGAATAGGTAGTGCGTCTATTGCTACAATCCTCGGATCTATGGCTGGATATTCCTTGGCCAGATACAACTTCAAGAGAATAGGCAATATCAACATACTGCTAGGCTTCTTCTTTTTGAGGCTACTTCCACCTATCGTCTTGGCTTTGCCGATGTATGTTTTCATGTCCTTTGTCAGGTTGTATGATACCCCAATGGCAGTAATATTGGCGCATGCTACATTCTTCCTGCCATATGCGGTTATAATAACCCATGATTCGTTCAGATCTCTGCCAGCCGCTATGGAGGAATCGGCGATGGTCGATGGCGCTTCAACCGTCAAGATACTTTATAGGATCACATTGCCAATTGTGACACCGGCTTTGGTTGCAGCATTCCTGCTGACTTTCATATTCTCATGGAACGAGTTCTTGATCGCCTACGTGCTGACAGAGAAGGATGTCGTAACAATACCCCTACGTTTGGGCGGCAACCCCTCCCAACAGTTGATAGCCATAATGCCGCCAGTAGTCATCGCTCTACTGTTGCAGAAGTACTTGGTGTCAGGCCTGACAATGGGTTCAGTTAAGGCTTAGAGGGCTTCGGTCGCTTTGGGTTAACAGCATATCACGTCTGGCCTAACAAGCCTCAAGTCTATGATGCTGTCATCTCCTCTCATGGTCGCGACATTGCCATCGAGCATGTCATCGCTCTTAAGGTCTATCCTGCCAAAACGTTCTCTCAGCTGCTCGAAATCGAGTTCTATAGACCTGATTTCGAAAGGTTCAAGAGTAACGTTGTGTTTCATGATCGGCTGTCTACCGTCTGTGTCAGCGTAGAACCTCATGAACACCCTATTCTGCTTATTCACCTTGTTTATGAGAATTATCTTGCTATGCCAACCGTTAACGTTCGAATATCCTCCCCTAAGGATGAA
>Ga0129301_1000036_pt1 | contig 61355 bp, 63 predicted proteins | sample ConPoolayeHmetaG_FD_94489 | JGI IMG/M metagenome (GOLD analysis project Ga0129301, IMG submission 94489) | Hot spring microbial mat communities from California, USA to study Microbial Dark Matter (Phase II) - Cone Pool mat layer H metaG ...
AAGCGCTACGGGGAAGCGAACGTCTTTGACCTCTCGCTGGGCAACCCGATTGTAGAACCACCTGCCGAGCTTAAAAAAGAGCTCAGAAAACTGGCGGAAAATCCGGTCCCGGGCATGCACCGCTACATGAGCAACGCCGGCTATCCTGAGACGAGAGCCGCCGTGGCAAAACAGCTTCAGGCTGAGACCGGACTGAAATTCACCGCCGGCGATATTGTGATGACGTGCGGGGCGGCGGCAGGACTGAACGTGGTGCTGAAGACCATCCTCAACCCGGGCGATGAAGTCGTCATCTTCTCACCCTTCTTCGTGGAGTATATCAACTACATTGACAACCACAACGGCGTCGCCAGAATTGTGCCCACTGATAGTGATTTACTGCCAGATTTTGCCGCTTTGCGCGCCGCCATCAATGAGAAAACGAAGGCGGTCATCATCAATTCTCCCAATAATCCCACCGGTGTGGTGTATGATGAAGCAACTTTAAGACAGCTTGCCGACACACTCAGACAAAAAGAAAAGCAATACGGCACATCCATCTACCTCCTCAGCGATGAGGCCTACCGCAAAATCATCTATGACGGCTTGAAATACCCCTCCCCACTCCTGCACCACACCAGCACCATCGTGGTGACGTCTCATTCAAAGGACTTAGCCCTGCCCGGCGAGCGCATCGGCTACATTGCGGTGCACCCTGAGTGCGCAGAAAAGCAGGAGCTTGTTGACGGGCTGATTTACTCCAACCGCGTCCTTGGCTTCGTCAACGCACCGGCGCTCATCCAGCGCCTCGTCCAGAACATGCAGTCGGTCACCGTCTCCATCGCCGATTACCAGAAAAAACGCGATTTCCTGTACCAAAACCTGACGGCGATGGGTTACTCAGTGAATAAACCGCAGGGGGCGTTCTACATGTTCCCCCGGACGCCGATTGAGGACGACGTCGCCTTTGTGCGCGAGCTTCAGGAGTATAAAGTGCTGACGGTGCCGGGCCGCGGCTTCGGCACGCCGGGCTATTTCAGAATCGCCTACTGCGTCACGGATGAAACGCTGGCAGGCTCGCTGGACGGCTTCCGCAGGGTGGCGAAGAAATATAAGCTGAGCTAGTCCGAACGGAGGAGAAACAATGCCCGCACCGGATAAAGAGACTTCAGCACGCATCGCCGAAATGAAGGCGCGGGCGGAGAAGGAACCGATTGCCTCCCTGCTCAAGATTAAACTCGTTGAGCTCCATCCGGGCTACGCTAAAACGTCAATAAAGCTCCTCCCCGAGCACCAGCACGTGGCGGGCATCGTCTTCGGCGGCATCATCACCGCAGTGGCAGACCTGGCATTCTACTACGCGGTGAACTCAGTCAAGCCGCACAGCGTCGCCCTTGACTTCAATGTCCACTTCATCTCCCCGCCAGAAATCGGCGATGAGCTTATTGCCGAAGGCAAATGCGTCAGGAGCGGCCGGCGCGTCAGCTTTGCTGAAATCACGGTGACCAACCAGAAAGGCGCCCTCATTGCAAAAGCCAGCGGGGCGACCATCACCACACAGTAGCGCATTATGAAGCTCAACGATATCAAGCAGGTCGGCGTGGTGGGCGCGGGGACGATGGGTTTCGGCATCGCCCTTAACTTCGCCCTGTGGGGTTACCCAACTTATTTGAACGACCTGAGTGACGAAATCCTGGATAAATCACGGCAGAACATTGAGTCCGCCCTTACGCTGTTCATTGAGGAAAAGCTGATTACCGCAAAACGGGCGCAGGAGGCTCGGGAGCGCCTCACACTGACCAGAGACCTCGCCCGTGTGGCAAAGGAAAGCGACTTCATCACCGAAGCCATCACCGAGAGCATTGAAGCGAAGCGCAAGCTGTTCAATGAGCTGGACAGGCTCTGCCCACCCCACACCATCCTCACCAGCAACACGTCCTACCTCACCCTGAGCGAGTTTGCCGATGAGGTGAAACGCCAGGACAAAGTGGTCATCACGCACTACTTTGTGCCCGCCCACATCGTCCCAGGGGTGGAGGTGATGGGCGGCAGGGGCACGTCAGAGGAGACCATCAGCCTCACCTGCGCCCTGCTACAAAAGGTGCGCAAAGTCCCGGTCAAAGTGCTCAAAGAACTGCCCGGATGCCTGCTCAACCGACTTCAGAACGCGGTGCGGAAAGAAGCCTACCGCCTTTGGGCGGAGGGCGTGGCGTCCGAGGATGACATTGACCGGGGCATCCGCGCCAGCTTCGGCTTCCGCATGCCGCATGAAGGTCCCATGATGCACTATGACACCTCAGGCGTCTGGCGCTGGGACCGGAAGGTGCTGGAAGGAGTGCTCACCCGCCAGCTAAAAGACGACCCCGCAATCACCCCCGCCATGTTTGAGAAAATCAAAAACCGCCTCGCCGGCGGCAAGCCGTGGCTCATAAAGCCAGAGGACTTTGAGCGAATCAGGGAGGAGCTGGACCGGGAATATATCAGGTGCCTGAAGAGGTGGTACTGGAAAGAGAGTGCCGACTAATTCACTTAAACTCAAATCGGAGTGTTTCAAGAGGGCAGAGCCCCTATTTTCTATTTCCCCTTTCCCTCACCAATCCGCAAGGGAAAGGGGTCAGGGGATAGGGTCACTTTCATGGTATTTGAGACTTCTCGTAGCATCCACCAAGCATTCTATTGATTCCATATGGCAAAAAACATGTTAATACCTGTAAGAATTGCTAATATTACAGTTAGCACAATCAATGCCCAAGTAAGGTCTTTTAACCTTTTAGAACTTTTATCCAGACGCTCAGTATATAATGCCAAAATCACGTCTAGCGGGTTATATGCGGCAATGTTCTCTGGATTCGTAAGTTTTATGCCGTGTTTTTTTGCTAAGTCATAAGTAGCCTTCATTCGCTCGACAAAATCTTTGAATTCAGAATCTGTCGGATATGGTTCTACCATCTTTTACATCCTCCTCAAATTGCTCAGATTCAATAGTTTTGACTACCGTGGTTTGCAGTATTCATATCAACTCTACCACATCCCGCAAGTTTTACTTCTGCAGGCAATATAATACTACGTTAAGTACTCTGCAATACTTCCTGAAACGATGTTGCTGATGCCCCACACTCCCCCAGTCTTGACATTCCACGCTCGCCATGCTAAACTAGGCACACTGATATGTCAGCTTTGTTTGTCAAGGAGCAAGCCACCTTCATCTTTACCCGGCGCACCGGAGTGCGCTTGGGGGATGAGGCTAGATAGCTGACACAGGATACCTGTAATCTGAAGAATACCTCCCCACCAAGCGGGAGGTTTTTTATTATCTATGACCATCGCAGAGCAAACCAGGACAGAGGAAAAAAAGACGACCCGGTGGGATACCATCCCCCGGCTCATCCGGCGCAACTATGAGCGGTGGGCAGACCGCCCTGCCATGTACATGAAAAACTACGGCATCTGGCAGAAATACACCTGGGCGCAGTACTACCAGAAAGTGAAGCACCTATCGCTCGGGCTTATCAGCCTGGGGCTTCAGCCGGGAGACGTGGTCTGCATCATCGGGGACAATGAGCCGGAGTGGTTCTGGGGAGAGTTCGCCACGCAGGCGGCGGGGGGCATTGTCACCGGCATCTTCGTGGACTCCATTCCTTCCGAAGTGAAATACATCGCCGAACATTCCGGGGCTAAATTCGCCATCGTCAATGACCAGGAGCAGACGGACAAATTCCTGGAAATCAAAAACCAGCTTCCCGCGCTCAAGAAAGTCATCTACTGGGACCCCAAAGGCCTCAGAAACTATGATGACCCCATCCTCATATCGTTTAATGAGGTCGTCGCCCTGGGCGAAGCGTATGAAAAGGACCATCCCGGCCTCTTTGAACAGAACATCGCCAGGGGCAGGAGTGATGACATTGCCTTCATCTATTACACCTCGGGCACCACCGGTCTGCCCAAGGGCGCCGTCCTCACCCATGAAGCGTTAATCAATACCGCCCGCGCCTTCATCGGGCGCTACCCGCTCAATGAGAATGATGACCTCATCTCTAATTTCCCTGCGGCATGGGTGGGTGATAGCTTCTTTGCCACTATCCCCCACCTCCTCACCGGCGCCAGGCTCAACTTCCCGGAAGAGCCGGAAACCATCGCTGAGGATACCCGCGAGGTGGGACCGAACTTCGTCATCTACGGACCGCGGCAGTGGGAGAGCATCGTGAGCGAAATCCAGGTGAAGATGTTTGATGCTCACCCGCTCAAGCGCTTCGTTTACCGGCTTTTAATGCCCATCGGCTATAAGGTCGCCGACCTCAGATTCCAGGGCAAAAACCCGAGCCTCTTCTGGAAAGCCCTCTACTGCATCGCTTACCTGTTACTTTTCCGTCCCCTGAGGGACAGGCTGGGCTTGACCAAGGTCAGGTTTGCCGTGACCGGAAGCTCAGTATTGAGCCTGGACACCTTCCGCCTCATCCATGCCATCGGCATAGAGCTCAGGCAGAACTACGGCAGTACGGAAGCCGGTCTCATCTCCTCGCACGGCAAGGGCGAAATCAAGTTTGAGAGCGTGGGCAGACCGTCATTGGGAACTGAGGTAAGAGTGACCGATGACGGAGAGCTACTGGTGCGGAGCAACTGCCTGTTCAAAGGCTACCATGCCAACGCCGCCAAAACGCTGGAGACGCTCTGCTGTGGCTGGTGCCGCACCGGCGATGCAGTCAATATTGATGAAGACGGGCATCTCCTGTTTATAGACCGCCTTGACCACCTGGGACAGCTCAAGTCTGGAGTCAAATACGCTCCGCAATACGTTGAGGGCAGGCTCAGGTTCAGCCCGTATATCAAAGACGCCATGGTCATCGGCGGCAAGGAAAGGGACTTCGTCTCCGCCATCATCAATATCAATTTCAGCATGGTGGGCAAGTGGGCGGAGCGGCATCATATCAACTACACCACCTTTGTTGACCTCTCCCAGAAAGAGGAGGTTGCAGAATTGATTCAGAAAGACCTGGTGCGGGTGAACAGCTACCTGCCGGAAAACGCCCGTGTCAAGAAGTTCGTCCTCCTGCACAAGGAGTTTGATGCCGATGAAGCTGAGCTGACCCGCACCCGCAAAATCCGGCGGGAGTTCATGGAAGTGCGCTATAAGGAACTCATTGACGCTATCTACAGCGGTGGCGATGAAATCAGCGTGAAAGCCCCGGTAACGTACCGCGATGGACGTAAAGGCGAAGTAACCACCAAACTCAAAATCAGGACCATTGCAGAAGGAGCTCGTTAGATGGCTGAGTTTACCCAGTTGCTCTTCTCCGGGCTTGCCGTGGGCATGGTCTATGCCCTTATTGCGCTCGGCTTTGTCGTGGTCTGGAAATCCAGTAGTGTCGCCAATTTAGCCCTCGGGCAGATTGTCCTCCTTTCCTCATGGTTTACTTACGGCATGCTGGTGCAAGCTGGCTTGCCTCCTCTGCTCGGCTTTCCGGTGGTTATCCTTTTCGCACTACTGCTTGGCTGGCTTATTGAGCGCGTAGCACTGCGTCCCTTAATTGCCCAGCCCATCCTCTCGCTCATCACGGTGACGCTCGGCATTGCCTATTTCATTGAAGGCGTGGTCACCTTCATCTGGCCCTGGAGCGTGGATGCCCTCCCCCGTCTCTTCCCTCAGGAGCCGGTGCGCATCGGGCTGGCAGTGGTCTCCCAGGAGTATATCTGGGTGGCGGGGATTTCACTGGTGGCTTTTGCCGGTCTTACCGCCTTCTACAAGTACCACAAGATGGGGATTGCCATGAGAGCCACCGCAGACGACCAGCTTGCCGTGCAGGCTTGCGGCATACCGGTGACCAAGATTTTTTCCCGCTCCTGGATGTTCGCCTGTGTAGTGGCGGCGCTGGGCGGTGTCCTCATTTCAAGCATCGGCGGCATCACCTACGGGCTTGTTGAGACCGGACTGAAAGCATTCTCCGTGGTCATCCTCGGCGGGCTGGACTCATTTCTCGGCGCCATCATCGCCGGTCCCGTTATCGGGCTTGCGGAGAGCCTCGGGGGCGGCTACCTCACACCGTATCTGTGGGCGGGCGTCAAGGACATCATCCCGTTTGTTATCATCATCATTGTTATGTTAATTAGACCTTATGGATTGTTCGGGGAAGAAAGGATAGAAAGGATTTAGCTTATGAGCCTGCCCAGCGGAATGAGAAGCATGACCTATGCCCAGGACATGGCGATTCTGCGCACCAAGACGCACTGGACGCTGTTCATCGGTTTTCTCATTGTGCTCTTTACTCTCCCGCTTTACCTGGGCAGTTACTGGCTCGGCGTGGCTAACCTCATCGGCATCACCCTCATCGCCGCCACCGGGCTGAACATCCTCATCGGTTACTGTGGACAACTGTCAATCGGGCATGCCGGATTTATTGCTGTGGGCGCCTATACCTCTGCTGTGCTGACCAACCGCTTTGGGCTCCCGTTCCTGGTGGGACTGATTTGCGCTGGTTTCATGTCTGGCATCATCGGGCTTATTTTCGGCATTCCCTCCGTGCGCGTGAAAGGCTTTTACCTCGCCATCACCACCATCGCCGCGCAGTTCATCATCATCTGGGTCATCAACCACTGGGACATCACCGGCGGGTTTGTCGGCATCAGGGTGCCTTACGCTTCCATCGGTGGCTACGTCTTACGCAGTGCGTCAAGCCAGTTTTATCTCATTATGGGCATTGCCGCGCTCAGCATTTTCTTTGCCAAGAATATCGCCCGTACCAGGCTCGGCAGAGCATTGATTGCGGTCCGGGATAACGACCTTGCCGCAGAGGTTATGGGCATCAACCTCTTCTATTACAAGATGCTGGCATTCTTCATCGGCTGTTTTATGGCAGGCATTGCCGGCTCCCTGATGGCGCACTGGATAGGCTTCATGACGACGGAGCATTTCACCCTCGCCGAGTCAATCCTTTACATCGCTATGATTATCATCGGCGGGCTGGGCACCACACTCGGTCCTATTCTGGGCGTGGTCTTCATACGCCTGTTGCAACAGGTACTGACCGTGCAGGTGGTGCCATTCCTTGAAGGTACGAAACTCCTGCCCGCCGGCTTTGCCAGCGGCGTCACCCCCATGCTCTTCGGTCTGGTCATCATCCTCTTCCTCATCCTTGAGCCGAGGGGGCTCGCCCACCGCTGGAACTTATTTAAGGCCGCCTACCGGCTATGGCCATTTTCATATTAATGAGGAGGGGAGAAAAGTGATGTAACATGCCATCAATACTGATAAAAACCAATTATCTGAAGGAGGATATGAAATGAAAAAAGCAATCATACTGGGAGCCATCCTGCTGGCAGTGATGCTGGCAATCCTGCCCGCCTGCGCCACGTCAACCGCCGGGAAAGTGCTCAAGGTGGGCATCATGACGCCGTCCACCGGTCCCGCGGCAGAGAAAGGCAGTCCCATGGGGCACGCCAACCTTGACGCCTTTGAGTATATCAATACCGAGCTCGGCGGCATAGAAGGTTACAAGGTTGAAGTAATCTGGCTGGACAGCGCCTATGATTCAGCCAAGGTAGCCACCATCATCAACCGGTTCATGGACGAAGGAGCCCTTATCTGGGGCACTGCCTCTTCCAAGGAAGGTGCCGCCGCCATGGAAATTGCCAACCGGGCAGAGTTCCCGGGCGTGGTCGCTTTCACCTCACCGGTTCTCTACCGTCCGCCACAGCATATTTATGGACAGCTCCCCGATTACGGCGATGACTGGGCTGCGTTTGCCAATTACTACATGCAGAATATCTGGAAGGGCCCCGGCAAACCGAAGATGGCGCTCCACCTGCTCAATAACCCCACCGGGTACGGCGCGCGGGATGCGGCCAGAGCTCTGGCGGACAAAATCGGCATAGAGATAGTCTCAGTTGACGAGCACACCACCACCACCACCTCAGAGGTGGAATCCCTCACCCGCATCAAGGCTAAGAACCCGGATGTCATCTATATTTCCAGCACGCCTGCTCCCACCGCTGTCATCATCAAGAACGCCTATGAGCTTGGTTTATACAAGCCCGGTGCCGCTGGTAGCGTCACCATCGGGCTGGGGCATGCCAGCATCACCAAAGCTCTGGTGGATATCGCCGGGGCGAACATTGTGGAGGGAGTTTATGGTGTCTACCCCACCGTGAACTGGACGGACGATGTGCCCGGCATGGCTAAAGTAAAGGAATACGTCCGCAAGCTCCACCCCAAAGACGAGGGCAATATGGACTACATTACTTCCTGGGCGCAGAGCATGATAATTGCTGAAGCCCTCAGACTGGCGGTCAAGAATGTGGGCTACAATAAGCTGGCAAAAGGCGGTGTGGAAGCGTGGCGCCTGGTGGAAAAAGAGGGTATCCAGAAGCTGAAGAACTATGACGTCGGCGGGCTTCATGGCCCGGTAAGCTATTCACCCGGAGACAACCGGCTGTCCAAATCAGTGAGGGTCTTCCAGATAAGGAACGGCACCATTACGCCGGTCAGCGACTGGATAGATGCCCCGGTAATTGAGTACGAAAAGTTTGACTGGTTTGGTAAATAAACTGAAAAGGGGAGTAAAAAAGGGGGCTCCGCCGAAGCGGAGCCCCGGTAAACACCATGCTCAAGCTGAATAACATTGAGGTCACCTATCTCAATGTCATCCGTGTCCTTCACGGCGTATCTATGAAGGTGGATGACGGCGCCATCGTTGCTTTGCTCGGCGCCAACGGCGCGGGAAAAAGCACCACTCTGAAAGCCATTTCCGGGCTTCTCCACGTTCAGGAAGGTGAGGTCACTGATGGCAGTATTGAGTGGAACGGGGAGAGGATTGACCATAAGAGCGCAGAGGAAATCGGCAAGCTGGGCATCATCCAGGCGCTGGAAGGCAGGCGCGTCTTCGGGCATCTCACCACGGAAGAAAACCTGATGGTCGGTGCCTTCAGCAGGCGCGATAGCCACGCCGTAAAACGGGACCTGGAGATGGTCTATCATTATTTTCCTCGCCTGAAATCCCTGCACCGCAACATTGCTGGCTATCTCTCCGGCGGTGAACAGCAGATGCTGGTTATCGGCAGGGCTATGATGACCTCTCCCAAACTCATGATGCTTGATGAGCCATCGCTGGGTCTGGCGCCGCTTCTCGTGGAAGAGATTTATGACATCATCAACCGCTTCAACCGGGAGCAGAAGACATCAGTTTTGCTCGTTGAGCAGAACGTGAGGATTGCTCTCAGCATCGCCCACTATGGTTATGTTATGGAGAACGGGAGAATCGTCCTTGACGGCACGGCAGAATTCCTTAAGAATAATGAAGACGTCAAGGAGTTTTACATGGGGCTCTCCGCTATGGGCACGCGGAAGAGCTACCGGGAAGTCAAGCATTATAAGAGGCGCAAAAGATGGCTCTGAAAAGGAAACCGGATTATTTTGACGAGCTGGAGACCATGTCTGCTGAGAATAGAGAGCAGTACCAGAGTGAAAAGCTCTTTGCCACAGTGCGCTACGCCTACGCTCATGCTCCTGCAGTCAAAAAAATGCTTGACCGCGCCGGCATCAAGCCGTTTGACATCCGCACTGTGAAAGACCTGGAGAAGCTCCCCATCACCCGCAAGACTGACCTTATTGAGCTTCAGAAAACAGACCCGCCCTATGGCGGATTTCTGATGGTCCCGCCGGAGGAAGTTGACCGCGTCTTTATCTCCCCGGGACCGGTCTATGAGCCCATCCAGACCGCCTCAATTAAATGGTTCGCCAAAGCATTCTGGGCGGCAGGATTCAGAAAGGGGGACATCGTCGTCAATACCTTCACCTACCACCTGTCACCCGCCGGCATCCTGTTCCATGAAGCCCTGCGCGACTGCGGCGCCACGGTTGTGCCCACCGGCGTGGGCAATACTGAAATTCAGGTGCGCACCATGCTAGACCTGAAAGTCACCGGGTTCGTGGGGACGCCTTCATTCCTCATGACCGTCATCAACAAAGCGGAAGAAACGGGCTATAGCTTCAAGAAAGATTTTGCGGTCAGGCGTGCCTGGTTCACCGGAGAAATGCTCCCACCATCTCTCCGCAGGACGCTGGAAGATGATTATGGCATTGACACCTATCAATGCTATGCCGTCACTGAGCCCGGCGGCGCGCTCGCCTACGAATGCCGCGAGAAGAAAGGCATGCACCTCATGGATGAATATGCTATTGAAATTATTGACCCGCAGACCGGCAAACAGCTGGCGCCGGGAGAGGTGGGTGAAATAGCTGTTACGCCGCTCCACAACAAGAACTGGGGCATCATCCGCTTCGGCACAGGGGATTTGTCCTCTATCACCACTGAGCCCTGCTTGTGCGGGCGCACGTCTTACCGCCTTACTGGCATACTGGGGAGGGCGGGTGACGCAGTGAAAGTGCGCGGGATGTTCGTGGTGGGAAGACAGGTGGAAGGAGTGCTGGCGGGCTTTCCTGAAATCAGCACCTACCAGATTATCGTCAGCCGTCCCGCCCAGCGCGATGAAATCACCTTCCGCATTGAGCTGAAAGATGAGACCGCAGACAAAGAAAAGCTGGCGGAAGAGGTCAACAAAAAGTTTCAGAGCGCGTGCGTGCTCAAAGCGGATAGAATTGACTTCGTGCCAAAAGGAGCAATTCCGGAAGACCAGAAAAGGAAAATCAAAGACGCACGGGTCTGGAAGTAACTTTACTTTTTCTCTTCACCCAGGTAGGCAGCAATCACTTTGGGGTCGGTCTTAATCTCCGCGGGAGTGCCTTCCGCAATCTTGCGTCCAAAATCAAGCACCACGATACGGTCAGCGATGTCCATCACTACGCCCATGTCATGCTCCACCAGGACGATGCTGTTCACGCCGTCCCTCAGCACCGGCGAATCAGGATAAGTAGCCCCCTGCCCCTCAAAGATGTCAATAATGAAGCGGGCGATGTCCTCCTTTTCCTCAAGATTCATCCCTGCCATTGGCTCGTCAAGGAGCAGTACCTTGGGCTCAAGTGCCAGTGCCCTGCCCAGCTCCACCCGCTTCCTCATGCCGTAAGGAAGCGCACCCACCACCTTTTTGCGGATAGGCTCAATCTCCAGGAAATCAATAATCTCTTCCACCACGCGGCGGTGCTTGATTTCCTCTTTATGCGCCCAGAGGAAATAGAAGGCACTGCTGAGAAAGTTCTGCTTCATCAGGACATGCCGCGCCGCCATGATATTTTCCAGCGTGGTCAGCCCGGTGAAAAGCTCAATGTTCTGGAAAGTCCGCGCCAGCCCGAGACGAGCGGCCTTGTCAGGGCGGATGCCGGTTATCTCCACGCCTTCAAAGTAAATACGGCCCTTCTGCGGTTTATAGAAGCCATTGATGCAGTTGAGCAGGCAAGTCTTCCCTGCTCCGTTCGGTCCGATGATGGCGAGGATTTCATTCTCCTTGATGTCAACGCTGACATCAGTCAGGGCTTTCACACCGCCAAAGGAGAGTGAAACGTTCTCAATCTTTATCTTGACATCCCGGTCAGTGCTCATTTCTGCTGAGCCTCCTCAGCCATGAGCCTGTCCCGGTATTCAGCGGGGCGGGGGCAGGCGGAGCCTTTGCACGCCAAAGGACGCTTCAATTGCCTGCTTTTTTCCTTCAGGGCGCGGGACGTCTCTTTGTCCGGGCGGCTGTATTTCTGACAGGCAGCGCATTTTGCCGCGCCGTCTTTATAGACCAGGAGCGTTACCTCATCGTCAACATCATCGCAGAAGATAGTGGCTGCGGTGATTTTCCAGTTGACCATAGCCCTCTCTATCTATTTCCGGTGTGAAGCTAAAGCCGCCGCCAGCGCCACTGCCTCACTCATGTTTTTGTGGTCGGCAAGCCCTTTTCCTGCTTTGCCATAGGCGGTGCCATGGCTCGGGGTGGTGATGATGATTGGGGAGTTGAAATAGAAGATAACTATCTCACCAAAATGGAACGCTTTGAGCGCAATCTGCGACTGGTCGTGGTACATGTTGACCACGCCGTCAAACTGCCCCTTGAAAGCGCGGACATAGACCGTATCCGCAGGAATGGGACCCATGGCATTGATGCCTTTTGCCTGCGCCGCCTCAATTGCCGGAGTCAAATGTTCCGCCTCTTCATTGCCCATCAAACCGTGTTCGCTGGCGTGAGGGTTCAGCGCGGCAACCGCGATGCGCGGTGACTCAATGCCATAGGCACGCAGAGCATGATACATGGTCTCTATATTGCTGAGCACGCGTTCTTTGGTCACCATCTCAAAAACTTTCCTGAGAGCATAGTGCTCCACCACCGTGATACGGAAGACACTGCCGATTTTCGCCAGTGCTCTGATATCGGGAGCTTTCAGATACTCCTTCATCAGGTATTGCTCATCGCCATACTTTTTGCCGCCGTAGTTCAGCGATTCTTTGCACAGCGGCGCATAGACCACGCCGTCAACCTTCTTCGCCAGCGCCAGGTCAGATGCCTTTATCAGGGCTTCCAGCGCCAGCCGTCCCCCTTTTTCATGAGGTTCTCTGAGGAAAAGGATTTCTTTGCCACCGTCCGCCAGGTCAAAAACCGCCTGTTCCACTCTGCTGGCAACCGCTTCGTCAGCGTTTTTGAAGATGGGAAGATTGAACTTGACGCCCAAGATATCATAGGCGGCTTTTATTACGCCAGCATCCGCTATCACCAGCATGCGGCAATCCGGACGCGGACCTTCTGCCAGCACCCTGACCAGGATTTCCGGACCAACGCCGGTAATGTCACCCGGGGTAACTGCAATAAGGGGTTTTTTGTTGTTCATGTTATTTCGCTTTCGGCTCCTTCACCAGTTTTGCTTCCAGCAGGAGTTCTGCCGCCCATTTCCCCGCCTTGCCTACCACGTCAGGACAGTGAATATCATGGGCGCCGGCGTCAAGGAATTTTTGATATTCATCCGGGTCAATTAAATAGTAAGAGCGCCCCATCTTCTTCGTCTGGATATTGCGGCAGATGACCGAGCCGTATTCCTGGATAAATTTATCATGAAGCTTCTTGGCAAGGTCATGCGTCTTGAGGCGCACCTTCGCCTTATCTTCAAAGTCATTCCTTTCCCTGCCCACCACTGAACCAAGGAAAAGAATCGCCCCGGTGTATGCCCCGCAACTGCCGTCCGTAGTCCTGCCGCCACCGCCAGCCAGCGCCGTAGCCGCCTTAAAGATAACATCATCTCTCAGATTGAATGTGTCCTGCAACGCAGCGACCACACACTGGCTACAGCCGCCGTATAATTTCTCATACTTAGAGCCCAGTTCATAGGCTTTCTCCGGAGCGCCTTTCTTTTTTACCATCTTCACTTCTCCTTTGCTACTGACAGTAGCCATGCTTATTGTAACAAGTTGTGTCTTACGCAATCAAGCTGGCAGTTTCCCCCATCATCAGTGCGAGTTTCAATCATAACAGGTGGAAATACCCGTCCCGCCGCACCACCTTGAGGTTAAGGCCGAAGAGGTCAGAAAGGTTAGCTGAGGTCAGCACCTCTGCCTTTGGGCCATCCTTCACAATTCTGCCTTCTTTGAGCAGAATGACGCGGGCAATCTCCGGGATGATGTCCGGCAGGCTGTGAGTAACCATGATGAGGTTCGTGCCAGCGCTGACGATTTTGCGGAAAATGTGGCGCAGTCCACGGGCGGCGCGGGGGTCAAGGCTGGAAGTAGGTTCATCAAGGAGCAATGCCTTAGGTTCATGCACCAGTGCCCGTGCCATGACGACACGTTTCAACTCGCCGGTGGAGATTTCATGCACCGGTCTTCCGGCGAGCTGGGCGATTTCCAGCAGGCTCATCACCTCAGCAGTCTTCTGCGCCATCTGCGGGGTGACCGTGCTGTCATGCCAGACGCCGATACTGCCAAAGAAGCTGGAAACAATGATTTTCTGCACCGGAAGCCGGCTTTCTGCACAATCGTTTGCCAGGTCGTTGGTGACAATGCCGATGAGCTGCCTCAGTTCAAAGAGGTTCCAGCGCTCTCTGCCGAAGAGCCGTAGATAAGGCGCGGGGTCGCCCGCAAAGGGGTAACATTCCCGGGTGATGGTCTTGATGAAGGTCGTCTTCCCGGAGCCATTCGGTCCGAGTATGGCGATGTTCTCCCCCAGCTCTACCTTTAAGGTGATGCGGTCTAAAGCAATGCGGTCGCCCCTGAAAACAGTCACATTGCGGTATTCCAGAAGCGGGGGTGAGTTTCTGCCTGTTTCAGCCCGGTGCGTGTCTGTCAACTCCGATATAGTCTTTCTAGCATCACAGTCAGTGCTATGACCTGACCATGACGAGCATCATCTTGAAAGCGGCTACGGCTTTCAGGGCATGTGGCTCATTAGCAGGCATGATAATCATCTCGCCCTGCTTCACCCGGAAAGGCTTGCCTGAAATAGTGACCTCCGTTTCACCGTCAATGACATAAACCAGCGCGTCAAACGGCGCGGTATGCTCGCTTAATCCCTGCCCCTCCGCAAAGGAGAACAGGGTGACCGTCCCTGTCTTCTTATCAATGAGCGTGCGGCTCACCACCGCGCCGTCCTGATAGTCAACCAGGTCAGCCAGCGTTGTCACCTTTGCCAGGAGTGTCTCTGAACGTTTTGTTTTTTCCATATCGTGCCTTTCTATTCCAGATATATGCTTTTCAGCAGGTCCAGGTTCCTATGGAACTGCTCATGCTTCCCCGCGCCGATTCTTTCACTTTCAATTTTTTCAAACTCTGCAAGCATTTCACGCTGTCTCTTTTCAGGGACGTGGATGTCCGCCATAGGATAGAGGATGTTATCATCCTTGTAAATGTGCTGGGCAAGCAAATCGGCGTAGCCGCGGGCATTGCTGGCAAATGTGCCCAGCGCGGTCACCCTGCTTATAGCGCTCAATGCTATCGCTCATTCCCTTCACAAAGCCACGTCCCACATCATGCTCCTGAAGCATGACGCCTACAGGGCCTCCCTCTCTGGGAATTCCCGCCGCCACCATCGCCGGGAAGAGCACGCCTTCCTCCTTGCCATGGTGACATCTATCCGCAAAAACCCTGATGAACTCCAGAATCATATCAAGGTGTTTGGCGTCAATCTTCTGGCTTATTTTTTAATGACTCGCAACGCCAACTTTATCGCTTCATGCTCCTCTTTCAGTGCTCTTTCGGCGTGGCTTACCTCCTCACCTTATCGCGCTCTGCGGCTACCGCGTGATGGCTTATTAGGGCCCGGGGGGACTTGGCCACGGTAATCAGGCGCGGTAATAACAATTGGCAGGCTGATTTTATGGTCAACCAGCCGTGAGCTGATACGGCTGTCAATCTCTTCAATCTCCTCAAGGGAACAGCGCGTGGTGAGGACAGTCGCCAGGCGGGCGTTATAGCGATAGTTGATAACCTGGTATAGCTTCTCCTGCGCCCAGGGGGTGGTGGAGTGTTCGCCAAAGTCATCTAGAATAAGAAGCGGGACGGTCTTTACGCTTTCAAAAAGCTGGTCGTATGACACCTTGCTCTCCGGGCTGAAGGTGGAGCGCAGGTGGTCCAGAAACTCAGGCACGACAATGAATAACACCGCTTTTCCCGCCTGCTTATTGTAATTGGCAATCGCCGCGGCGAGGTGGGTCTTGCCGCAACCGGTCCCTCCGATGAGCACCAGCCATCCCTCCGGTGACTGCGCGAAATTGAGCGCTATGCGATAGACGTGTCCCAGATTTTCTCTCTGCTCAGGGGAAAGGTTGACCCGCTTGTAATCAAAATTCTCAAAAGTCATGGTTTTCAGAAGAGCAAGCTCAAGCCCGCCGGCATAGTCTGCGGCAGATGGCTTTTCCTCTATGACATGAACCTGGCAGAGGCGCCGGTCAGTGAGGCGGGTGCGGAGACGCTCATCTAACTGCTCAACAGGCACAATGGTGACAATGACGGTGGGTAGCTGGCTATTGAAACGGTACGTAATGAGCTGGTCCAGCTTTTCCTTCGCCCAGGGGGTGCTCGTCTGCACTCCCAAATCGTCAAGCACTAGGAGCGGGACATTGCGCACATGATTGAAAAACTGCTCAAAAGGCACCTCGCTTCCTGGATTATAGGCGGAGCGCAGGTGGTCAAAAAGGTCAGGTGTGGTGATGTAAAAAACGGGCTGTCCCTGTTTCAAGCGTTCATTAGCAATCGCCGCGGCGAGGTGGGTCTTGCCGGAGCCGCTGGGCCCGCTGATAATAAACCAGCCTTCAGGGGCGGCGGCAAAGGCTTTCGCCGCATTATAGATGTTGTTAAATCGCTCCTGGTTGATGGGAAGCCCGCTTCTGCCTTTAGGCAAAAGGTTATCAAAGGTAAGACGGGTGAGCATTCCCAGATTGCTGTATTTCTCCAGATTAGCCCTGCGCTCTTGAGCCTGCGCCTCAAGAACACATTTACACGGCACCACCCGACTGTAGTCCGGCTTCCCGGAGGGAAGGAGCGGATGCACCACCCTTGCCCCATGGCAAACAGGACAGACATTATCCTGAACCGGTTCTGCTTCAATGCTGGATAAGGTGTCCGTATTTCCCTTTGAGGTATCTGTCCGGGTCCTTTTTAATATCTCGCTTATGTGTTCCATCGGTCTTACCTTCTGCAGACCAGCGTTCCAGAATGCGCATGATATACCTGATGTTACGCTTGTTCAGGGCAACTGCTTCTTTAATGGCATCTCTCAGCCACTCCTGAGGATAGAGCTTTTCCGCCTCCTTCAGCTCATCAGCAATGAGCGGCGTGAGCATGCCGATGTTCTGCTCATAAAGCGTGAAAACGTCAGGCTGAGGTTCAGTTGCGGCCGGTCTCGGCTTCGCCGCGGTGAATCCGCCCAGCTTTATTTCCCCGCTTTCAATCTTCGCCGCCGCCTGCCTGCCCTGCTCCGTGTTCAGCAAATAAATGTCTTCAGACGCGCCATCCTTGTCCGCTGATATCTTCAGGATTGTACCTCGCTTGCTCGCCATCTCAAGAGCCCTGCGCAGAATTTCTTCCTTCCCGCCCAGACCGGTCATCAGGCTCACATCTCCCAGAAGCTCGGCATAACGTACATACTGCGGATACCCCTTCTTGCGATAGAGCAGAGCCAATAAGTGAAGCGTGGTCTTCAGTTCCGCCAAATCCTCTATCTCCGGCAGAAGCCGGCTGAAAAAGAGGTTGGGGATGGGGGTAAATTCCATCCTGGCGGGGAAACCGGCAAACTGCTTCATAGCAAGCTCGGCTCTTCACTCCCGATGTTAAAGAACCGGGTGACATTGGCGCGGAAAAGAAGCTTAATTTCACCGGTGGGACCGTTGCGGTTTTTAGCGATGATGATGTCAGCCTGGTCCTTTGGATATTCCCCGGTGTGAGTAACATTCCACTCTTCTTCAGTGCGATAGTAATACTCTTCACGATAGATAAAAAGGACGATGTCCGCGTCCTGTTCAATGCTCCCGCTTTCACGCAGGTCTGAAAGCTGAGGTTTGTGTGAGGTGCGTATTTCCGGTGCGCGGCTTAACTGAGAAACGGCAATCACAGGCACATTAAGCTCGCGGGCGAGCGACTTCAGTGAACGTGAAATATAGCTGATTTCCTGGACGCGGTTTTCTCCTTCGCCCTGCATCAGTTGAAGGTAGTCCACCACCACGAGGTCCAGCGGATGTTCAAAGTTCAGGCGCAGAGCTTTACTGCGCATCTCCGCCATCCTCAGCATGGGCGTATCATCTATGTAGATGGGTGCTTCAGAGAGCACGCCGGTGGCTTCAATGATTCGTCTCTCCTCATCTTCAGTGTGGTGCTCAAAGCGCAGGCGCTTCAGATTGACGCCGGATTCGCTTGACAAAAGACGTGATACCACTGACTCCCTTGACATTTCCAGGCTGAAGAGGGCGACACACGCTTTCTGCTCCACTGCCGCGTTGCGAGCGATGTTCAGGGCAAAGCTCGTCTTCCCCATGCTCGGTCTGCCGGCAATGATGATGAGGTCAGAGCGCTGGAACCCGCCGAGAAACTCGTCAAGTGCGATGTATTTGGAGAGGACATAAGGCAAAGGTGCGCCCGCCTCCGGTGTGGGCTGTACCTCAAAGTACTTATCCAGAACCTGGCGGATGTGGGTCAAATCACGGACGCCCTGCCTGCGGCGCAGTTTGTAAAGAAGGCTCTCTGCCTTGCTCAGGCTGGCATCCACATCAGGACCGGACTCGTAGCCAATCGCCGCTATCTGCCCGCTGGTGCTGATTAGCCCGCGCATGACAGCAAGGCGATATACAATCTGGGCGTAGTGCTCAATATCCAGCGGCGTGGGGCAGATGGCGATGAGATGGCTTAAATACGCCGCACCTCCCACTGACTCCAGCTTGTTCCGCCGCGCCAGCTCCTGTGCCAGGGTAATCTGGTTGATGGCTTCTCCGCGACTGTAAAGCGTCAGGCAGGCGTCATAGAGTAACTGATTCCGCTCATGATAAAAATCAGCCGGCTGTAAGAACGTCGAAATGCGGTATATCGCCGTGCCGTCTATGAGCAACGAGCCGATGACCGCATCTTCCGCATCAAGGTCATGAGGCGGGAGTTTTTCTGTGACCACGTTAAGTTGTCTCCTCCGCCGCTACGGTTACTTTTACCTTTGAGGTGATTTCCCCGGAGAATTTTATCTCCACGTCATAGCTCCCCACCTGGTGGATAGGCATGGGAAGCTCCACCTTCCGCTTGTCAATCTCTTTCCCGGTAACTTTGCTCAGCTCGCTGGCGATATCCGCGCTGGTGATTGAGCCATAGAGCTTGCCTTCAGCGCCCGCTTTTGCCTTCAATGTTATTTCTTTGCCTTCAATCTGCTGAGCCAGTGCCTTCATTTCCGCTTCCATGAGCGCCCTGATGCGGCCCCGCTTTTTAAGCTGGGCGTCAATGACGCTTGCAGTCTGGGAATCCACCTTCACCGCCAATTTCTTGGGAAGAAGGTAGTTACGGGCATAGCCATCAGCCACTTCTTTAGTTTCGCCTGCTTTTGCCACACGGCTCACATCTTCCAGAAAAACTACTTTCATGAGCTCTCCTTTACTGGATATTATACTTTACCATGACATGGATGGAAATAAGTCTTAATGGGCTTCCTGAAAATGCTCAGCGATATACCGCTCAGCGTAGACCGCCGCCACTGCGCCGTCCCCCACAGCAGAAACGACCTGCCTGATTGAGCCAGAACGGATGTCTCCGGCGGCGAAGATGCCCGGGATTCCTGTCTCCATCTTTTCATTGGTCACAATCGCCCCGTTTTCGTCCAGAGATAGTAATCCCTTAAGATAGGCAGTGGCAGGCTTCGCCCCGGTCGCGACAAAGACACCATCCACGGCAAGAATTGACTTTTTCCCGGTAGCCACGTTCTTGAGATTCAGCTTCCTGACCACGTCATCGCCCTCAATGGACTCAATCACCGTGCTCCATACAAATTCAATCTTTGGTTCGGCAAAGGCGCGTTCCTGAAGGATTTTCACCGCCCGCAGTTCATCACGGCGGTGGATGACATAGACCTTGCCGGCGAACTTAGCCAGCTCCAGAGCTTCGCTGATTGCCGTATTGCCACCCCCTGCCACCGCCACCGTCTTATCTCTGAAAAGAAAGCCGTCACAGAGCGCGCAGTAGCCCACCCCTCTGCCGGTGAACTCTTTCTCCCCGGGGACATTGAGCAGCTGACGCTCCGAGCCGCCGGCGATGATGACTGCCTTAGCAGTAAAGTCACCCTGGGATGTCCTGACCTCTTTTTCTTTACCCTTAATTTCAAGCGCGGTGACCTCAGCATTCATGACCTCCAGCCCAAACTTGACCGCCTGCCGGTTCATTTTATCAGCAAGGTCAAGTCCGCTGATGCCTTCTAAAAAGCCGGGGTAGTTCTCCACTAGCCCAGCGTAAACAATAGCACCACCCACCGCCATCCTCTCCAGAAGCAATGTTTTCAACCTGCCCCTGGCGCTGTAAATGCCGGCGCTCAGTCCTGCCGGACCGCCGCCGATGATGACCACATCATATTTTTTATTGCCGGTCTGTTCCATCAGCCCACCGCCGCATCAAGGGTTTTCTTCAGCTCGCTCTTCGGTCTGAACCCGACGATGTGAGAAAAAGGATTGCCATTTTTAAAGATGATAAGCGTGGGAATGCTCATAATGCCGTATTTGCTTGCCGTCCTGGGGTTCTGGTCAACATCAAGCTTGGCAACCGTCACTTTGCCCTCATACTCGCTTGCCAGCTCTTCCACGATTGGCGCAATCATGCGGCAGGGCGCGCACCAGGTCGCCCAGAAATCCACCAGCACCGGCGTCTTTGCCTTGATTACCACCTGTTCAAATGTGTTGTCGTCAACAGTGATTGGTTTACTCATCGCTTTCTCCCTTGATTGTCTCCAGTATTTTCTGCTGAACCATCTGTTCGGCTACACCAATCGCATTCTTGATTGTCCCCGCCCGGCTTCTCCCGTGGGCTTTGACGATATTGCCGTTCACACCGAGCAGGCAGGCACCACCATACTCGCGGTAATCCATCTTTTTGACATGACCGCCTAAACCGAGGTCGCGCAACAAGTCTCTACCGCGCATGTGGTAGGCGCTGGAAAAAACGCGCTCCACATTGCGCATGAAGTTGAGGAAATTATCGCTCAAACCCTCAATCGTCTTTAGAACGATATTGCCAGTGAAGCCGTCAGTAACAACAACGTCTGCCACTGCCTTATAGACGTCCTGAGCCTCAATATTACCGATGAAGTTTATGCCTTTGGTCTGTTTGAGAAGCTGGTATGCTTCCTGCACCAGTGGCGTCCCTTTGGTCTCTTCCACGCCGATGCTGAGCAGTCCCACCTTGGGTGACGCTATGCCAAGGACGCGCTCACTGTAGATTGACCCCATGCGGGCAAACTGGACGAGGTGGCTTGCCCGGCATTCAGCATTGGCTCCGGCGTCAATGAGCACTACCGGGGAAGCGGTGAAGTTTATGGTGCAGGCGATACCCGGACGTTCAATGTCCTTGAGCTTGCCCAGATTGAGCATTGCCGCGCCGAAGAGCGCTCCGGTGTTCCCAGCAGAAACAAAGGCGTCTGCCTTTCCCTCCTTTACCAGATTAACACCCACCATGATTGAGGAATTGGGTTTACTGCGCAGGGCTTTCATCGGCGGCTCATCTGCCGTAATAACCTGCTCCGCATCAACGATGGTGAAGCTGGTCTTTTTCTTTTTCAATTCTTTTGCTGTGAGGACATGGAGCATGCTCCGCCTTCCCACCAGCGCCACCTCAATGTCATATTCCTCCACCGCCTTGACCGCGCCCTTCACTATCTCATGGGGGGCATAATCTCCGCCTTCAGCATCCAGCGCAATTATCACGTCTCCTCTTCCTCCACGGGTGACTTTTTGCGGCTCCGCTCAAAATCCGCCCTGACTTTTTTCAGAAGGTTGTCATCTGCCAGCACGTCTGCGGCGGTCAGCGCCATTGCCTGTGCCGCATCCATCATGCCGCAGATGCCCGCCTGTGCGCCGGCGGCAAACTTAAACTGCTCAGAGTGGAGTGCCACACCCTCAGGCGCAATAGCAATCGCCGGATGGATGGCAGGAACCAGCTGACTCACATTGCCCATGTCACTGCTACCAAAAGTGACAGCGGGATTGTGCAGGGGCACTTTCCTGCCCAGCGATTCCAGGTTGCGCTTGAAAAGACGCGCCAGGGTCATGTTGTTCCGCATGGGAGCATAGCGCACCCTGTCCCAGTGTGTCTCAACTTTCGCACCCGTCGCCAGCGCCGCCGCCATGAAACAGCCCATTACTCTGCTCTTAAGCTCGTCCAGATATTCGTCATCTTCCGCCCTGACGACGATATTTGCCGCGGCGTGGTCCGGGACAATGTTAGCCGCCTTGCCCCCGTCTGTAATTATGCCATGAATGCGGGCGGAACTCCTGATATGCTGGCGCATGGCGTTTATGGCGTTAAAAGACTGGATGACCGCATCAAGAGCATTAATACCTACCTCTGGACGCGCCGCCGCGTGAGCCGCCAGCCCGGCAAACTCCACCTTAACCCCCTGACACGCCAGAAATTTGACCGTGGCGGTATTATAGGCGTTAGGGTGCACCATCATCACAGCATCCAGCCCGGCAAAGGCGCCGCGCTCTGCCAGATAGACTTTTCCGCCCAGTAGTTCTTCTGCCGGCGTGCCGATGACCTGCACCGTGCCACCGGTGCCATCAACCACGGCTTTTGTGGCTATTCCGGCTCCAATGGCGCTTCCGGCAATCAGGTTGTGCCCGCAGGCATGCCCCATTTCCGGGAGGGCATCATATTCCGCCAGAAAAGCAATAACGGGCTTTCCTTTGCCATAAACGGCGCGGAAGGCGGTGGGCATCTTGCTGAATTTCCGCTCCACGCGGAATCCGTTTGCCTCAAGATAGTCCGCCAGCCAGGCAGAAGCCTTAATCTCCTTGAAACCTACCTCAGGGGTATTATAGATTTTGCGGCTGAGCTCAGCTATCTCAGTACGGTGAGCGGCCAGTGTCTTGCTGATGGCGGTCTTAAGGCTTTTAGTATCCAATCTTTCTTCTCCTTGATGTCCTATTATAACGCAACCGCCAGTCCGTTTTCTAGGATATTTTCGCTTCTGAACTTGCCCGGCGTGTCCGGCGGCTATGGTTATAACTACTTCCGCCTATGACCAAATCACTATTGTGGTAGTAGGTGAGCTTAGATAAGATTAAGTTAGTAGCTTTTGCGCAAGAAAGTGACGTATTATGATGTCCAGCCAGCGAGCGACAGATTCAAAAGGCAGACTGCTGAAACACCTTTCCCAGCCGGAAGCTCTTCACCTCATCCCGGAAGCCATGGCGCGGAAATACATGGTTATCCCCCTTTCTGTAAGCGGTAACACGCTCAAAATAGCCATGGCTAACCCCACTGATATTTTTGCCCTTGAAGCGCTCGCCGCCAAAAGCCAGAAACGCATTCACGCTGAGCACGCCAGCGCGGAGGAAATCCAGGAAGCTATTGACTTCAATTATAAAGCCTATGATGAAATTGAAAAGCAGGTCTCCCACATCTCCAAGCTGCCAGAAAAACCGAAGATAGAAGAAAGCATCAAGCTGGATACGTTCACCGATGCGCCGGTGGCGCAGGCGCTTTCCCTGATTATTGATGAAGCGGTAAAAGCCAGAGCGTCTGATGTCCATATCCAGCCGCAGGAAACCAGTGTCAGAGTCCGTTTCAGGATTGATGGCACCCTCCATGATATGCTGTCATTGCCCTCAGCGGCTGCCGTCCCGCTCATTTCACGTATTAAAATCCTTTCCAATATGAACATCGCGGACCACCTGCGCCCCCAGGACGGTCAGTTCACCGTAAAGGCGAAAGGCAGGGTCATTGATATCCGCGTGGGCACCGTCCCCACCATCTACGGCGAAATGGCAGCCCTGCGTATTCTGGACAAGTCACGCGCCCTGCTCACCTTGTCTGAGCTTGGCTTCCTCCCGGAAAGCCTGGAAAAGTACGAGAAAATGCTCAGCGTATCATACGGTATGATTCTGGTAGCAGGACCTACCGGCGCCGGGAAGACTACCACTCTCTACGCATCCATCAATAAGCTGGACAACATCGGGAGCAATATCATCACCATTGAAGACCCCGTGGAATACCGGTTCAAAAATATCAACCAGGTGCAGGTCAATCCCCGTGCTGAGCTGACTTTCTCCAGCGGTCTCAGGTCTCTCCTGCGTCTTGACCCTGACGTTATGTTAATCGGGGAAATCCGCGATGCGGAGACTGCCAGTATTGCCGTCCGCTCCGCGCTCACCGGACACCTGGTGCTATCATCAATCCACGCCAATGATGCCCCGGGCGTGATTTTCCGTCTTCTTGACCTGGGGGTTGAGCCGTTTCTCCTTTCTTCAGCGCTCATTGGCGTGGTGGCTCAGCGCATGGTGCGCCGCGTTTGTCCGAACTGCGCCCGGATGGTGGATGCTCCACTCATTGAGCAGATGCTCTATCAAAGAGAAATGGGAGAAGAGCGTACCCAGTTCCTCTCCGGGAGCGGCTGTGAGCTCTGCGCCAATACCGGCTACCGTGGCAGAATCGGCATTTTTGAGATTTTAAGCATAAGTGATGAAATCCGCAAGATGCTCCTGAGCGGCACCACCGCCCACGAGCTACGCAACCAGGCATTGAAAGAAGGCATGGTGCCCATGATTAAAGACGGAATGATGAAAGTCAAAGCCGGCGTGACCACGCCTTCTGAAGTAATGCGCAATACTTTTTCCATGGACCAGTAGACGCAGAAAAAGAGAGGTGAAACCCTACGGTCTATCATTACCTGGCTTATAAAGAAAACGGTGAAGTGGTCAAAGGCAAGCTTGCGGCTAAGAGCGAGGAAGCGGCCACAGAACTGCTGATGTATTCTGGCTATCAGGTTATCAGTTTAAGGCAGATGACCTCGCTCATCAACTTTGAGGGGCTGACCAGCCGGCTCACCCGCGTCCAGCCAACCGAGATAATACTCTTCTGCCGTCAACTGGCTCTTTTGCTAGAATCAGGCATCAATATCAGCTCCGCCATAGAGCTTCTGCGGGAACAGGCGTCCAGTCATGCCTTGCGCCAGGTCCTAAGCAACGTCATCACTGACCTGCGGAGCGGGAGCCAGCTTTCCGCCGCCCTGGCGAAGCACCCGGAAATCTTCTCCCCCATCCACTGCCAGTCATTAAGCCTGGGTGAGAAGACCGGTGGGCTAGAGGTAATGCTAAAACAGGTAGCAGACCATATTGAGAAAGAGATTACCGCCACCAAAAGTATAAAAAGTGCCCTGACATACCCGGTCATCGCCGCCATTGTTGCCTTCATCGTCGTCGGGGTGCTCATCGCTTTTGTTTTTCCAGCCTTCGGCAGTCTTTATGAATCGCTCGGTGCGGAACTACCCGCCATCACCCGGATGACCATTTCACTGGCTGAGCAGCTCCAGCGCTATGGCCTTTATCTCCTGGTCTCAATACTTGGTCTGGGCGGAGCCATATATCTTTATATCCGGACGCCGTATGGCAAGTATAAGTTTGATGCTCTTGTCCTTAAACTACCGGTGATTGGCAGACTGGCACATTTGAATGAGCTAACGCGCTGTTGCCGTAGCATCTCGCTCCTGTTCCGCGCCGGACTGCCTCTTACTGAAATCATGCCGCTCGTCGTCCAGAGCAGCGGCAACAAAGTCATTGGCAAAGCCCTCTTTGATGTCCAGCAGGACATGCTTAAAGGAGAGGGCTTGTCACAGCCCATGTCTAAAAGCCCTCTCTTCCTGCCGATGATGGTGCAGATGGTAAAGGTGGGTGAAGAAACAGGCAAGCTGGATACCACGCTGGCGGCGGTGGCCCAGAGCTATGAGGCTGATGCTAGAGACAGGACCAGAGCGCTCATTGCACTAATCCAGCCCGCCATGACTCTTCTGATTGCTATAGTGGTCGGCTTCATTGCCCTCTCACTGGTCTCCGCCATGTACTCCATTTACGGTCAGGTGCTTTAGCAGAAGTAAGCTGATGAGGAATCTTTATGAAAATAGGTAGAAAGGCGCTGGTAATACTGGGTGGCGGCGTTCTGCTCACAAGTTTCATCATACTGAACATGATGCGCAATGAGCAGGCTACTGAGCAGAACAAGCTCCAGGAAGAGCTGGCGATTGCCCAGCGCGCTTTGGGCAGCACCCAGAACAAACAGCTTGCGGCGCGGAAAGCTGAGCTGGAACAGCGGCTCAATCAGCAAGTAGCGGCCCTGAAATCAATCCAGCAGCAACTGTCCCCTGATATTGCCAGCATTGATAGCACGGAGATGATATTCAACATCGCCGGTTCAGCCAACGTGAAAATCACTGAAATTACCTCAAACGGTTTTGCCAAAGGTGAGCTAGAGGGGATACCCTGTTCGGTACTGCCGTTGACCATAAGGGCAGAGGGTGATGTGCCCAACCTTATTGACTTTGTTTACCAGCTAACCGCCAGCTTTCCCACCGGAGTGGTCAGCACTGCCGCCATAGATGTCCCAGAGGTAATTGAGGATGAAAGCACCGCCGGAGGTGAAACCGATGGTGAGGCAGAAAGCGGAGAGCCGCCTGCAGAACAGTGTGAAAAACCAGAGGCTAAAATCCAGTTTACTATTTATGCCTATCAAAGGGTCTAGTTATGACAGGAAAGATTGTTACCTTATATCTTGATGATGCCAGCATCAGGCTTGCGGTAGTCCAGGGCAAGCGCATCAAAAAATGGGCTGAGGTGCCTCTGGAGCCCGGCGTCATTGAGGGCGGCATCATACTGAAGGAAGTGGAGATAGCCAACAGAATCAAGCGCCTGCTCAATGAACAGAAGGTTACGGGCAAAAAAGTCATCGTGGGGATAAGCGGGCTTCACTGCCTCACCAGGCCCATCGTCCTGCCCGCACTGCCAGGCTCAATGCTACCGGAAGCAGTGATGCGCGAGGCAAAAAGGGTACTGCCCCTGCCGCTGGACCAGGTCTATATCTCCTGGCAGCGCCTCGCCACCGGCAATAACAAGACCACCGTCTTCCTGGTTGCCCTGCGCCGCACCTGCGCTGATGCCCTTTACCGCACCATCCACCAGGCGGGGCTTAAACCCTATATTATTGACATCAAGCCGCTGGCGCTGACCAACCTGGTAAAAGAGCACACCGCCATCATGGTTGATGTCCAGCCCACAGACTTTGACATCATCATCATGTCAGAGGGCATTCCCCAACCTATCCGGACCGTGGCTTTCCCTAAAGAGGCTGTTTCCTGGCAGGAAAGGATGACCCTCATCATTGATGAGCTGGAGCGTACAATCACCTTTTATAATACCAACAATCCCACCAAACCCCTGACGCGTCAGACGCCACTATTTATCTCCGGGGACCTGGCAGACATGCCGGAGCTGTGCCTGTTTGTCTCCGGAAAGCTGGGCTATTCTGTATCCTCTCTGATGCCCACCGTCAAGTATCCTGAGTTCTTCAAATTGAACCGCTACCTCGCCAACATAGGGCTGGCGCTGAAAGTATTGCCGTCAGCCAGAGAGAGCGGCTCATCAATTACTGAAATCAATGCCCTGCCTGATGTCTACCGCCCCACGCCAACTTCCCTTTTCAGAATCCTGGCTCTATCCGGAGGAATCGCGGCAGTCAGCTTGCTGGTGCCAATGATAATCATCGTGCAGAGCGCCTCAGCCAATATTGTATCAATCCGTGGTCAACTTGATAGCGCACAAAAGGTCATCAAAGAACAGCAGGTGCTGAAACAGGCATTGAACCGGGAAATTGCTGAACTTGAGAAAAAAATAAAGGAAACTGAGAAATCAACCAATGCCTTCACATCAGCCCTGACGGGCTTGAAGCGCGCCCAGGACCAGGTCAATGGTGACCTGATGCTGGTCACGGGTTCACTGACCACCGCCGTGACGCTGGAAAGTCTGGATTGTGCCAAAGGCGCCTTAACCGTGAGTGGTGTCACCGCCAGTGAGGTAGATGCCCTGGAGTATGCCCGCCGGCTGGACGCCAGCGGACGTTATTCCGCCGTCATTGTTTCTAAAATTAAGAACGACCCTGATACAGGGACAACGGAGTTCATCATCATCCTGAAGACAAAGGGGGGCTAATGCCGGATATATTTGAACTGCTCAAGCTGGCACAGTCATCAGGAGCATCAGACGTGCATCTGGTAGTGGACACCCCGCCGATGTTCCGCATCCACGGCGCGCTGAAGCCTGCGGACAACATGGCACCCCTCACCGCCCATGACCTTGAGACCATGTTTGAGCAAATCATACCAGCAAAAGAAAAGACCATCTTCCGCGATAAATGGGAGCTAGACTTCGGCTATGGCATTCCCGGCATCGGACGGTTCAGGCTGAATGTCGCCAGACAGCGCGGGACGCTCTCCTTCGCCATACGCACTCTTCCGCTCACCATCCCCACCATTGACCAGCTGGAACTGCCGGAAATATGTAAAGAACTGATTACGAAGCCAAGGGGCTTCGTGATAGTCACCGGACCTACCGGAAGCGGAAAATCAACCACCCTCGCCGCCATGATTGACCACCTGAATCACACCGAATACCGGCGTATCGTCACTATTGAAGACCCCATTGAATACGTGTACACCAATCACCTTTGCACCATCACCCAGCGTGAGCTCGGCAGTGATACCCAGTCTTTCGCCTCCGCCCTGAGACACGTGCTCCGCCAGAACCCGGATGTCATCCTCGTGGGTGAAATGAGGGACGCAGAGACGGCATCGTCAGCGCTCACTCTGGCGGAGACAGGACACCTGGTGCTGACCACCGGTCACGCCCCCAGCACCTCTCAGGCGATTGAGCGCATCCTGGGGCTGTTCCCTCCGCACGAGCGCCACCTGGCGCAGGCACAGCTGGCTTCGCTTATCGTTGGCGTGCTGTGTCAGGTGCTTGTCCCGCGGGCTTCTGGCTCCGGTAGAATCGCCGCTGTGGAGATTATGCTGGCAAATCCGGCGGTCAGAAACCTCATCCGGGAGGATAAAATCTACCAGCTCCCCAATACCATCCGCACCAATACCAAAGCCGGAATGCAACTGCTTGACCAGGCGCTGGTGAACCTTTACCTGAAAAAGCAAATCAGCCGTGACAGTGTATTTACCTTCTGCAACGATGCTGAAGAGGTGACAAGGCTGATTGGTTCCAACGCCGTCCCGTGACTGCAGAGCGCTGAAAGCCCGCCCGCACAATCCGTAAGATAAAAAGGATAAAGAAAAAGCCTGCCGTACTCAGCCAGCAGGCTTTCTTGCCAACCCGGGTCTGTCACAATTTTAGATGGTATTACGGATGATGCTGAGTTACAGTTCCATCAATAGCAAAATCATAGGTAACGCCGGCGAGCTTGACGGTGCCATCTGCATTGATACCGGTAAGATAGGAGCTCAATACCAGTGCACCACTATCAGCCGTGACAGTATCCATGTCGGTTGCGCCATTAACAGCGGCATCAAGCCGACCTGCGGTGCTGTCCGCCAGCATTGCCATGACCGCGGTCTGGATATTATGGAGCTCCGTCTCATAGGCTTCCGTCTTGCCTCTGCCGATGAATGAGCCCACGTTGGGCACCGCTACTGCGGCGAGCACGCCGAGAATGGCGATGACCACCAGAAGCTCAATCAGCGTGAAGCCCTTCTGTCCCCTGTGCATTCTGCTCAAGAACCTTTTCATTATTCTTCCCTCCCTTTGCTGAGTAATTAATGCTATTTACAGACTATCATAACTACAGGTAAGTTCAATGAACCAATGGTACCGATGACAATAAGAAAAAAGTAATGCGCCTACTATGGCAGGCTTACGGCAGAGCCAGCAAGCGGTGTAAGCCCGTGGATTTACCCTAGCTCTGCTCAGAAGATGACAAAGCCATCTGTCATGCCAAGCACAGCGCAGAATCCCTCAGCAGGGCTGGTTTTATTACCCCTGTCACGACGGAGAGCGCAGTCCTTTCAGCTTGTTATTGCTGGCAACCTCAATGAATTGAAAAAGTGCTTCAAGAGGCAAACAAAACCCAGTGTTTCCGGAATTCTTTCCGCCGGAAACAAAAACGATTTTTAAGTCTGATGGATTGACTTGGGCAGAAAAAAACAGCAAAATGTAGTGAATGGAAATCTTCTTAATCATCATCTTTGCCTTTCTGGGCGGTGCGGTGGGCAGTTTCCTTAACGTGTGCATTGACCGCCTGCCGGCAAGTAAATCGCTTGTCTTTCCTCCTTCCCATTGTGATACCTGCCAGCGCAAACTATCATTCCTGGAGCTTGTCCCGGTCCTCAGCTTTCTGGCTCTGCGCGGGCGCTGTCGCAGTTGCGGGGTGCGCATCCCCCGGCGGGTGTTCTGGGTGGAGCTTGGGACCGCTTTCTTTTTTGCCTTCTCTTTCTGGTACTACGGATGGACCATACCCCTTGCCACCACGCTACTGTATGGCTCGCTTTTCATCGCCATCATGGTCATTGACCTGGAGCATAACCTGATTCTGAACCGTATTACCTATCCGGCAATAGTCCTGACACTCATTATTGATGCCCTCCTGCCCGAGCCAGGCATTGTCATGGGGGCGCTCGGCGCCGGGGTGGGATTTATCATACTTTTGCTTCCAGCGCTCATCTTCCGCGGCGGCATGGGGTGGGGGGATGTCAAGCTGGCGGCGCTCATCGGCGCGGTCACCGGATTCCCCCTCGTCTTCGTCGCCCTGCTGGTTGGGGTAATCGGCGGCGGTCTCATTGCCATTGCCCTCCTTATCACCGGACGCAAAAAGCGCCGGGACACATTGCCGTTTGGCACTTTTCTCGCCCTAGCCACGATTGTTACCCTGTTCTGGGGCAATGACCTTCTCAACTGGTATGTAAGGTTCTTTAATCTTTAAAACAGCACTTTTCTCGCTTTTTCTGCCTCTCACACCAATTGACAGCACTAAAATCAGGTAGTACAATAGTCCTGCATCATAAGTCATGTAAGGACTATCCCTGATGAAAGTAAGCAAGAGACGTTCTCATATTGAAATCATCGCCAATATGCTCAAAGTGGGCGAAAATGGCGCGGGCAAAACAGAAATCATGTATAGCGCCAATATGAGCTACAGCCAGATACAGAAGTATCTCGGGTTCCTCATCGGTCAGGGATTTATTGATAAGATAAAAATAGGCAATCCCTGTGTGACCTATCAGGTGACTGATAAAGGGCTTAAGCTCCTGCAGACCATTAACAGCGCTCTGGAGATGCTTGGAATCAGCGAAGACGATGAGCTTTAGTGACAAACGTATAACATTGCTCTTGCGTGGCGGTAACCTGAGGACGGCGTGTCTTCAGGTTACTTATATATCTTCAGCACAAGCGTAAAAAAGGAGTAGAACGTGTCTGAGAAAAGAATGCTGATAGTTGATGCCGAAGTAATCAAGAAAATTGATGACAACCGTGGCGAGATGGGACGTTCGGACTTTATCAGCTTCTTAATTGATAGCCACTTGAAAGAGGCGCCGGAGGCAGAACCCCAGGAGTATGTGAGCAAAGCTGAGTTCCAGGAGTTTGAGCGCGGCATGAAAGAGCTCCTGCGCAACTTTCTTGAGTTTTTCCTCAGCTATGGCTTGGAGCTGGGGGACCAGCCGCAGGACAAAGCTTTCAACGAGCTGACCCAGAAACTGCAGAGCTTCGGCGCTAAAGCCAAGAAAAACTAGCCAGTCTGTCTTTCTCCTCTCATTTCCCCACAAATTTTCCCACGTTTCAGCTTCAATAGAACTATCTTCTAGAAAATAATATCTTCCCAAGCTCACCTTACACCTGTCATAGTTTTTGAGACACCATTAGCTTGGGAGGTATTGCTGTTGGTCAGAGCGGTTGACCTTCTGCGGCAGGGGCGGACTGAGGAACTGTGGCAGATGTGCTGTGGCTTTCTCAGCCTCAACCTTGAGCAGTTCATGGAGGTCCAGAGACGCCTTCTCACGGAACAGATTGAACTGCTATGCCAGAGCCAGCTGGGACGCAAGCTCATGCGCGGTGCCAGACCGGAGACCATTGAGGAATTCCGGAAGCTTGTGCCGCTGACCACCTATGCTGATTATTGCCCTGAGCTGGCAGAAAAGCGCGAATCTTGCCTGCCGGTAAAGCCTGCATTATGGGTGCATACCTCAGGCAGGTCCGGAGAATACCCATGCAAATGGGTGCCCATCACACCCCGGTTTGCAGAGGAGATGAGCGCCGTGATGTACGGCATCGGCATACTATCAGGCTGTAAGAGATGGGGTGATACCTCACAGCTCATGGAACGCCCGAAAATTGTCTATACTGTCGCCCCACGGCCCTACATGTCCGGCGCCATGGCAAGCATGCTCAGCCTGCAGACCCCACCTGATTACCTGCCACCGCTGGAGGAATCAGAGGCGATGTCTTTTGAGGACCGCATCAAGCTGGGTTTTAAACAGGCGCTATCTCAGGGGCTGGACTATTTCTTCGGGCTGTCCCTGGTGCTGGTGACCGTGGGCAATAGGTTCAGCCAGTCAACAGAGAAAGTAAACCTGCTTCCCCTTCTTTCTCAGCCGAAAGCCCTTTTCCGCCTGACCAAGGGGCTTCTCAAAAGCAAACTGGCTCACCGCCGCATGCTACCCAAGGATTTATGGTCTGTTAAAGGCATCCTCTGCGGCGGGCTTGATAGCTGGGTGTATAAAGAAAAAATCAAAGAGCTCTGGGGGAGGTATCCCCTTGATATATACGCCGGCACTGAGGGTGGCATCATCGCCACGCAGACGTGGGACTTTGAAAGCATGACCTTCATACCCAACCTCAATTTCCTAGAGTTCATACCGGAAAAAGAGCACTTTAAATGGCAGATTGACCGTAGCTATCAGCCTAAGACCGTCCTGCTTGATGAGGTAAAGCCGGGTGAGAATTATGAGATGGTCATCACCAATTTCCACGGTGGCGCCATGGTCAGATACCGCCCGGGAGACATGATACGAATCACGTCCCTGCGGAACGAAAAACTGGGCATTGAGATTCCTCAGATGCTGTTTGAGAGACGTGCTGATGGTCTCATTGACTTTGTCTTTGTCCGGCTGACTGAAAAAACCATTTGGCAGGCAATAGAGAACACGGGTATCGCCTATGAAGACTGGACGGCGTACAAGAAGCCGGGTGAGCCGGTGCTGAGCATCTGGATAGAGCCGAGAGACGGTCAGCGCGTCAATGAAACTGAGCTTGCCGGCGCCATCTATAAGCAGATAATCAACTCTGATGGTGATAGAGCCGCCGCCTCTCTCATCCGTGACGATTTCGCAGAAATGATTAACTTCCGGGTGGAGGTCACCCTGCTTCCGAGCGGCGCCTTCGCCCGGTACTCCAGGCAGAGACAGGCAGAGGGCGCTGATATCGCCCATCTGAAACCGCCGCACATCAATCCCTCTGAAAAAGTGCTCTCTCTTTTGAGCGCTCAGCCTCTTCCGGTGCCTGCGCTGGCAGAGAAACCGCCCGCCGAAAAAGTGGCGGTGCACTAGTACTTTACTCCCGCCTACTTTAGTCGTTTCCATTCCAGCTAACTTGACATATGTGCCATATGTCATAATAATCTTATTATGAATGTGTATGCTCTGTTTCCGCTGGTGGCGGTAATTGCTTATATTCCCCTCCTTATCACCACCATCGGTAGCCGTCCCTGGCGCCAGCGTCAGGGGCTCTTTATTCTTTACCTTTCTGCGGCTACTATCTGGAGTCTTACGGATGTCTTCCTGCGCAGTAATTTGTACCCGGACTGGAATTTCTTCCTACTGAAAGTCATCATCATCACCTATACCCTGACGGCGGTCCAGTTTCACCTGTTTACTTCTTCTTTCTTTCCGCCCGGGCAGGGACGGTGGCTCTGGTTTGCTTATTTTTCACTGGCGCTGGTGATTTTCCTCGTAGTCATCGGCTACATGCCGGAGGGCGTTACTTCCCTCCAAGGAAATAAGCTCTACCTGGACTATGGCAAGGGCATTATATTTGTGGCGGTTCCCCTGCTCGTCCTGCTTGCCAGAAACCTGTATGTTTTCTTCCGGATGTTCCGGACCTTGGAGAACCCTGTGCTCTATAACCAGATTGTTTCACTGATACTTGCCATCATGGTACTGGCTGTCTCAAGCCTGGCTGCCATCCTCCCCTGGGGCAGAGAGTTTGCCGTCACCCATTTTGGCAATATCATCAACGCCTTCATTCTGAGCTATGCCACCATCAGACACCAGCTGGTTGATGTCAGGCTTGTGCTGAGAAGAAGTCTGGCGTGGTTCATCCTTGTGGTTATTGGCATATCTGTATACTGGCTACTTCTGGGCATCCTGCATTTGCTTTTCCATTTCCAGATTGATCCCAAAGCCATGTTCATCGCCACCATGCTCGCCATCCTGATTGCCCTTCTTCTGCAACGATTGCGTAGCTTTCTCTTCATTACCATGGGCAAAGCGTTCCAGGGGCAGAGCTTTGACTACCGCCAGAAGCTCTCTGACTTTGCTGACAATATCCACACCGTCTTCAGCGTGAAAGAACAAGGTGCCGAGCTACTTTCCCTGATTACCCGGGCGGTTAACTGCAAGGGCGCGGGACTCCTGTTCCGTGAGGCAGACAGTGATGACTTCATCACCCAAGTGGCTGAACCCAGAGGCACCAGCAATCCGCTCTCCGGGCTGAGATTGAGCGGACATAGCCCGATTCTCGCCTTCCTCAGGCGGGAGCGCAAGTCACTCACCAGGGAGACGCTGGCTATACTGCCTGAATTCCGCGGTCTGTGGCAGAAAGAGAAAGAAGAAATCAAAACACAGGAAATAGAGCTTTTTGTGCCGCTAATCAGCAGACAACAGCTAATCGGCATCTTAGTGCTGGAGAAAAAGAGGCATGGCAGGTACTTGCTGGAAGACCTCAGGCTTCTTGAAGAGGTAGCCAGCCGCGTTGCCGTCAGCATGGAGAAGGAGTACCTGAGAGAACAGATGAGAGAGCGGGAAAGAGAGATGGCTATCATCAATCGCGCCAGCTTAATCATCACAGCCAATCTTGACATCCAGAACAATTTCGGTAGCTTCATAAAAGAGCTCAGGCAACTGATAGAAATACACTGGGCGGCGATTATGCTTATTGAGGAAGATGAGCTGTTCTTCCTCGCCGTATTCTCAGAGCAGGGTTCACCATGGCAGGCAGGAGAGCGAATCTCCATCAACGGCACAGCTTCCCAGCGGATAATAGCTCAACGTAAAGCCATCATTCAGCCTGACCTGGCAAAAGAGAGCCGGTTTGTGAGCGGCATTGCCCTCCTTCAGAGGGGCATGCGTTCAGTCATCTATCTCCCCCTGATAGCCAATGACAGGGTCATCGGCACACTGGCGTTCGCCAGCAATAACCCGTATGCCTACCAGCACAGTCACAGCAACCTGTTGCAGAACCTGTCATCACAAATCTCCATGCCCATCGCCAATTCACGCCGGTACGCCCAGGTGGAGCTGAAGGCGCGTCTTGACGCACTCACCGGCTTGCTCAACCGTAGCTCCATGGACGAGCTCATCGCCAGTGAGATTCAGCGTCACTCGCGCTATGGCGGTATGTTCTCCTTAATCATCTTTGACCTTGACAAGTTCAAGGAATTCAATGATAAAAACGGACACCTGGCGGGCGACCGGCTCCTGAAACAAATCGGCAGGACGCTCAAGAGCACCATAAGAAGTGCGGATTACGCCTTCCGCTACGGAGGTGATGAGTTTGCCATTCTCCTGCCGCAGACTCCGGCGGACGCTTCTCGCGATGTGGCGGAGAGAATCCGTCAGAAAATACCGCTGGAGCTATCCGCCAGCAATTACACCTCAGTCACCGCCAGCTTTGGCGTGGCAAGCTGGCCGGCTCACGGTGTCATCCCGGACGAGGTAATTGCCGCGGCGGATGCCGCCCTCTATCAGGCAAAAAGAAGCGGCGGCAATCAGTGTCGCCTTTATTCCGCTTCTGCCCAGGACCCGGATAGTAACACGCATAACCCCGCTCCCAACAACGGAAACGGTGAAGCACTGAATGCCATCTATGCTCTGGCGGCTACCGTGGACTCCAGAGACCACTACACGAAAAGCCACTCAAAAAAGGTGAGCGATTACGCTATCGCCCTGGGTGAAGCACTCAAGCTTGACCAGCAGGAACTTGACCGTCTGAACCACTGCGCCCTGCTCCATGACATCGGCAAGATTGGTATCAGCGATGGAATTCTAAACAAAGCCAGCGAGCTAAAACCTGAAGAATGGGAAATCATTAAGACGCATCCTAAACTCGGCGCCACCATTGCGGGCAGAATCAGCGAGCTTTCCGCCTATGTCCGCGGCATACTCTACCATCATGAGAGATATGACGGCACAGGCTACCCGGAGGGATTAAAAGGGGAGGAGATACCTCTGGAAGCCCGCATTCTGGCGATTGCTGATGCCTTTGCCGCCATGACCTCTGACCGTGTCCACTCAAAAGCGCTATCGCTTGAAGCTTCTCTGGAGGAACTGAGGAGCGGGTCCGGCACCCAGTTTGACCCGCACCTGGTGGAAACTTTTTTGAACCTCGTTGCCAAGAAAGGCATTGTCGCCGAACCCAAAAGTGAGGTAAGATAGAGCATTGAAGGTCTCCTGCGGGGCAAAAAGGAGCAAGATATGGTAACAGATAAGATGCAGGTCTTCATATTCAGCCAGCAATCACTATTTCGCCATGGTATTGAACATTCTCTGTCTGCCGCAGGAGATATGGAAGTCACCAGCGCCACGGAAGTCAATGACAAGATGCTGTCAAATCTGGAAACAATGCCGCCAGATGTCGCCATTGTGGATATTGACGGCACACCTGATGGCGGTCTGGCGCTCCTGCGTAAAATCAAACAACGCCTTCCTAACATTGGCGTGGTGATTCTGAGTGCGAATACCAGCGAAACCCAGCTATTCCAAGCGCTCAAAGCACAGGCGTCTGCTTTTGTCAGCAAGGATGTGACGGCGGAACAGCTGATAGAGATACTGCGCCGTGTGGCACGGGGAGAGCACCCCATCAACGAAACGCTCACCACTAATCCCAGGGTGGCGGAACAGGTCCTGAAGCAGTTCCAGGAATTGTCACGGCGCAGTGAAGCTGAGGCATTTATCTCACCGCTGACCCCGCGCGAGACGGAAATTCTGAATCACATCGCACAGGGACTGCCCAACAAGCAGATTGCCCTTCAGCTCAGCATCAGTGAACAGACCATCAAAAACCACGTGACCTCTATCCTGCGCAAGCTGAACGCTAATGCCCGCACGGAAGCCGTGGTGGTGGCAATCAAGCAGGGTCTGATATCTCTGAGCTAGCCGCCCAACAAGATGGTGCTAAAGGGAAGTTGTTTTCCCCTCCCAGCGCTTTTCCTTCAGCCACTGTTTCCGGACGGCGTAGAAATCCTCCCACTCCACGAAACCCACCGGCACACTCGCCCCACCGTCAACGAGGAGATATGTCCCGGTAATCATGCGCGCCCGGTCTGATGCCAAGAAAACGACGGCGTTTGCCTGGTCTTCCGGTCTCAGAAAGTCCCGCAGAGGCGTGGTCTTCAGCAGGCGTTCTTTCGCCTCAGGAGTGAGACGGCTCTCCACTACTTCCGTCATGGTGGCACCGGGACAGACGGCGTTCACATTGATTTTGAAAGGCCCGAGCTCAAAAGACGCCTGACGGGTAAAACCGAGCACCGCGGCTTTAGCGGCAGTATAGGTAATGCCCCCCACCAGAGTCATTCTCAGCCCGGCAAGAGATGCGATGTTGACAATCTTGCCACCACCCCGCCGCTTCATTATCGGCACCACCGCCTTGGTGCAGAGGAAAAGACCTTTCAAATTCAGATTGATAATCATATCCCACTGCTCTTCCGTCAGGTCTTCCAGTAAAAGAGCGTGGTCCCCACCCACGTTGTTGACCAGGATATCAATGCCACCCCATTCGGCAACAATACGGTCAACCATCTTCTGAACTTCTGCTTCTTTCAGGACATTGGCATTGAAGGGCATGGCTTTCTGTCCCAGTTTTTCCACCTCTTTTGCCGTTTCTTCGGCATGGTAGAGGTCGGTAAGCGCCACGCTAACGCCCTCGTTCGCCAGAGCAATGCAGATGGCTTTGCCCAGACCCCTCCCACCACCGGTCACCAGTGCTACTTTCCCATTGAGCTCAGGATATGAAGCGGGCACTTATAACCTCCTTAATGCTTATTGCAGTGATTGAATGTGTTAATATTATGCCTCTTACTGTCCGCTTGTCAACAAACATATAGGGTGGTTCTTTTCGTTTTAGCCGATGTTCTCATGGCAGGTCCCCTTTACATCAGGACATGCAATCCCAATAAATGGCGATTGCCTCACCAAGCAAATCTTTTCAACACCTCAGCATTTGATGTCAGAATCATTCCTGTGTCAACTCCGCCGTGAAAGAAGAGGCTTCAAAGTTTAGTTTATCTTTCAAAATCACCATCAAGCGCCACTGCAATAACCGGAGCCCGGAAGAATCAAAGTGTCTGCCAAAACGCGCCTTTTCACAACAGCGTCCGGCAAATTGGACCGTTCTGGCTCCTTTTCAAAATGAAGCTCCTTCTGGAGCACTCGTGCTGAAACCATTTTTTCATTACTCCACTGGTCGTGAGGTCTTGACTATTTCTCATTCACATACTACAATAATAATGAGCATATGCTCATAATAAGAGATTGAAATATGCCCAGACCACAAAAAATCAGACAGGTTGCTTTTTTACCACAGGTCACCTTTTTTAAGCCGGCTGGCGTTCCTATGCGCGCTCTGGAACAGGTGGCGCTGACGGTAGAGGAAGTTGAAGCGCTACGTCTCAAGGAGATCGAAGGTCTCGAGCAGGAGCAAGGTGCAGAAAAGATGAACATTTCCCGGCCCACTTTTCAGAGAGTGCTGGCTTCAGCACGGCGTAAAATTGCTGACGCTTTGCTCAATGGGAAAGCGATTCGCATTGAAGGTGGTAATTACGCAGTAGCGCCAGTTCGTTACCGGTGCGCGAATAGCCATGAGTGGCAAATGCCTTTTGAGCAAGCAGTAAGGCAGGCGCCTGACGCCTGCCCGGTCTGCAATACCGCAGACTTAGCACCTCTCCAACCAATAACATGGGGTGGTATGGGGAAAGGGAGACGCTTCCACAGAGGCAATTTCTAAAATACCTTTGGCATTAACAATAAAATGGAGGTGAGTATATGGTGTACGGAACAGGTAGAGGAATCGGTCGCCGGGGAGGGATGGGATTCGGCTTCAGGGGAACTTCTCCACCCTGGCCCTATGTCGGCATCTGGAGGGGCGGCCTGCCGCGGTGCGGCTACTTTCTGAGTGGTATGGCGCAGGCTCCCGGAACTGGCATTTATCCCCCGGCTCCCTCAATGACCCAGGAGCAGGAAATCAGCTTCTTGCGAAACCAGGCGCAGGCTATCAGACAACAGCTTGAGCAGATTGAACAGAGAATTCAGGAACTGAGCAAGAGCTGAGCGAGCTTTAGCGCTAGCAGCGCAGTGAAAACCACAGGAGGGAACATGAAGATAGCCATATCCGCAACGGCGCCGACTCTTGACGCCCAGATAGACCTGCGCTTCGGGCGGTGCCAGTGTTTCATCATCGTTGACCCGGAGACGCTCGCGTTTGAAGCTGTTGACAACACCAGTGCCATGGCATCAGGCGGCGCTGGCATCGCCGCCGCCCAAATGGTTGCCGGCAGGGGGGTTAAGGCGGTCCTCACCGGCAACTGCGGACCAAACGCCTATCAGGTGCTGACTGCCGCCGGCATTACAATCTTCACCGGCGTTCATGGCACAGTAAAGGATGCCATTGCTACTTACAAGTCGGGACAGCTACAGACGGCTTCTCAGCCAACGGTGCGGGCACACTCTGGCATGGGTGGAAAGGGATGCAGCAAAACAGCCTTCAGCCAGACACCGCCGCCAGCCAGCACCGATATTGATGCGCTGAGGATAGAAACAAGCCAGCTAAAAGAAAAGCTGACTGAAATCCAGAGTCGCCTTGAAACGCTTGAGAAAAAGAACAAATAGCTTCAAATTCAAAAGGAGGTGACCCTTTATGCCCAGAGGAGATGGTGCCGGACCAATCGGAGGCGGAGGAGCGGGTCCTGGCAGAGGTGCAGGTAGAGGAATGGGTAAAGGTGCTGGTAGAATGGGCGGCGCCCGCGCTGGCGCCGGACCCGGCGGCAATTGCATCTGCCCGCACTGCGGGGAGAAAGTGGCTCACACTGCCGGAGTGCCCTGCTATACCTTGACCTGTCCCAAGTGCGGCACGCGCATGGTCAGGGAGTGAAAACAGAAAGGTAGCTGAAATGATTATTTCGGTTGCCAGCGGCAAGGGCGGCACAGGCAAGACACTTGTCGCCACCAGCCTTGCCCTATCACTTAAAGAGTCACATAAAGTGCAGATTCTGGACTGCGATGTGGAAGAGCCAAACGACCACATTCTGTTGCGACCTGACCTCACCGGCTGTGAAATAGTGTGCCTGCCCGTGCCCAGAGTAGATGAAATAAATTGCAATTACTGTGGCATGTGTGCTGATGTGTGTGCTTATCGTGCTATTGCCGTTTTCCCAAAAAATATCCTCGTTTTTCCACAGCTTTGCCATGGCTGCGGTGCCTGCGGCTATCTCTGTCCAGTCAGGGCAATCTCATATGAGCCAAAAGAGATAGGCATGGTGGAGACTGGTGATGCCTGTGATATTCACTTTGTCCACGGCAAGCTTTCGGTTGGTGAACCGATGCCCGTACCGATTATCAAAAGAGTGAAAAAATACATTCTTTCACAGTGCGTTAACATCATTGACGTATCGCCTGGGACTTCCTGCCCCATGGTGGCATCAGTGAGAAACAGCGATTTCTGCCTGCTGGTCACCGAGCCGACTCCCTTCGGTCTGCATGACCTCAAACTCGCGGTGGCGGTGGTCAAGGAGCTTCAGATACCATGTGGAGTTGTGCTAAACCGTGCCGGTGTCGGGGATAGCGGCGTTGAAGACTATTGCCGTAAAGAAGATATTCCCGTCATGCTCACCATTCCTTTTGACATGGAGATTGCCCGCCTCTATTCCCGCGGCATCACGCTGGCGGAAGGCATGCCGCAATGGAAAGTCCAGTTCGTTCACCTTTTTGATGCTATTCAGGAGAGAGCTCGTGAAGGAAATCGTTGTCCTAAGCGGTAAAGGTGGTACAGGGAAAACAAGCATCGCCGGTGCCTTCGCTGTGCTGGCGGAAAACAAGGTGCTGGTGGACTGTGACGTGGATGCCGCTGACCTGCACCTTATCCTCAAACCTTCGGTTCGTGAAACTCATGAGTTCTGGAGCGGACAGGTAGCAATCATTGACCAGAAAAGATGCACCAGATGTGGACTTTGCGTAGAACGATGCCGCTTTGAGGCGATTAGCGATTTCACCATTGACCAGGTTTCCTGTGAAGGCTGCGGTTTCTGTGCCCGCATCTGTCCTGAGAATGCCATCACCATGCAGAAGACCATGTCAGGGCACTGGCATCGCTCTGATACAGACTACGGCACACTCGTTCATGCTGAGCTGGGCGTAGCACAGGAAAACTCCGGCAAGCTGGTAGCCCTCATCAGAAAACAGGCGAGGCAAATTGCTGAGACGCAGAAAGCCGACCTAATCATCAGCGATGGTCCGCCGGGCATAGGCTGTCCGGTCATCTCCTCGCTTTCCGGAGCCAGCCTCGCCCTGCTGGTAACTGAGCCCACGCTCTCCGGGATGCATGACCTGGAGCGGGTATTACAGCTATGCCAGCATTTCAATGTGCCGACGGCAGTCTGCATCAATAAGTATGACATCAATGGTGAGAATACCAGACAGATTGAACGCTACTGCGATGATGAAAACGTTAAAGTCGTTGCCAGGGTTCCCTTTGACGCCGCCGTTACCGAGGCGATTGCCCACGGCGTGCCAGTGGTGGTTTATTCCGAAGGAACAGCAAGCCGGGAAATCCGCCATCTCTGGCATAATGTGGTCATGATGCTTGATGGCGTTCAGAAGGACGAGTAGACCAATAAAGAAACAGAAAGGAGTTTTTCCATGAAGATAGCAGTCGTCACGGAGAATGAGACTACCATCAGCCAGCACTTCGGCAGGGCACCATACTATGTTGTCTTCACAATTGAGAATGGGGAAATCATGGGCAGGGAAAGGCGGGACAAAGCCGGGCACCATACCTTTGCGGCACACCATCCGCCGCATACCTCTGGTGAAGAAAAACACGGCTATGATGCCGGGGCTCAGGTAAGACATAATAACATGGCGGACACAATCGCGGATTGTGATGTGCTGATTGCCGGCGGCATGGGGTGGGGCGCCTATGACAGCCTGAGAAGCCGCGGCATCAAAGTCGTAGCTACTGATGTAAACAACATTGATGAAGCAGTGAAACTATACCTGGAAGAGAAACTGCCCAACCTCATGGAAAGGTTACACTAAGAAAGACAGGATTATGGCAAAGGCGATTGAAGTCTCTGGCTTGACCAAGACCTATGACGGCGTGGTCGCCGTTGATGGTATCAGCTTTGAGGTTGAAGAGGGGGAAGTCTTCGGCTTCCTCGGTCCCAACGGCGCCGGCAAGACCACTACCCTCCGCATGCTCACCGGCCTCTCTAAACCTGACACCGGTAATGCTCGCGTCCTCGGTTGTGACATAAGCTCCGAGATTGTGAAGGCGAAAAAAAGCTTTGGTGTGGTGCCTGAACGCTCCAATATGTATGATGAGCTTACTGGTCTGGACAACCTCGTCTTCATGGGACAGCTCTACGGTGTGCCACCCTATGAGCGCCGACCAAGAGCTGAGGAGCTCCTTAAGACCTTTGGTCTCTATGAAAGAAAAGACTCCAAGTTTGTCACCTATTCACGGGGAATGAAACGGGCACTGACCATCGCCGCCGCACTCGTCCATAAACCACGCCTCCTCTTTCTTGATGAGCCCACAGTAGGACTGGATGTGATGGCGGCGCGTAAATTGCGCGGCATAGTCAGGAAGCTAAAAGAAGCCGGCATCACCGTCTTTCTCACCACGCACTACCTGGAAGAGGCGGATATCCTGTGCGACCGAATTGCGCTGTTAGTCAAGGGGAGGATTATCGCTACGGAAACACCTGGCAAGCTGAAGTCTATGGCAGAAGAGAAGCCGGCGCTTGAGGTTTCATTCAGGAAACCTGTCCCGGGGGCGGCGCAGGAACTGGCTAAAAAACTGCCTGAACTGATGGTGGTGAAGGTCAATGACAAAGTGAGAATCTATGGCGGCGAGCTGGACCAGGTGCTCAAGGTAGTTCTCGGCTACGCCGCGGAGACAGGGAACGAGGTGGCTTCAGTAAACAGCCTAAAGCCGACCCTGGAAGACGCCTTCGTCAAGCTCACTGGTTTGAGCCCGCTGGTGATGGCGGCAGAGAAAGGAGGCAAATAGATGTGGTATGAAAGCCTGCGCGGCATCTACTACATTGCCTTGAAGGACATGAAGACCTACTATCTTAAGCCGCCGGCGATTAGCTGGGGCATTGTCTTTCCGGTCGCTTGGATACTGGCTTTCTACTTGCGAAATCCGCGCAACTTTGAGGAACTTGTCCCCGGGCTCATTGCCATGAGCGTCCTCTTCAGCACCACGGCCATGGAAGCCGTGGTCATCAATTTTGAGCTCCGCCTCGGCTCGCTGGAGAGATTGCTCCTGGCGCCGGTGACATTGACAAGCGTGCTTCTGGGGAAGGTAACGGGGGGTGCCATCTTCGGGCTGGTGATAAGCGCCGTGATAACTCTTGCCGCCGTCCTTGCACTGGGACTTTTCCACGTTAACGCTTTCTATCTTCTCATGATTCTGCTACCATCACTCCTGCTGTTCTCAGCTCTGGGGGCGCTGATATGCGTCCTGGTCAGAGAGGTATTTGAAGCGCAGACACTGGCTAATTTGCCTCGCTTCCTGATGGTCTTTCTGAGCGGCGTCTTCACTCCGGTTGCTTCCCTGCCTCCGATATTGCAGCAGGTTGCCTATGTCTTGCCACTGACCTACACCGTTGACGGGCTGAGGCAGGCTTTCGGCGGCGCCGGCATGGTTCACATTGCTATTGATATAGTTGTCCTTGTTGTTCTTATTCCGGTTCTGGTTCTGCCAGCGACAAAGTTGCTGGCGAGGAGGTTCACCTAGATTGAGAGGAGTCTTATGCCGACACAAAAGCAAGTAATGGAAAATCTTGAATCAGTGCTGGTGCCCGGTGTCATGCGCAGCCTGGTCAAGATGAACTTAATCAGGGACATTGCGATTGCCGACCATAAGGCAACCATCTCTGTGGCTTCTGCGGGCTTGACAGAAGGAGCCCAGCGATGGCTAAAAGATAAAATTTTAGACCATGCCAGAATGCTGGAAGGGGTCAATGAAACAATCGTGAACTTTGTGGATGGCAAACCCAAGGAATTGAACGAGGTAAAGAACGTCATCGCCATCATGAGCGGCAAGGGAGGCGTGGGCAAATCTCTGGTGGCAAGTCTGAGTGCCGTCGCTCTCAAGAGGCAGGGCTATGAAGTGGGTATCCTGGATGCTGATATCACCGGACCGAGCATTCCCAGGATGTTCGGCGTCAGTGCCAGACCCGCTGGCAATGAGATTGCGGTTTTGCCAGTATCTTCTCGGACGGGCATTGAAATCATGTCCATCAACCTTATTTTGCCCAGTGAAGATGACGCCGTCATCTGGCGCGGTCCGCTCATTGGCAGGGCTATCACCCAGTTCTGGGAGGAGGTGCTCTGGGGGAAGTTGGATTACCTGATTGTTGACCTGCCGCCGGGGACAGCAGACGCGCCGCTCACGGTGATGCAGACCCTGCCGGTAAACGGGATAATCATTGTCTTTACGCCACAGGACCTGACAGCAATGGTGGTCAGGAAAGCAGTGAAAATGGCTCAGCAGATGAAGAAACCCATTTTAGGCGTGATAGAAAACATGAGCTATCTGCAATCACCTGAGTCAGGTAAGAAAATTGAGCTTTTTGGCAGAAGCCGTGGAGAAGAGATGGCAAAGGCGGCACACGCTCCGCTTCTGGGACAGCTACCAATAGACCCGGAGCTGGCTAAACTATGCGATGAGGGAGGTATTGAGAGCTATGATAGTGAGGTGTATAATGCCTTTGCCCGGAACCTGTCCCAAGCCCTGACACAGTAACGTGGAGGCGAGCTAAGCCTCCACTGAACGGTAGAAAATAAGAAGGAGGCAGGTATGCCAGAGATGAAAGACGGTTGCGTCAAACCAGCTCGCGGTCCCATTGTTCCTGAGTCCACTGCTCAAGCAGCAGAGACCCCAGTGTTAAAGGAGGTAAAAATGACGACGGCACGTGTGGGACAGGAAGCCCCTGATTTTGAAGCGAATGCCTTCATTGCCGGCAAGGGCTTTCAGCCCGTCAAGCTTTCAGATTACAAGGGGAAATGGATTATCCTCTGCTTTTACCCCGGTGATTTCACCTTTGTCTGACCCACGGAGTTGGCAGCGGTCGCTGCGCGCTATGAAGAATTCAAAGCACTGGGGGTTGAAGTCCTGGCAATGAGCACAGACAGTCGCTTCGTACACAAAATCTGGCAAGAGCAAGAGTTGTCCAAGATGGTGGAAGGCGGCGTTGCCTTCCCCATGCTCTCAGATGGCGGAGGCAAAATCGGGAAAGTATATGGTGTGTACGATGAAGCCGCAGGCGTGGACATCCGCGGGCGCTTCATTATTGACCCGGATTTTATTATCCGGGCGATGGAGGTGCTCACGCCTGAGGTGGGGCGGAACCCCGATGAACTGATGCGCCAGGTGAAAGCGTTCCAGCATGTGCGCGCCACCGGAGAAGTAACCCCCTCAGGCTGGCAGCCGGGGCAGGTCACGCTGAAACCCGGCCCGCAGTTGGTCGGGAAAGTGTGGGAAGTCTGGAAACCGTAAATAATAAAACCAACAAGCCAGCGCATTGACACCTTTGCTTCTGCGAATTAGAATGAAGTAACGTTGTTTTGAGAAAAGAGCGATGATTCCACAGCATCCCAAAGAAGTGCGCGCGCTTATCCGCAGTGGTAAGCTCATCCGCCCCACCTGCGGGCTGGCGCCGGGATACACACAGGCGAACCTTGTCATCCTGCCCAGAGAGCTTGCTTTTGATTTCTTCCTCTTCTGCCAGCGCAACCCCAAGCCCTGCCCGGTGCTGGAAGTGCTGGAGCCGGGCAACTATGAGCCTGTGCTGACGGCGCCGAAAGCGGACATCAGGATTGATATTCCGCGCTACCGCATTTATAAGGACGGCAAGCTGGACAAAGAGGAAAGAGACATCCGCGCCTACTGGAACAGCGAACTCGTTTCATTCCTGCTGGGGTGCAGTTTCACCTTTGAGACGGCACTGCTGCGGGCAGGCATCTCCCTGCGCCACATTGAGGAAAATAAAAACGTCTCCATGTTTGTCACCAGCATCCCCACTGTGCCCGCAGGCGTCTTTTCCGGTCCACTGGTGGTGACGATGCGCCCCATCCACCGCACTAAAGTGGTGCGAGCTGTCCAGATAACATCCCGCTTCCCGGCGGTGCACGGCGCTCCGGTGCACATCGGCGACCCGCAGAAAATCGGCATCAAAGACCTGTCCAAACCGGACTACGGGGACGCGGTTGAGGTAAAAGATGATGAGGTGCCCGTCTTCTGGGCTTGCGGCGTGACCCCTCAGGCAGTGGCGCTGAAATCAAAACCGCCGCTGATGATTACCCATTCCCCGGGCTATATGTTCATCACTGACCTGCTGGATGAAGATTTATCCGTTCTCTAGCTTCAAGGAGGACACTACGGCTAAAAAAATTGACTTCAACTGCGACCTGGGGGAAAGCTTCGGCACATACAAGCTCGGTTTTGATGAGCAGTTGATGCCTTATATTACTTCGGCGAATATCGCCTGCGGCTTCCATGCCGGCGACCCCATGTGGATGAAGCATACCGTGAGCCTTGCCGAAAAAGCGGGCGTGGGTATCGGCGCTCATCCCAGCCTGCCTGACCTCATCGGCTTCGGGCGGAGGGAGATGAAAGTAACGCCAGACGAAGTCAAGAACTATGTCACCTACCAGATAGGCGCCCTGCAAGCTTTCACCAGGTCCAAGCGCCTCCAGCACATCAAACCTCACGGCGCCCTCTACAACATGGGTGCCGCCAATGAAGCAATCGCCAGGGCGGTAGCTGAAGCAGTACATGAGATTGATAAGAAGCTCATTCTGGTAGGGCTGGCAGGGTCAGTCTGGCTTAAAGTCGGCAGGGAGCTTGGCTTGAGGATAGCCAGTGAAGTCTTCGCCGACCGCGCCCTCAATCCTGACGGCTCCCTCGTCTCCCGGGACAAACCCGGCGCGGTGATTAAAGACCCGCAGAAGGTCGTTGCCGCCAGCCTGAAGATGGTCACAGAAGGAAAGGCAACAGCCATCAATGGGCAGGAAATCAGCATCAGGGCTGACACTATCTGCCTCCACGGCGATACTCCCGGCGCGGTTGAGCTTGCCAGATTGCTCAGAGAGAGTATGGCAGACGCCGGGGTTGAGGTAGTGCCCATGGGCACGTTTCTCTAATATCCCACCATGATGTACAGGGAACCGAAATTCTTGCCCGGCGGCGATAAAGCCCTCTTCGTTGAGTTCGGCGATGCCATTGACCCGGCAATCAACCTCCGTGTGAAAAGACTGATGCAGGCGATTGCAGGAGAGAAACCCGAAGGCATTATAGAGGCTGTACCCACCTACCGCTCGCTCCTGGTCTACTTTGACCCGCTGAGAATCAGCCTCAGCGCACTGAAGGACAAGCTCTACCACCTTGCCCAGCCGCAGGCAGAAGACACCACGGTTAAGCCCAGAGTTATTGAGATTCCCACGATTTATGGGGGCGAATTCGGACCGGATTTAGAGTTTGTCGCTGAGCACAACCACCTGAGCGCTGATGAAGTCATCAAAATACATGCCGGAAGGCCCTACCTCATCTACATGATAGGCTTTCTGCCGGGATTTCCTTACCTCGGGGGCATGTCTTCCCAAATCGCCGCGCCGCGACTGGACACCCCGCGTGCCAAGATTCCCAAAGGTTCAGTGGGGATTGCCGGAAATCAGACCGGCATCTATCCGGTGGAAAGTCCCGGCGGATGGCGCATCATCGGCAGGACGCCGCTGAACATTTTTGATGCCACACGCGAACCGCCAGCGCTATTCCAGGCGGGGGACTATTTAACGTTCGTAAGCATCAACCTTGAGGAGTTTGCCAGGATACAGGAGGCAGTGGCACAAGGAAAATACGTCCCGAAAGTGAGAGCGATGGAGTAGATGGACACATTTGAGGTCGTCCAGCCGGGACCGCTGACCACCGTGCAAGACCTGGGAAGGTATGGCTACCAGCAGTACGGTGTGCCATCGTCCGGCGCCATGGACAGCTATGCCCTGCGCATCGGCAACATGCTGGTGGGCAATGCGGAGAATGCGGCATCGCTGGAAATCACGCTCTTCGGCTGTCAATTGCGGGCGCTACAGGATACGGTAGTGGCAGTCACCGGCGCCGACCTCGGTGTGACGATTAACGGCAAACCTGCGCCCCAATGGCAGGCAATTCCAGTCCGCAAGGATGACGTCATCGCCTTCCCGCGACTCAATAGCGGGTGCCGCGCTTACCTCTCCGTAGCCGGCGGCTTCTCTGTCTCGCCGGTGATGGGGAGCGCCTCCACATATGTCAGGGCAGGCATCGGCGGATATGAAGGGAGAGCCCTGCGCAAGGGAGATGTCTTGCGGACGGCTAAACCCATGCGCCAGCCTGCCCAAGTGCCAATCCCCCACCGCTACATACCAGCTTACGGGAACCGCATTACGCTGAGAGTAGTTTTAGGACCACAGGATGACTATTTCACTGATGAGGGCATCCGCACCTTCCTATCATCAGACTACACCGTCTCCACACAAGCCGACCGCATGGGCTACCGGCTGGAAGGGGCGCGCATCCGGCACAAAGCCAAGGCAGATATCATCTCAGACGGCATCCCTCTGGGTGCCGTGCAGGTGCCCGGAGATGGCTTGCCCATCATCCTCCTTGCTGACCGGCAGACCACCGGCGGCTATACCAAAATCGCCACCGTCATCAGTGCGGACATTCCGCTCATCGCCCAGGCAAAGCCGGGGGATACCGTCAGATTCAGACAGGTCAGCCCGGATGAAGCTATCACCGCCCTCAGAGAGCAAGAAAAGATGATTGAGTCAGTGAAGCTTCTGCTCCATTAAGAGCTGACAACCCGCTGTAATCTTCCGCTACAAGATAACAACTCGCTTGACAATACGTTCAGCCCGCGATAAAATAATGGCATACGGTTTCCGCCTGCCGTTTTCCTGACGGGGACTGAAATGGTAACAGAAGTAAAAACATCTCAGTCAATTGAAGACATTATTCTGAACAACGATTGCCGGGGTATCTCGGCACTGCGGCCATACCTTGCCCCTCATTACTGCACGGAGGCGGCACAGTTCATCCTTGACCGGAGGCAGAGCACACGCCGGACAGTGCTCATCACCACCGGCTTCTATATTCTGAGCGCCGCCGCGCCGGAAACAGACGGTCCCCCCGGCGCCATCGCCTTAGCTAAGGCACTGGAGCTACTCGGCTTTGAACCGGTGTTTGTCACTGACGTTTTTGGCGCGCCTCTGCTCAACCTCAACGGACAGCGCAACCCGCGTATAATTGAGTTCCCCATCGCCGACCACGCCACCAGCCGCGCCTTTGCTCAGCGCCTCTTAGACCGGCTACAGCCCGCGCTTATCATCTCTATTGAACGTTGTGGGTTCGCCAGCGGAAATCGCTACTTCAATATGAGAGGCAAAGACATCTCAGAGTTCACCGCCAAGGTGGACTACCTTTTCCTGGGGCAGGAGAACACCATCGGCATCGGCGATGGCGGCAACGAGATTGGCATGGGCAACTACGCGGAAAAAATCAAGCTGATGCGGAGCCTGCCGCTGGACCCGGCGCGGACGCCGGTGAACAAGCTGGTCATCGCCAGCGTCTCCAATTGGGGCGGGTATGGTCTCATCGCCGCCCTATCCCGGCTGTGCCAGACTGACCTTCTGCCATCTGTGCAATGGGAGCATGACCTGCTTGAGGAGCTTATCGCCCGCGGCGCCGTTGACGGCGTCACCGGGGAAAAGAAATGCTCTGTTGATAGCCTGAGCGCCCAGGAGCATTCCAGGGTCCTCTCCCAGCTCAAGAGTGAGATAAGCCAGCGCTACCCTGCGTCATAAAAGGCTTTACTCCGCCCCCTTGAAGTGGGACATATCCAGCCCCACGGCAATATCAATGACCGCCGGTATCCCTTTTTTATTCATCTCCAGAGCTTCTTCCAGAGCCGGCTTTATCTCAGCGGCGTTTTCCACCCGCCTGCCATAGCACTGGCAGGCTTCTGCCCACTTGATGAAGTCCGGCTGAGCCAGAAACGTGGTGCTATCCCATCCGGCATTCTCCCTCTGGTTATGCTTCACCCAGCCCAGAGCCGAGTTATTCAGCACCATCCAGGTGCACCCCGCCTTATACTGCACCGCCGTGGGCACTTCCTTCATGTACATCTGAAAGGCACCGTCTCCGGTAACGCAGACCACTTTCTTGTCTGGCGCTACCAGTTTTGCCGCAATAGCGCCCACCACTCCCATCCCCATGCAGGTCTCTTCAGCCACCGGCACGCATACTGAACCTTCCTTCACAGTATAGTATGGGAAGCAATAAGACCATGAGTCCTGGGCGCCATTTTCATTGACCAGGACAGTATTTTCGCTAAACGTCTCGCTCAGTTCGTGAACGGCGCGTTTTGCCAGAATGGGCTTGGTCTCCGCACGACATTCCATTGCCACTTCCTTCTCAAAAGCCTCTTTGGCAGACATCAGCTCTTTCACCCTCGGCAGGTCAGTGTAATGCTTCCTGCCTTTGCGGAACCCTTTCAGAAGCTCGTTTATCTGCTGAAGCGATAGTTTAACATCACCCATGATGCCAATGTCCGGCATCCAGTTCCTGCCGATTTCAAAGGGCGCGATGTCCAGCTGTATAAACCTGGCTCCTTTAGGAAAGTCTTTCCAGCTGTGCGTCTGGAATGCCTCATTCCGCGAGCCGATGGAGAACAGCAGGTCAGCGTCAGAATAGAACGCCTTGCCCACTTTGGTGCGGTAGAGCCCGCACACGCCCAGGGCAAGCGGATGGGTCTCAGGTAAAATGCCCCTTCCGCCCGGCGTGGTGATGAATGGCATGCCCAGCAGTTCCACCAGCTCTTTAATCTCCTCTGACGCTCCAGACCAAACTGCCCCGTTTCCCACAATCGCCACGGGGCGCTTTGCTTTCAGAAGTAGCTCCACCGCGTCTGATACTAATTCCGGGTCAGCGGCACAACGGATTTTCTTCGCCGGTACGTAATCAGGGACAATGACATCAACAAGCTCATATTTGGAAACGCCGCTGACGTCATAAGGCACCTCAAGATAGACCGGCCCCGGCTGACCATTCATGGCAATAGAGAATGCTCTGTGGATAAACCAGGGAAGGCGTTCAGCATAGGGAACGCGAGCGCTCCATTTGGTGATGGGCCGCATCATGCCCAGCTGGTCAGTCTCCTGGAAATCCGCCATCCCCTCCGTCTTCCGCGATATTGACTGGCAGATGACCACGAGCGGCACACAGCCGGAGTAAGCTTCAAGCACTCCCGGCACCAGGTTTGCCGTGCCCGGTCCGGCGCTGGCACCACAGACGCCCGGCTTCCCGGTCAAACGGGCATATGCCATTGCCATGAACGGCGCTGAACCTTCATACCTCACCCGTACAGAGTGAATCCCGGGCACCTTCTCAGCATAAAGCTGAAGCGCAATATCCCCCAATCCAAAAATGTAATCACTTCCCTGGGCTTTAATCATGTGCAGTATCGCTTCCCACGCATTCATCGCGCACCTCCTTTGCCATATATTGTAATAAACTTCAGAAATAATTGATACCCCCCTCTGCGTTTGACAAATGCTAACCATTGGATAGATAATAAGGCAACCATCTTTGTTGCCAAATCAAAAATCCCGGGAGGTACGGCGTGAGCAAACGCACTGAAGAGCTAAAAGCATATGATAATGAGCATGTCCTCCACGGACTGAGTATCGTGGGGAAGAACATGGGGATTATCATTGAAGAAGCTGATGGCATCTGGCTGAAGGACACTGACGGCAGAAAGCTGATGGACCTCAGCTCCCAGCTTATCAATGTCAACCTGGGTCACCGGAGAAAGGATATCCTGGAAGTGGCCCAGGCACAGATGGAGAAGCTATCTTTTGCCTATCTTTTGCGCGGCTCAAGCAATCTGCCCAGCATTGAGCTTGCCAAAAAGCTGAAGACAATCATGCCGGAGGGGCTTGACCGCTATCTGTGGACTAACACCGGGGCAGAAACGGTGGACGCCTCATTCAGAATCGCCAATATGTACTGGCGCTTGAAAGGCACCCGCAAATATAAAATCATCAGCCTGAGCCAGGCTTATCACGGCACGCTCCGCAGTGTCGCGCGGGCAACAAACATTGACCGTGGCATTGTGGAGGAGATGCCGCCACCAGTGGGACACATCCGCATTCCAAACTACTACTGCTACCGCTGTGCCTTTGATGCCACCTATCCCAGCTGCGGCATTCTGTGCGCCAAATTCCTGGAATATACCATCTTGAACGAGGGCAAAGACAGCGTGGCGGCATTCATCGCTGAGCCGGAGCAGGGCGCGTCCGGATTCATCGCGCCGGTGCCGGAATACTGGCCCATGGTGCGGGAAATCTGCACCAAGTATAACGTCCTGCTCATCGCTGATGAGGTGATGACCGGCTTCGCCCGCACCGGCAAGATGTTCGCTGTAAACCACTGGAACGTGATTCCGGATATGATGTGCACCTCAAAAGGTATCGTCAATGGCTATCTGCCTTTCGGCGCCCTTGCCATGAACAGCGAGATTTTCTCAACTCTGAAAGGGAACTTTGCGCCGGTCGGCTCCACTGAGTCCGGCAATCCGGTATGCTGTGCCGTCGCCATGAAATGTATTGACATTTATGTCAAGGAGCGCGTCGTGGATAACGTGGTAAAAGTGGGGGGCGCGGCACGCCAGCGCCTGGAGAAGGATTTCATGGCACTGCCTTACGTGGGCTGTGTGGACGGACTGGGCTTGATGCTTGGCGTAGAGATTGTAAAAGATAAAGAGACGAAAGAAATGCCCGGGCCCAAACTCACCCAGCTGATTGTCCAGCGTGGCTTGGAGAGAGGCATTTTCCCGCGCATTGTGAAGAACAGGCTGAGCTACAGCCCGCCCTGCACCATAACGCTGGAGGACTCCAACCGGGCGCTGGATATACTGTATTCCATATTTTCAGAGCTAAAGCCTGAAGACCTGGAATAGCCGTAACCGCGCCGTTAGCGCTGTCTTTCAGACTGCACAAAAAATCGTGCCTGCATTATTGTATAATTGAACCAGAAAGAGCAGGTGACAGTCCGCCGTGAAGTCTGAGTGTGAAGCCTATCTGGATATTGAGACCACCGGGCTATCACCCCAAGCCAACGAGCTTACTGTGGTGGGCATCTATTCATGCACTGGTGATAAAGGAAAGCTGACGCAACTTGTAGGCGAGAACATAACCTCAGGCGGCATCGTAAACGCGCTGCGCGGCGCCACCACCATCTATACCTATAACGGCACAAGATTTGACCTGCCGTTTATCGCCTATCACCTGGGTGTGGACCTTGCCAGCCTTTTCCACCACCATGACCTGCTCCTTGACTGCTGGCAGAATAGCCTTTACGGCGGGCTGAAAAGCGTGGAACAGCGGCTCTGTATCCCCAGAAAGCTCACTGCCATGAACGGGCGGGATGCCGTCAGGCTGTGGTGGCGCTATGTGGACAGCTTTGACCTTGACGCGCTCAAGACACTGCTTGAGTATAATAAAGAAGATGTGGTGAACCTCAGAATCCTTAAGGAAAGACTTTTCTCCTACATTCCTTAGGGACCGAAAGCGAAGGGAGAGCCCATGACCAGAAACGCCAGCGCAAACTACCCCAGCCAGTATGAAGCTGAGGTGCTCCTCAAAGACGGCTCCCGCATACTGCTCCGCCCTATCAAGAGAGAAGACGCCGGGAGGTGGCTTACCTTTTTTCAGCGGCTGAACAAAGAGCAAACCCAATACCTGCACTTCCACCGCTTGACGGAAAGAATTGACCCAGAAGACGCGCAGAGGTTCTGCACGGTGGACTATTACAACACTTTCGCCTTCATTGCTGAGGTGATGAAGGAGCAGGGCAAAGACATTGTGGCGATGGGACGTTACTACCGCCTCCCCAGCAAGCATTCCGCCCGCGTCACCCTGGCCGTGGCAGACGCCTACCGGGATAAAGGCATCGGCACCAGGCTTATTGAGTGGCTATCCAAAGTAGCCCGCGAAAACGACATTACAGTATTTGAAGGCGATGTTTTCTCTGAAGACGAGCGCATCATGAAAATCCTGCGGGACTATGGTTTCCGCCTTATCAGTGAGCCCAGGGACGGCGTCTATCATGTGACCATCCCCCTGACCTACAGCCAGAGAGTCGCCAGAAGAGAGGCAGAAAGGGAGCGCATCTCCACCATACAGTCAATCCGCCGCATCCTGTGCCCGCGCTCCGTAGCGGTCATTGGCGCTTCACGACAGCCGGGCAGTGTGGGGCAAATCGTCTTCAAATCAATTATTGAGCACGGGTTTGCCGGCGTGGTCTATCCGGTGAACCCCAATGCAGACCAGGTAGCATCAGTGAAAGCGTACCCCTCCGTGCTGGACATCCCGGGTGAAATTGACCTGGCGGTAATTGTGGTGCCAGCGCAGTTTGTGCCCAGGGTGGCGGATGAGTGCGGGCAGAAAGGGGTGCGTGCTATCATCGTCCTCTCTGACGGATTCAAAGAGAGAGGCGCAGAGGGAGCGGCGAGAGAAGACCAGTTGCGTGACATTGCTCTGGGGCACGGCATGAGGCTTGTCGGTCCCAACTGCATGGGCGTCATTAATACCGACCCCGCCGTGAGCCTGAACGCCACTTTTTCCGGGATGCATCCGCCGCGAGGCAATATCGCCTTCCTGTCCCAGAGCGGCACGATGGGACAGGTCATTCTGGAATATGCCAGCGAGCTTAACGTGGGTCTTGCCAGCTTTGTCAGCGTGGGCAACCGCGCCGATATCTCGCCAAACGACCTGCTCCAGTACTGGGAACAGGACCCGGCGGTCAAGGTCATCCTGCTCTACCTTGAGTCCTTCGGCAATCCGCGCAAGTTTGGCCAAATCGCCAAAAGGGTCGCCGCCAGAAAGCCGGTTGTGGTGGTGAAAGGGGGCATGACCACGGTGGGTTCACGGGCAACCCAGTCACACACCGGCTCACTGGCAACGTCAGCAGTCGCCGCAGAAGCCCTGTTCCGCCAGACGGGGCTCATCCGGGTAAATACCATTCAGGAGCTCCTCGGCGTGGCGGCCATCTTCTCCAATCAGCCTCTTCCCAGAGGAAAGAGACTTGCCATAGTCACCAATGGCGGTGGCGCCGGCGTTGTTGCCGCTGATGCCTCAGAACAGCACGGGCTAATTCTGCCGGAGTTTACCCCGCAAACCACTGCCAGGCTGAAAGAGGTCATCAAGAGAGACATCAGAATCAATAACCCGCTGGACATGACCGGCAGTGTCAGCGCTGAAGAGTTTGAAAACGCTTTGCGGGTAATTGCTGAGGCTGAGGAAATTGACACGGCACTGGCAATCTTTGTACCGGCGCTGGTGGTCAAAATTGAAATGGCGCAGGAGGTAATACGCAAGGTAATCCCCGCCTTCCGCCGCAATAAGAAGCTTCTCCTTGCCAGCTTCATGGGCAAAGCAGGGCGGAACGTGCGGCTGGGTGAAGGGGAAAACTATGTCCCTTGCTACGCCTTCCCGGAAAACGCTGTCTCCGCCCTCGCCAGAGCGGTGGAGCGCAGTGAATTTCTCCAGAAGCCCAGAGGCACACTGCCGAGGCTGACGGGCATCAGGACTGCCCGAGCAAGGGAAATTATTGACACCGCCATGGGGCGGAGCGTCCAGCGCCCGCTCTGGCTATCCCCGGCTGAGATTGCTGACCTGCTCGCCTGCTACGGCTTGCGCTACGCGGAAACTAAATCCGCCAGCACGGCAGAGGAAGCCGCCGCTCGGGCAAAGCAAATCGGCTTCCCAGTGGTGGTCAAGCTGGACTCAGCCACCATCACTCACAAGACAGACGTGGGCGGCGTGGTGCTTGACGTCCGGTCAGAAAAAGAAGTGATTGACGCATTTAACTCAATTAAAGCCAAGCTTGCCGCCACCGGACGGGAAAAAGAAATGGCGGGTGTCACCGTACAGCGCATGGTGAAGTCAGGAATAGAGGTCATTGCCGGAGTGACGCAGGACCCATCATTCGGGCCGCTCATCATGTTCGGCTTCGGCGGAGTATACACCGAGCTACTGAAAGACGTCGCGGTGAGACTGGCACCCCTGACCAACCTTGACGCTAAAGAACTCATCTATTCCATCAGAATGGCAAAGCTGTTCCAGGGGTTCCGCGATACCCCACCCAGCGATACGGAAGCCCTCCAGGACATGTTGCTCAGGCTGTCTGCGCTGGTGGAGGACATACCCCAGATTGCCGAGCTGGACTTCAACCCGGTGAAGGTGATGCCCTTCGGCGAAGGCTACTGGATAGTGGACGCCCGGATTCTGCTCAGGTAGGCTTAAATTAAAATTTTCTCAAAAAGCTGACCTCTTGCCGTTTTATTGGCGCTTTTAACCACCACCTGCCTGAAGAGTACATTTCATCACCATCACCTGCTCAATATCCGCAATTTCTATGTCTATTATGCCTGTTTCAGCCGTTTTCTCTTCCTTGACTATGACAGTAATTGTGTCAAAATACAGGTAGAGACAGAGCTAAAACCCGCTGACAAAGGGGGTGGTGATAATGGTAGTCGCACCGCTGGTAAGAGCTAATTACATCGTCATTGATACGGAACGCTGTAAAGGTTGTGGACTTTGCATTCACACCTGCCCCAGGAACGTCATCGGTCTCGCCTCCCATATGAACCAAGCGGGCTATTTCCCGGCGGAAGTTATCCCGGAAAAAAGCCCTGAGTGCACCGGCTGTACCGCCTGCGCCATGATGTGCCCGGATGCCGCCATCTCTGTCTACCGCCGCGAAAAAGTCCTGAGCCACTAACTCCTCTTCTACCTCTTCCCTTCCTGGAGCAAATGATGTCAAAAAAAGTCCTGATGACAGGCAATATCGCCATTGCAGAAGGCGCCATTTTAGCCGGCTGTCAGGCATATTTTGGCTACCCCATCACCCCCCAGAATGAAATCCTGGAGCATATGTCCCGGCGCATGCCGGAGCTGGGGCGCGTCTTCCTCCAGACAGAGAGCGAGGTGGCGGCAATCAACATGGTCTATGGCGCCGCCGCCGCAGGTTGCCGGGTGATGACCTCTACCTCCAGCCCCGGCTTCAGCTTACAGCAGGAGGGCATCTCATACATGGCTGGCGCGCAACTGCCTGCCGTTATTGTGAACGTGATGCGGGCCGGTCCCGGGCTGGGAAACATCGGCGGGGCGCAGGGCGATTATTTCCAGGCGACCAAAGGGGGCGGCCACGGGGATTACCGCGTCATCAACCTCGCGCCAGCATCAGTGCAGGAGATGATGGACCTTACCATGCTCGCCTTTGACCTGGCGGATAAATACCGGAACCCGGTCATTGTCCTGGCTGACGGCTTCCTGGGTCAGGCGATGGAACCGCTGGAGATGCGGGAGGCGGTGAAAGACCTGCCGGAAAAGCCCTGGGCAATCACCGGCGCCAGGGGCAGACCCAAGAACATCATCAACTCCTTTGAGATGGACCCCTATGATTTCCCGCCGCGGGTCACCAGGCTCTTTGAGAAGTTTGAGAAAATGCGCCAGAATGAAGTCCGCTATGAGACTGCCAGCATGGATGATGCATCGGTGGTGATTGTCGCCTACGGCAGTTCCAGTCGCGCCGCACTGACAGCCATGAAGCAGGCGAGGCAGGAGGGAATAAGCGTGGGGCTTTTCCGACCTATCACCCTATTCCCTTTTCCCTACCAGCCCCTGGCAGACGCGACGAGAAAAGTAAAAGACATCATCGTTGCCGAGATGAGCTTCGGGCAACTGATTGAAGATGTCACGCTGGCGGTTGGGTCGGATAAGAGAGTAGCGCTGGCGAACCAGTACGGCGGACTGCCGGTGACCTCAGAAATGATTTTGAACAAGGTCAGACAAATGTCAGCGGCGACGAGAAAGTAGCATGGAGACGCACGAGATTTCAGAATTTGATAGGGTGCTTTATGAGAAGCCTGAGTCCCTGGAGGACTACCCGCTCCACATGTGCCCGGGGTGCGGGCATGGCATCGTTTTCAGGCTCATTGCCGAGGTCGTTGACGAGCTGAACCTTAAAGAGCGGGCGGTCTGCGTTGCCTCCATCGGCTGTTCGGTTACCTCATATTACTATTTTGCCTTTGACGGTCTGGAGTCAGCGCACGGTCGCGCCCCCGCCGTGGCAACGGCAATCAAGCGCTGTAGACCCCACCTCATTCCCTTCACTTACCAGGGCGATGGCGATTTAGCCGCCATCGGCACGGCGGAGATTGTACATGCCTGCGCGCGAGGGGAAAACATCACCACCTTCTTCGTAAACAATGCCATTTACGGCATGACCGGCGGACAGATGGCACCCACCACCCTTGCCGGCATGAAGTCAACTTCAACGGTGAAGGGACGTGATACTGTTCTTGCCGGGCATCCCATCCGCGTTTGCGAGATGCTCTCCACTCTGGACGGACCGGCATATATCGCCCGCGTTTCCATCCACAACCCCGCCGCCGTGCGCCGGGCAAAGCAGGCAATCAAGCTGGCGTTTCAGACACAGCTTGCCGGGCTGGGCATGTCTCTCGTGGAAATCCTGTCTCCCTGCCCGGTGAACTGGCGGCTGGAGCCGGTTGATGCTATGAAATGGCTCGCCGACCGTATGATTGCGCACTATCCCCTGGGCGAGTTCAAAATCTCGGAAGCGGTGTCCGCCCTCAAAAAGGAGAGCACCCATGCATGAAGAGATTGCCATAGGCGGTGCCGGGGGACAGGGGGTGCTCTTCATTGGCAGGCTGCTCGCTGAGGCAGGTATGCGTGAAGGGCATGAGGTGCTGTGGCTACCGTGGTACGGCGCGGCAAAGCGCGGCGGCACCGTCTGGTGCAATGTCACCATCTCAGATGAAAAAATCGGCGAAATGTTCGTCAACAGACCGTCCGCCGCAATTGCCATGAACTCGGCGGCACTGGCAAAACTATCCACAATGATGAAATCCGGAAGCATCCTGGTGGTCAACCGGTCGCTGGCTAAAGAACAGGCAACGCGGGAGGATATTCAGACAATATACGTGCCGGCGAGCGAAATTGCCATTGAGCTGGGAGATGAATCAGTGGGCAATCTGGTCGCCCTCGGTGCGCTCATCGCCAGCCGCCCCATGGTGAGCATCAGTAGCATTGCCACAGTCATGGATACTCTCCTGCCCAAAAACCAGAAGCTGGAAATGAACAAAAAAGCCCTGAACCGGGGCTACGCCCATCTCAGCCGGGTCTGAATTGGATAGACCCGCGGCTACATTCTCGTGATTTCAATCGCTTTCATGGGGCAAGCCCGCACGCAATCGCCACAGCCACGGCATACTGAAGGGTCCGGCATAGGGATTTCACCGGGGGACTCCTGCCGGAGCAGTTTATGCGGGCACGCGAGCGCCGCCATGCAGATGCTGTTTTCGCATTTCTCAGGTCGGCACTTGGTATAGTTTACCAGGGCTTTTTTAGCTGGCATAAGATTCCTGCCGACAATCTACTTCTCTGGACCGCTCACGCTGGCGATGGCGTCGGCGATGTCCACATTGTTCGGACAACAGCCTTTGACATAGACGCCATAATCTCTAAAGGGCGCAGTGCACACGCCCACAAGAAGCGTCTTTTTATTGCCGGCGGGCTTGGTATCTATTTGCCCGGCAATGACGCGCAAGTCTTGCAACAGGTGCATTTTCCCTTCTGCATTCAGGTCGCGCACGACGCTGAGCACACCATTTCTACAGCCGGTGCATGCCTTCTCGTTGAAAATTAGCTCAAATCCTTCCGGGAACGGCACGCTCTCGGAGACCGCTTCACACCCCAGCTTGAACCTGCGCCTGACACTGGCAATAGGCACGCCCACCACATCAATCAAATCAGGTTCCATGACCCCCAGCCCCATCTCCACAGCAAATTTGGTGGTCTCCACTTCTTCCGGTTTCATGCCCATCACCATGCTGGTGATGCTGTCAACTGCCACCGGGTCCTTCCCGGCAATAATGAGTCCCATCCCCACAGGAATACCATAGACCGGTCCCAGTCCTTCCTGCCCCACCAAGCCATCAACAACGGTGAAGGTCGGCTTGACCACCGTGCATAAATCGGCGACGGCTTGAAATACGCCGTAGGTAGTATGAAATTTCTTTTTCCAGGCATCAGTGAGCAAGCCCTTCATATTTTTTAAGGAGAGCGTCGCCAGGCACTGGTCATGCGTCTTCATTACGGGGACACTGATGATTGCCTGCGCCTTCATTACCATCTCCGGAAGAAGCACTTCAGTCAGCACCCTGCCCTGCGGCACCGGGACGGTTACCATCTTGCTCGTCTTGGCATCTATGACCTCATAACCCTCTCCCCTGAGTTTATCGTACGCGCACACCCTGAAAGTCTTTTCCGTGTCCACGCCAATGCAGGAAGACTCCATGATGACCGGCTTGCCGCCGAGTTCTTTCACCATGCGGGCAACCGCTCGGCAGACGCGGTAGTCAGTGGTGGCGCCGGTCTTGGCTGGCACCGCCGCGACCAGATTTGGTTTGATGATGACCGTACCGCCGGGAGAAACAATATCGTTAATGCCGCCGGCGAGAGCAACAGCTTTCCTGACCACGCTCTCTATTTCCCGGGCATCTGGATTCTTTTTTCCTTTGACGATAGCAACCTTCGGCTTCGGCATATGGCTCTCCTTGTATTGATTGCTCATATTTTGATTGTATTCTCTGGCGGTAGTGACGTCAAATCTTCATGAAGGTTCGTTCGGCTTTGGTTGGGTGCTGTAATTGCAAGTCCCAATGTAATCGGGACGTGGCAATCTCAGCGAACTCATAAGATTGCTTCGTCGCTACGCTCATCGCAATGACAGAAAAGCCTTAATAGAAAAATTTCGCGGATGTCTTGACATTAGAACGAAAGTTCTTTATACTATTAGTACGATAGTTCTAAGGAGCAAGCCATGAGGAAGTCATACGACCGCACTGAGATTCTGGATTTTATCAGGAGATTTGTTGAGGAGAGGGGGCATGCGCCCACCATCGGGGAGATACAGAGAGCACTCGGCATCAGCTCAAAATCAGTGGTGGACCATCATCTCAGAGCATTAGAGCGGGAAGGACTTATCAGGCGGGACGCCCAGGTGGCGCGGGGCATTGAAGTCGCCGGCATCGGCCGGCGGGCGCGGACGGTTCCCCTGCTGGGCACCATTGCCGCCGGAGCACCCATCCCCGTCCCCACTGAGGAGACCTGGCACAGCGTCCCGCTGGATACCATTGACGTTCCCATGGAACTGCTCCCGGCTCATGCCAGCGTTTTTGCCCTCAAAGTGAAGGGAACATCCATGATTGATGCCTTGATTGACGATGGGGACATTATCATCATGGAGGCGACTAACGCCGCCGACAATGGCGATATGGTCGCCGCCTGGCTCAGCGACCGCAATGAAGCCACGTTGAAAAGGTTCTACCGCGAGCCGGGACGCATCCGCCTCCAGCCAG
>Ga0129301_1000038_pt1 | contig 57202 bp, 53 predicted proteins | sample ConPoolayeHmetaG_FD_94489 | JGI IMG/M metagenome (GOLD analysis project Ga0129301, IMG submission 94489) | Hot spring microbial mat communities from California, USA to study Microbial Dark Matter (Phase II) - Cone Pool mat layer H metaG ...
CGTGCTCGATCGCGTCTCGCTCACGAACCCCGTCCTAGCCCGCGCCCACTTCACAAAACGCGGAGAGCTTAAACTTGACATGGAAACGATCCTGAGAATAGGCGGGTCTAGGTTGGACCCAGAGCCGCTGGTTCGTTTTCTGGATGGCTTGGTCGAGCACTTCGCCTCTGCAGGAAACGTGCAGCACCGCAAGGACCTCGCAACTGCACTTAGGGCAAGGTGCGGAGGTACCGTCAACAGGTACAGGGACTTCCTCATAGACGAGGGCCTCTTCTTCCGACTGGCCGGAGGGCTACTCACCGATAGAACTTCAACCGGATTGGTGAGCTTGGACAAGGCCCTGGGAGGAGGGCTGCCTAACGGGGTAGCGGTCCTTGTCCTCGGCAGTCCGATCGGCGAACGTGAGCGCATGGCCCTAGCCTTCATAAGGGCTGGCATGCGGAACGGCGATGGATGCCTGGTCGTCTCGGCAACCCGCTCCCCGGACCAGATAGCGACGGATCTTAAGGTGAAGGGAATGCCGGGTGAACTCAAGCTTGTGGACTGCTACACGGCCCGGTTCAAGGAGATCCCGGCCCTGGAGACGCGCGGAGACACGATCATTTCCCCCGTGGATCCGTCGGTCGTAAACGTGGCGATCTCCAGGGCGTTGGACTCGATGGGGACCGAAAGGAAAAGGGCGCTGGTGGACGTCCTCTCCGCCTACACCGCGTCGTCCCCAACGGAGAAGATATACCCCTTCATGCTCGAGATGATACACCTTCTGAGGAGCCGAGATTGCACCTCGCTTTTCGTATTCAACCCTCCGGAATCCGAGGGCCAGACGGGCCCGCTCATCTTTGAGGAGCTCTTCGACTGCGTCCTCAAGATGAGGAAGGAGCGGAACGAGCAGGTGGTCCTAGACTTCGAGAAGCTGGGAGCAAGGTTGACCCCGAAGGCGGAGGCGCCGGGGGAAAGCTTCTTAATCATCGACCAGTCATCGAGAATGGGCATATCCATTAGGATCGCGGGCGAGGTGTTGTAGTGAAGAAGGCGCGATGCCCGGTCTGCGGCGAGATACAGATGAAGTACGACCCCTCAGAAAACAACTACAGGTGCAGCTGCGGTCACGTGTCCGACCATCACCCAGACCTATGTCCGACCTATCACCAGAGGCTTGGATGCATGTATTCGAGGTCGCAACGCCGCTCCGGCAACGTTGATCAGATGAACGCCGACAAGGAGACGCGGCGATAGCCTACTCATGAAACCCTCCTATGGGGGCGACCTTGCAGGGCCGCGCCATCGCGCTCCCGCATGCCCCTACGAGCTTTCAGCCCCAAACACCCTGCGGGCATTCTCGCGGAGGACATGCCTTCCAACGTCCAAGGCCAGGTCCAGGTCCATGTGCTCGGAGCAGACCTTCTCGCCGAGCACCTCTGCAAGGCACTCCCTATTGTACTTCGCGGCAAAGTACAGCCACTCGTAGCTTCCATCGCTGCCCGTGACGATCTTGTCCATGGGCACGATGTCGATCCACTCGTGAAGCGCGTGCTTGAGAACCGTCCAGGACTCCGGACACAGACATGTGAAGTCGAGATACACGTTCGAGAAGGTCCCGGCGATGTAGCCCATCTTGCTCAGGAAGGGGTAGCCGCCGTGGAAGAGCACGAACTTGGTCTTTCGGTAGCCTGCGTCCTCCAAGATCGGCAGCAGGTTCTCCGGATCGGCCTCGGACAGCCTGAGAGGCCGGTCGTGAATTGCCCAGCCGAAGCCCGTATGGATTTCGACCGGCATGGACCAGTCCGCAGCCTTGCTGAAGAAATGGCGATAGAGGTAGTCCTCGGCCAGCTTCTGTTCATCCGGCGATCTATGTGCGGGATCCTTGAGCGCCGCGCTCGCTGCCTCCTCGTAACCCGCCTCTTCGATGCACAGCGACCGATCATAGGCCATTGCGACCTTCAGGCAGCCCATCGACCCCGCATTGCGGCCCCTCTCGATCTCGGCCTCAAGTCCATCAACCACCGAGGCAAGGTCGCATGCCCGGTGAAGGATCACCCTCGCGTTGAGATGGTAGGTCGAGATGATGCGGTTGTCCCTCGAGGCAAGCTGTGGGTTGGAGTCCACGACGATGACCTCGACGTTGGCCTTGCGTCGCATCCAGTCGATAGCGGCCAGGAGGCCGCCATTCCTGACCCCGTTCATCGCCCTGCAGATCTCAAACGCGTTTTCAGTGCCGTAGAGCTCACCAAGCGCGGCTCGGAATGCACGGCTCATCCAGAGCGATCTCTTCATGGGCCACCGCTCCATCCGCCATGCTCCCATTCCCCGATCCTCGACCTCCGGTGGCCGGGTCTCCGGCTGGGTCCAGTTTGCGATGTAGGAGTCGACGCTTTCCACTGGGCCGGACTCCGAGCAAAAGTGGCTGTGCACGTCGAAAAGGGGTATCCTCCAGAACTCTTCCAGAATCCTTTTCACAATCGCTTTTGCTTCCATGCCCTTCCGCCAGCCCACGACCTTTCCAAAAAATCCGTCGACATCTGCCTCCCTGTTGCGACGACGACACACCCAACCCCGGAAATCGCGCACAGTGCCTAGATGAACTCCAGGCCCTCCGCGTCCATGGCGGCCTTGAGCCTTTCAAGGACCTCGTCGGTTATCCGGTCGATCTTGGAAGGCTCACTGACCCAGACATAAGCCGTGAAGGAGTAGAACCCGGCCGTGATCCCGCGCAGGAAGAGGCTAGGATTGTTGACTCCCCTGTAAGTGAAGTACTTCACGAGCGTGTCCTTGAGGATCTTCTTCACCTCCGGAAGATCCTTCGCCCCCCTTTTCACGTTGAAGTTCACGGCTACCCTTACGTTCGCTTTCTTGGCCTTCGTGTAGTTGATCACCGGGCTTGTGACGAACTGTAGGTTGGGTATGATCATGTTCTTGCCGTCCTCGGTCACTATCGTGGTAGTCCTGATGCTCACCTTCTCAACGCGACCCCTGTCTGCGCCGACCTGTATGACGTCCCCGGTCTCGAAGGTCTTTCCTGTGACTATGAAGATGCCTGAGACGAGGTTGTTTATTATCTGTCCGGTGGCGAAGACTATGGCCGCGGTGACGAGCCCGCCGGCGGTCACCAATCCGCCCAGGTTGATTTTGAAGATCGCGAAGACTATCACCAGTGCGACGAGGTAGATGACCGTCGTCAGAACCCTGTTCGCGGTCCGGCGGACGGTAAGCTCGACGCCGAGTCGGCTGGCCGATTTCTCCAAGGCCGTCGTGAGCACCTTGGCGAGGATCGTTGCCCCCAGGACGACCAAGCCCGCCTGGGCGGGAGAGGAATACGGCGAGGAGAATAGGAAAGCCTTCAGATCGAAATGAAAGAGCTCCAGTATCACGTCCAGGGCCACGATGTACACTGCGATGGTAAGCGCCCAGTTGCCCGCGCGGACCCATTCGTCACCCAAGCCCACGCGCGCTAGGGATCTTCGCAGCAGCCTCGTCAGGAGCAGAAGGACGATGGTAGCTACTAGGAGGATAGACACGAGTTCGACGGCGACCGTCACCATATCCATTGGGGTCGAGGAGAACAACAAGCCTCCCTCGAAGAAATGCTTCAGGCGAGCTCCCGCCGCCTGCTCTTATGGGTTTCCCCCTTGGCCCCCGGGGCACGACGATCGATTCGCACGCTAGATGAGAAGCTTCGTAGTTTGGACTTCCCTGTAAAACCTCCGGCGTATCATGAGCGACCACAGGACGACGCCGCAGACCAGGGATGTGCCGGTCACGGCCATCCACTCAATCGCGTAGACCCAGGTCAAGGTTCGGTTCTTCAGCCGGACGGCCTCCTCTTCGATCTGCAAAAGCATCGCCCCAACCTTCTCGTAGGCTTCCAAGACCTCCTCGAAGCGAAGCTCAAGGTAGCTCGGGATTGCCGCCGATATCAGATCCTGCGCCTCGTCCATCTTCGATACGATCCTGTCTGTGTTCGCGCCAAATGAGTCGCAGAACTCCAGGAGCCCGACCAGAAGCGTCCTCCTCGTGCTCGTATCGAACATGATTGACCTCACCGCATGCACGAGCTCCACATCCTGGGGCACAGGGCGACGATCTAGGTAGATCATGAGATTGCATCCGAAGTCGATGGCGTACTTCCAGGGCCCTCCGCGGTAACACATGGTGTGGACCTGGCCTGGCTCGGATCCTGGACCGATGATCTCACCCGTTATGGCGAAGGTCCTTACCCCGCCCTCGATCTCCCACGTAACCATGCCCGGGTGATCCTTGAAGAAGGTGCTCTCCACATGTGCCAGGACGTTTGCCCCCTCCTTTGCCGTCACGATGTTGTGTTCGAAGTTCGTCATGAAGGGTTGGGTTGGGTCCCAGGGAATGCTCTTGATGAACTCGTTGTCGGGCTTGTCTATGATGAGACGCAGGTCGCCGGCGGGCTGCAGCACGTAGGTTCCGGGCACATCGTTTGTGGGCAAGAGTGCCCCTATGGATGTGTCTCCCCACGAGGGACGGGAGAACGCGCCGCCGAAGCTCTCCCACCCGCCGCACATGACGAACCCCATACCCCCCTCTCGAACTCCCCGGGCAAGCATCTCCGTGTTGTGCGGGGTCACCGCCTCCCTGTTGGCGTTGGCCATGATCAGGACATCGAAACGCGATGTCAGGTCGTGGTAGGAACGGGGCATGTACAGCCTGATCATCCTGAAGACCTGCAGCTCCGAGATCGCCTGCTGGGTTGGACCCCAATTCGCCCAGTCTCGCAGGGTCGCTTGAACGAAGTACATGGAGAAGAGGGGATCGGACCTCATCCACCAGAACGGGGTGGAACGCGCAAGGCAACCAACATAGAGCACACCGATCCTTCCGTCGTCCAAGCCCTGCACGTTGGCAAGCTGGAATCCAACAAGGGCAATTCCCAGTAGGAAACCGAGGGCGTTGAGCTGGGCATGACGGGCTTCGCGCAAGGGCAGTCACCCACGATCGCGAATCGTCCAGCCCTTAACACTCTTACGATCGACGATCGATGATCAAGGTGCAGGAGCAGCCATCCTGGTCAAGAGCAAAAACGTCGCAGGGCATCGGATGCGGCAGGGTCCTCAGCGAGGTTGTCCTATCATGGCCAGAAAGTCGAAGAGCAGGCACAAGCCGATAACCGATTTGCGAGGCCAAAGCGTATGCACAATATTTTTGTCACCAATAAAATGGAAGGGATGTCCTGTTGGCGGCGATTCGGCTTATTGCCAAGCCGCGTATGGCGGGTGACGGCCTAGGCGGGTAACTCCCCTGATCCGCTGCAGAGCAGGAAACAGCGCGTAAAGGAATGGAGTGATCAGGGCCGCAAGAGCTAACATTCCTCTTGGAGGAAGCTCGCTGGGAAGATGCGGGATCCATGAAACGGCGTTCCTGGCCCAGCACGCATGCGGCGGGCCCAATAAGAGTGGCTGGACCGGACATAGAAATGGACCAGCGGCACCCATCTCTCGCGAGCATCTTCCTTTACTTCTTCAGACTTTCTTGGGCAGCTTTCGGCGGCCCGCTAGCATACATTTCGATGATGGAGGACGACTGCGTCGAAAGGAGGAAGTGGCTGAGCAAGGAGGAGTTTGCCGAGATGCTTGGAGTCACGAACATGCTCCCGGGCCCCAATGCGACGGAGATGGCAATCCACATAGGGCATGCCAAGGCTGGAAAGCTCGGAGGAATCCTGGCCGGCTTGGGTTTCATAATCCCGTCCTTCATCATGATCCTAGGCCTAAGCTGGTTCTACTTTCGATACGGGAAAATGCCGGGCGTGGACGGATTCTTCTACGGCGTCAACCCCGTCGTGGTCGCAATCATACTCCTCACAGTTCTCAGGCTGGGCAGGTCGACCATAACTGATTCCAAGCTCGCGTGTCTGTTCTTGATCACACTGCTCTCATACTGGTTTCCTCCGGATTGGCGGGGATCTTCCTCTACGCCCCCTCCCCGAAGAAAACCTCAAACGCGTTCTTTTTCACGCCCCTGGTGGTTACAACGATGGTCATTACCATCCGGAAGCTCCCTCTCATTCTGCAGCTGTTCCTAGAGTTCCTGAAAGCAAGCTGCCTGATGTTCGGAACGGGGCTTGTGATCATTCCTTTGACCGGCCCTGACGTCGTGGAATTTTTCGGCTGGATGAGTTACAAGGAGTTCTTCGATGGTGTCACTCTGGGCCAGATAAGCCCTGGGCCTGTGATGAAAACGGCAGGTTTTGTCGGCTACAAGGTTGCAGGGATACCGGGCGCGACAGCTGCATTCTGGGCGGTATTCTTTCCACCGTTCCTCACAATCATCCTTCTTGCGCCCTTCTTCAGACGCATGCGGAGTGATCCTTGGCTGAAGGGCTTCCTGAAGGGCGTCAAGGTCGGGGCCGTCGCGATCATTCTTGGCACCGGGGCATCGATGGCCCAGACGGCCTTCCCCGACCTTCTGACAGTCGCGATCGGGGCAGCAGCTTTTCTGGCCACCTTGAAACCGAAGGTCAACATGTCGGTGGTAGTAGTTACGGCGGGCGTGTTGGGCACGATGGCAAAGCTCCTATAGGATGTCGGCTGGTTGGAGAAGCCCTCGCAACCGGGCGTCGGCCCAGGGTCCGCCGTCGGTTGACAAAAGAGGATGAAACCCAGGAACGGGGGTGGGCCCATCCCTCAGGGGCTCCGCGTCAGGGGGATGAACACCCGTCTTGAGGCCCTTATCAACACAGGGCCGAGGAGGCCGGAGACCGGCAGGGGCTCGTATCCGATGAGCATGCGCGAGCTTGAGGTCCTTGCCCTGGGATCCCCTCCGTAGCGAGCCCTCAGATGCTCGGGTACCGGCGGCAGCTCCTTTAGCCCGGACACCCGGTTGATCAGGGTGTTGGTCACATCGATGACGAGCACGTTTCGCCCGACAGCCACCATGCCCGTGATATCCAGGGTCCTTCCCCGCATCCAGACCACGCCAATATGGCGCCCGTTCAGCTCCACCTCGGCGATGTTGCCCACCACCCCCAGATCCAGCTCAAGCTGTAGCCCTTCCTCCAGGTAGACCTGGGGAATGTCGAACTCGATCCGATACCTTCCGGTGCCGCTGAAATGCCTGGTTCGCGGATCCTCTGTCCAGGAGGTGAGCCTGGGCAAGCTCAGCGAGAGGCGTGGGGAGCCCGTTCCTTCCAGTTCGAGATGCCACTCCCCATCCACCGCAAGGGGCGCCGGGATTCCCTCCACGAATTTGCGGAGCAAAGTCCCATCGTCGAGCCTCACCATCTGTAAGCCGTTGCGGGTGGCCAGAACTTCGACCCCCTCCTCATCGACGTCCAAAACCCTGCTGAAACTTATATCCACCGCGTGGCGGTATGGCTCAACCTCTTCGTCAAAGACGATGAAGGTGGAATCGTACGGCTTCATGCGCAGGGGAATCCAAGTCAGGCCATCCTTCTCCTCGTACTCAAGGACGCGCCTCACTTCTCCGGTGTGGGGATTCCACTCCGTTGGGGCCTTCCCCCTTACGCGGAATGACACGCGCATCTCGATGGCCCGGTCCTGGATGTTTGCCACGAAGTAGATCTCCTTGCCCGGCAGGCGCCTGTGGATGAAACAGAGGCCCTCGTTCTCCCGGATCCCCTCCCTCACGAAGTCTATTCCCATGTCGGGCTGGATGTGGCGCCGCAGAACGTTGAGGAACGGATCGAGCGCGCTGGCGTGCCATTCCAAAACGTCATAGCGGTCGATGACGTTGCGGATGTGGTATGTCCTGCCCCTGCCATAATCCCTCGGCGCGGTCTCGTTGACGCGCCAAGAAGGGGTGTCGAACATCTCACGGACGATGGCACGAACTGCCGCATCCTTGCGTTCGTAATCCTCCAAGCCAACCGACGAGTCAGGGACGCGCTCCAGCGCCACCACCACTCCACCTCCTTTGACCCAGTCCCGGATGCGCTCCAAGCTCTCCAAGGGCATGGCCTGGATGTTCGGCAGGAGCAGAACCCGGTACTCCAAGTCGCGGACCCGTATCACGCCATCCTCGATCCTTGCGTGGTTCAGAAGAACGTCATCGTTCACAAGGTCGAAGTCATACCCGTTGGCCCAGAGCAGCTTTCCAAGACTGCCCCAGTCGAATCCCCGCGTCCACTTGCGCGGGTTGCGGACATCCAGGGTCCACTGGTTGGCCAGCGGCAGGTACACGGCCACGTCGGCCACCGTGCGGCCTTGCCGTAAAAGGTAGCAGCATCGCGCGACGTAGTCGCTAAGAAGCGGGTAGTACCTCCACCAGATATTCTGATGGTTGATGAGGACCTCGGCCTCGAAGCGCCGCGACGGCGCGATGTCCCGCTCGGGCGAGCACGTGTAGCCGTGGTTGTAGAACTTGTTGGCGCCGTTGCGGAGGAAGTCGTCGCTCGCGATCTTTAGCTCCTCGAGGGTTGCCCGGTAGGTCTCCCAGTGGATGTAGGTGTAGGCCTCCACGCTCACGATGTTGCGACCGTACAGGTGCGCGCCCGAGGCGACGTACTTCTTGGGGCCAATCCTGGTGTCAAACCAGGGAACGGCATCCTTCTCGCCCGCAGTGACCTCCATCTCCGGGATATGCGCCATGCCGGCACCCTGTAGTATGTCGGTCGCGAAGCCGTAGGGCTGTATCCTCCCCTTCACGCCGTTTCTCTCGCACCAGCCCAAGAACGTCTTGAAGAAGGCATCCAGCCCAACATGGTGCAGATACTCGTTCACGTCGTAGCGAATCTTGGGCGTGATCGCCCCAACGTCCCACCAGATGGCGGGCAGGTACCGGGTCAAGTCATAGCCCTTGAACTCCTTGAATCCGGCCAGCAGGCCGTCGCTCCAGTATATGCCGTTGTGCAGAAGGTCGACCTCGAAGCTGTCGATGAAGAAGGATTCCACGGTCCTCCCGAACTCCTCTCCGAAGGCCTTCCTGAACTTGCCGCCAAGGAACTCGCAGTACCGCTCCATCGCCTGCTTGTTGAAGTGATCGACAGCATGCCCTTGCCCGGTGTACATCAACCAGAACGCCATCAGCTTCCATTCGCCCTCAGGGACACGCCATCGGATGGAACGACCCCTGACCTTGGAGGTCAGATCCACGAGGGACGATTCCTCCAGACGCCCATCAACCACCCTGCCAGCCACGACCGCCACAAGCCTATCCCTAGGCCCCACGTCCCTAGCAGCCCGATCGCCGGTCCTCGGCACCTCCCCCACCTTGGTCGGCAGCTTGCCCGAGAAAAGCCGCCCACCCGAAAGGCGCATGGCGGTCGGCACCATGTTCTTGCTGCGGTCGGAGGGCTTCACCCAAGCGCCGCCGATAACCCAACCGGGGCCGCCAAAATTCAGCGAAAACTCCATGCACAGCCTCTTGGCCTCGCGTATCGCATGGACCAGGAGGTCCAGATGCTCGTCGGAAAGGTAGGGTACATTGCCCTTTTCGTAGACCGGCTCTATGGTCACCTGTTCGACCCCGCCTATGCCCTTCTCGTGCATCTGTTCAAGCTGCCATGTGAGGTCCTCCTTCGTGATCGCATTGCCCATCCACCACCATCGCGTGTGGGGCCGACATGAGACCGGCGGGTCCGCGAAGCCCCTCCTGATCTCCTCGGTGGAGCGGGCCATCTCCCTTCCGGATTCATCGTTGATGTCGATGCCGTGATTCGAGGGCTTCATGCCCGGTGCCTCCGGCGCCTCCTTCTAAGAGCTTTCCTTTTTGCCGGCGACCAGCACTCTCCGTCAAACATAAAGGCATATGGCCGCTGACGGGTTGCCGTCACACCCGGGGCTTCCCGGGGGAGGTGCGTTTGTGAACCCGCCCGCGCTTTCCAACCGGCCAAGGCTGTTCGTCGACTACGAGGACGTCGAGCTCATGCAGAATGTTACCAGGGTTTTCCATCAGGCGTCAAGACATGGAACCCGCCCCGTCTTGAAGCAGGAGATGCCTTGGGAAAGACATCCAGGCATGACCGCCTCCATCATCTACGACGATGAGGAACGGATCTTCAAGGCCTGGTACCTTGCCGGCTTCTACGCTCCAGGAGAGGAGCACGTTCAATGCTATGCGATCTCCAGAGATGGAGTGCACTGGGAGCGACCGGCGCTCGGGCTGCACGAGGCGCTGGGGTCAAGGGATAACAACATCGTGATCCCAGCCAGCCATCACGCGGGCAAGGACCACTGGGAGACCATGCTCAAGGACCCCATGGATCCGGACCCGCAGAGAAGGTACAAGGCAATCGGATGGTCAAGCTACGACTGGGACGGACCGATGTCGGGCATCTACACCGCCACCTCGCCGGACGGACTGAACTGGACTCACACCGCCGAGCCGGTCTTCCACCACCACCCGCGCCCCGGAAGGCGTGACCTTGGCCCAGTGGGAGATGCGCAGTCCATGATGGTCGATACTCTCAAGGGGCGCTACGTGGCCTTCTTGAGGGGAGGAGTTGACAGGCTGATCAGCTTCAGCAAGGATTTCGTACACTGGACGCCACCCAAGCCTTTCTTGAGGGCATTGAACGAGGAGGAGAGCCTTTACAACAACACGGGGTTCGTGTACAGCGAACAGTATCTCGGCTTCCTCACCCACTTCGACAAACGCCCCAAGCAGCAGACGCAGACCCTCAGGCTGATCACCAGCCGGGACGGCGAGAACTGGGCGCGCGTTCCGGGGGAACCGCTCATTCCCCTTAGCGATGTCGGCGAGTGGGACAGGTTCCAGATACTGCTCACCGGCGCGCCGCCTGTAAGGGTGGGCGATAGGCTTTACGTCTACTACAGGGGCACCTCGCGTAGACACGCCAAGGTGCCGAAGGAGTACGACCCATCGATCGTGCCTGACCAAGACCCGCGGACGATGTCGATAGGCCTTGCAACCCTCAGACTGGACGGCTTTGCCTCGGTGAACGCAAGCTACGACGGGGGGACCCTTACGACGCGGCCGTACAGGCTTGCGGGGAACCAGCTTGTTCTCAATGTGAAGTCCGACTACGGCAGGATCCTCGTCGAGCTCCTGGACGAAGGCGACAAGCCGGTCAAAGGCTTCGGAAGAGACGACTGCCGCCCAATCCAGACCGACTCGTGCCGCGCTAGGGTAACTTGGCGAAGGCATTCGCTGGCCGAGGTCCGGGAGGCGCCCGTCAAGCTGAAGTTCTACCTCTACAATGCAAGGCTCTACTCCTACAGGGTTGTATGACGGAGCGCAGTCGAACTGAAGGCTATCTGGGGAGCTTGGATGAGGCATTTGCCCTCCTTGCCCACAGCGGGCCTTCAGCTTTCCACGCGCCCTTCAAGTTCGGGCCGGTCCCAAGGCACGCGAAGCCCCAGGGCATCCGGCGTCTCCTCGATGAAGTAGAGGTAGAACCTTACCCAGTGCGCTCCCCCGGGAACGTCGTTAAGGTAGACCTTTGCGGTATAGCCGTTCTCCTTTCTGGGCTGCTGCAGGACGAACGGATGCATGGGCTCCGACTCGATATCCTCGATGACGACCGAGCCGACCTTTGACGGCAGGGGCTGCACGAAGCTGTGGCTGTGCATGTAGATGGGGTCCCACCGCAAGTGCTCGATCTCTAGATCGCTTCCCCTCACGGAGATGATGTCCTGTCCGTCGACCCTTCCCTCCCAGTAGAGAATTCTCTGTGCCCTGTCTCTGTGCTTGTCCAGGATCTCCCTGTAGCGCCGTTGTTGCTCCGCCACCTCTCTCTCGATCTCCTCCGTCGTAGGCGCGCTAGCCAGCGCCTGTTCCGCGCGGCGACGATCCTTCAGGATCTCTGACACGTTGATCGCAAGCTGTTTTGGACCGAAGAGCTCGAAGATGCACCCGGGCGTGTCGCAAAACTGCTCCATCGAGGCCTTCAGTTTGCGATGCAGCGTACGCAATAGCTTGCGATTGGCTTCGGTGGGCGACTCCCTGTACCGGAAATACGCAAACGAGGTCTTGACGTAGAAGTTGTTAGTCTGGATGAGAAGGCGCATCAACCTCAGGGAATTCCCGACTCTGGCGGCAAGGGTGTGGTCCCGGAACGTCCGTCTGGCGGGGGAGAATGCCCGCTCCATAGCTCTTGCGGTCAGGAGGCCGTGGTCAAGGTACATGATGGTCTCGCGGATCCACGGCTTACATCGCAGATAGATCGACTTCAGGAACTCGATGTGTGCCCGGCCCTTGTCGATGCTCGGATAGCCCTCGGCCACGAAGCTTCCCGTCCGTATGTGCGGAAGGGAGCTGAACGCGCCGTACGCAACGGGTTCGATGTACAGGCCGTACTTGTAGGCCACGGGGGAAAGCAGCAAGATGTGGGCCATCCTGTTGGCCGGACTCCTGCCGAACTGGATGGCGCAGAAGTCCCGCGCTATATCGCGAGGATCCTCCTTGTGATTCCACATCAGCCGGGAAACGGTGTAGGCCGTCAGGCTCCGTGTATCCCAGCCTTCCTCAGCTGGCATGTCCAGGCTTGCGCCCTTCAGATTGCTCCGGCCTCTTCCCAGCATGTGCTCAAAGCCCGCCGCGAAGTAGAGCCCGGGGAAAGTTGGAAAGAAGCTGGCGCCATCGTGGTAGTCCATCGTCTCGCACACGACGAGCATGTCGTGTGGGGTTTGGTTGATGGTGGGGTTGAAGGGCTGGAACCACCACCGGTCGTTCTGGGTGAAGCTCGGAACCAGGTAAAGGTTCCTGGTAGGCACCTCCTCGGTAAAGATGCGGCGGTAGACCTCGGGTTGGGAGTGCTGCTCGTAGGCGTTCGTGACCCAAGTTCGTTGGAAAAGGATCTTGCCGAACTCGCCGACGACCACATCCCACACGGCCTTCACGAAGGTGCGGTAGCGCTTTTCTAGAGACCAGTCACACGCCTCGTCTCCGTGGATGGGGTCGAACGTCCGGTAAGCGCCCCAGTAGGCCTGCTCCTCCCCAAGGAATGTCTCTACGCCGTCGAGCTCGGGAACGGCCTCCAAGAGCCTCCTGAACTTGGCCCGCACGGCATCCCAAAGCTTGGGGTCTTCAACCGAAAGGCTTGCACCGAACTCCCGCAACAGGGACGGGTGGTAGGTAAACTCGGTGCCAAACGCAAGGTACCTCATGTGCAGCGAATGCGCATACCTGGCCAGCTTCCTCGTCTCCTCGCGGTGTCTTGCGTTCTCCTCGGCCTCAGGGTGCGAATCCCATGGCACGAGGTTGAGTGGATTTTCCCCGAAGACGAGGTTCAACCTGTAGCGAAGCGCCCTCCTGATGTCGTCCTCGTTCCTCACCGGGATGCGGGTGTAGCGAATGGCAAGCTCGGGCTGCTCTCTCAGGTTCAATGTCGGGAGACAGCCAAAGATGCGCATCGCGTCCCAGATCCTATAGAGGCCGTACACGTCGCCGATGATCGATCCTCCCGCCACCACGATCGTCTTTCTGCCACCCCGTCTGAGAGTGACGATCTCGTATCCTTCCTCACCGACCGCCCCATGTAACCTCAAGACTCCCCGCTCATGCAATTGCCTGGTGACTTGATTCCTGGAATGATCCCCTACGATGATCGCGTTTGACGAGGGCAGCTCAAGATCGGTTGTGACCTTGATCGTCAGCCCACAACGCTTGCCAACCATCTTCAGATCTGCAAGGCAGACCCTCACTGCCTCGTCCCGCAGCGACGGCTTCGGCACAGTTACGGCCCATACCGGCGCCGCTTCGCCCTTGCGCTTTGGAACTCCTCTAGACATATGCTCACCTCGACCATACGGATTGGGGCTACATGCATCTCCAGCCAGGAAACTGACATGGCGCTTGAAGCTGTTGCGTCCCACTGGCCGATCGGTAGATGGCTTCCAATCGGCCTTCGGTGTAGAAACTCGGGCCGACAACCCGCTTTGTGATCGTCCCCTGGACGCTGACGGTTGGGGGAGGCCTGCCGGGGTCCTAGCCACAAGGCTTCGTTAATGCGGGATCGATGGAAGATCCGAGTTTGGCCTGCCAAGAGCATCCTAACCGGCCGGCATATCAAAGCGACGGAAAGACTGAATAGCCCTTGCACCGCCCGTGCTCCGACCTAAAGGCGGCGTCGATCGTCAAGATGCTGGAAGGATGAATATGGACACGGGACTTGGCGGAAAGATAGCCTTGGTCACTGGGGGCGGGAGCGGCATCGGGCGCGCGATAGCACTTGCCCTGGCCGCGGAGGGGGTCCACATAGCGGTGGCTAGCCGGAACCCGGACCCAAAGACGCTGCGCGAGATTGAATCCGCTGGGGTCCGTGCCCTGCGGCTGTGTACGGACGTGAGCAAAGAGGAACAAGTAACATCCATGGTCAAGGAGACGATCAGGGGGCTCGGGGGTTTGGACATGTACGTCAACAACGCCGGCGCCCACTGGGACCAGCCCGTCTCCAAGGTCACGACCGAGGCATGGGTGAACACCATGCACACCAACCTCTCCGCCTGCGTCTGGGCATGCCGCGAGGCGTCCAAGCATTTCATCTCCCAGGGCCGGGGCAGCATACTCATCGTGGGCTCCACCTGCACGCATGCACCGCTGTACAGGGAGGCTGCCTATCGGGCCTCGAAGGCCGGCCTGAAAGCCTACATGGAGGTGCTGGCGGTTGAGCTTGCCCCCTTCGGCATCCGGGTCAACATGCTGACCCCGGGGTACTTCCCAACCAGGCTGTCCGCCCATCTTGCCCGGGACAGGGAGAAGGAGAAAACGGTCCTGGATACGATTCCGCTGAGACGTCCCGGTCGCCTGGAGACCGACATCGGCCCCGCGGCCGTCTTCTTGCTGTCCGATAAGCTAAGCGGCTACACCACGGGAGCCGAGCTCGTCGTGGACGGCGGGTTCAGCCTTCGTCCGCCGCCGTACTACACGGATGATGAGATCCGAGAGATGAACCTGCCCTAGGCATCCACCTTGATCCAAGGGCATCAGGGATCCCGCGGCCCCAATTCCCGGGATCCGGATGCGGTCGCGCCCTCGACGATCGCCATGAACAGCGTCATGGCCACAACGAAGGCTGTGACCAAGATGGGGGTGATGACCTTCCAAAACATGGACCCCATGCCTCCGAGGCGCTTCCCGCAACGGACACTGTGCTTGGATCGCGGCTGAAGCCTTTGCCCCGCGGCCACCCGACTCCCGATCTAGAGGGCTCGGCAAACCTCATAAATTTGCCGTCGGCTCGGTATCGGTATTTAGCTCGTCCGAGGGTTCCGATCGCATGCGCAGACCTTGCACCTGACCTGTGATTTGTTCACCGCTGTCAGGCATCCTGGTCTGGAGTCGACCAACAATGCTAGCCCAGGGACCGACTGCCATACACGCACGCGTACCTGAACCTGCAGAAACGGCATGCGCCAAGGTCGCGAGGGATGGGATCCTCCAGTCCTTTCTCCACGGAATCAAAGCGCCTCGCAATCGCCTTGAGCCTGCGCTCGAGTTCCGCTGTATATGGCATCCTGACCTGCGTCTGCCTGCCGGAACGATCCCTGTAGATGATCTCAGCATAGGCGTCCGCGAAGCCGAGCTCGATGACTCCTGCTAGGTAGGCAGCCGCCTGGATCTCGTCGGCCGCCCGCGTTCGGGCGGGCAAGCGAGACGAAACATACTTGGCCTCGACAATTACCGGGATGGTCCCGTTCCGGCAGTCGAGTGCATCGGGATAGCCATAGCATCCCCTTCCGGGCACGAGCTGGGGCACGATCGTGCAGAAGGTGCGTATGTCCGCCGAGTTCGCCAATATGATTCGCTTTCGAAGCGCTTCGTGGATCGTGATTCTTAGCAAGTCCATTGCCTCACCCACTGTCCAGACCACGACAGGCTCAGGCTGACCAGAGATCTGGATCTGTTCTTTCGCATGGACCTCGTGGCTCACGCACCCTCGGAATGCCGCGCGGGTAGGCCAGAGGTCGATCCCAACTGCCTGCCTTTCCAGCATGGCCGCCAACTCGCAATAGCAGAAGAGGCGGAGCCTGGACGGGCAAATGGCCGACCGCCGAAACTCAGCAAGGTCATCATCCCGAACCGCCATGCGAGGCCATTGCTCGCACCATCTGAAAAACGGCCTTTTGACGGGGGTCCTCTGCCTTTGCCAGCCAATACCTGCCAAGTCTCCCTGACCTTGCGGAGGTCCTCCCCGAGCCTTTGCGGCGGGGGAAAGTCCGAGACGTTCCTGGAGCCCGGCCCGGGGCGAAAGTTATATCCGCGGCTGTCCTCCCTGCAGGGGAGGGATGAACACGGCTTCCTGCGAGAAATGCGGAACGCAGCTGCCCGAAGACGCCCTGTTCTGTCCCAAGTGCGGGGTCCGAACTCCCAAGGGCAGGAAGGAGAACGTCAGGCCTCCCTGGGAAGACGTACTTGCGGACGTCAGGGAGGAGATCGACAGGGCTGTATCTGCCGCGTTCAAGGAGATCGAGAAGGGCTTGGAGATTGCCAAGAAGGAGATCGGCAGAGCCACCTCAAAGAGGATGGTCGTCTGCCAAGCATGTGGCGAGGCTAGTTCGCCAGGCGCTCGATTTTGCCGCGGCTGCGGAAAGAAGCTTTGATCCTCGGCTGCCTCGCGCACGCGGGGCTCCGAAGAGCGTCCCAGTAAGGGCCCCGCCGTCGGATGCCCTATTGTCAAGCGATCGCGAAGACTGCCAGGAGTTCATTTAAATGCCTCGCGATTCACCGAAGGCAAACCCCCGTTCAGGTTGCGCCGACGTGAGATGCCCAGGATGCAGAGCCGAATTGGAAGGTGATCCCGCCACCTGCCCTTCTTGCGGCAAGGGGTTGGGCGCCCATGGTGGAAGATTCAGAGTGGCAGCATTGGTCTTGGGCATAGTACTCCTAGTCGTGTCTGTCCTCTTGATCGCCGGGGGAATCTTCTTGATGTGGCAGGGCGGCAACCCACGCGACTCCGACGGCTACCTCGTCAGCAAGACGAGCAGGATGTCCGCGGAGAGTTACGCGGTGCTCGTGGACCTCGTTCCCCTTGACATGAACGACTATGTCCCGCCGTTCCTCAGAGGATTCGGCATGGGGAAACTGGTGGAGATCAGACTCAAGGCCAATGGAACCTCGCCGGCCAAGGAGCTCTTCGTCGGCATCGCCAAGGACGGTGACGCGAAGGCCTACCTAGGCAACATCCAGCACGACTATGCCGTGGACTATCATTGGAGGGTCAGCCCATGGAACGTGAGGCTGGAGCTCGACGGCACCGTGCTCCAGCATGGAACGGCACCGTCACAGCTTCCCACCGTACCCACTTTCTGGCTCGCCTCCGGCCTCGGAGCCCCGACCGCCGCCATGAGCTGGATCCCCCGATCGGGAGACTACTCGATCGTCATCATGAACGCCGATGGGTCAAGAGGAGTGGATGCGACACTCCAACTGGGAGCCAGATTCCCCATACTCGCCTGGTTGCCCAGGTTATTGTTGGCCATGGGAGGCCTGCTCGGAGCCGGAGGCACGTTGCTAATCTACTTTGGCTATGCGCGCAGGGGGCCTCGAGCCGGCGCATCCCCGACTTGAGCTCCGAGACCATCTGCCAATGCGCGAAGTTGGGCGGGGCCAGAATATGTCGCCCGCTTGCGGTGAGGCCCACAAGACGTTCGAAATAAGTTGCCCGAGGGAAAGCACGGCCAGGAGGAAGGATCGGAATGAGGATCCGGAAAAGACAACGGCGCACAGCCCTGTACATGACGGGCACCGCCTGCTCCCTCGGCTCGAATCCCCTGCTGGCCCCCGCGCGGGCGCGACGACCACTCCGGACGACGGAACGTTCTAGGCGTTCACCAAGCAAGCTTACCTACATGGTGACGACCAACTTCAAAGCCTCGCGACGGGCCAACCTCTCGAAGGCGGATCCGATCTCGTCCAGAGGAACGGTCCCATCGCACATCCCTGGCCTGTCGAAGAATCCCTTCCTCCACAGGCAAATCCACTTCTCGGTCGCCGACACTTCGTCGGCCGATAGCTCCAAGACCTTGTGGCGGCTCCTGATCTGATCGGCCAATGGGCCTATCCGATCGAACTCGTGCAGCCCGTATCGCCCGAAGACGCTTTGGGGTCCCAAAACCCTCTGGGCAAGCCCCATTGACCGCTGGGTCCCCACGGCATCTATGACGTAGTCGGGCTTGCCTCCCAGCAATCGTTCGATATCCCTCGCGGAGTGCTCCTGTTTGTAGTCCAAAAAGAGGTCCGCCTCGAACGTCTTGCGGGCCAAGCTCTCGCGTCCCGCACTCCCCGTCAACAGCACGCAGCCTGCTCCAGCCGTCTTGAGAAAGAGCGAGAACAGCAAACCGTTATAGCCCGATCCAAGGACGACGACTCGCGATTGCGGGCCGACCCTGAGCTTCTCCACAACGGACAGTATCTCCCTTTGATTGACAGACAAGGCAGCTGATACTGGGTCCACGTCGCTGGGAAGCGACCGTCGGCTGCTCTCGATCATTCCCGAGCAGGTAAGCCCGGCCGCCTTCGCCGCGTCCGTGTCCACGACCAGGCCCCACTCTGCAAACCCTCCCCAGTTGCTTCCGATGCCGTCGCGCCTCTCGCCGGGGAGGATTCCGGCGGGGCGGGTGACGCGGTCTCCGACCCTAAAGTTGCGTACCTTTTCGCCGACCTTGACCACCAGCCCCGTGGATTCATGGCCCAGCACGAACGGGGTCTCAACCAGCCATGGGAAGTTCCCGCTGATTATGTTCGAGTCAGTCCCGGTGCAGATCGCGCAGGCATCAATCTTGACCAGGCACTGGTACGGGCCCGGCTGCGGGTCGGAGATGTTCATGACTTGCAGCTTTCGATCTTTCGTGACAACGGCAGCCTTCATTCGGACCAGCTCCCTCCGCCGATCAGCGTAGCCATCCCGGGCCGCGGTACGACGGATTGGCCAGGGCGCAGGACATGGGCTCCTCGCAGGGTCGGTAAGGAGCCATTTGGTATATCCTGTCGAGCTCCCTTAGCACACTCTTGGGGAGCGGACCCCGCTCCGCTGCCTGCACGTTCATATCCACCTCCTCCACGGACCGAGCCCCCATCAACACGGTGTCGATGAGGGGATTGGAAAGGACGAACCTGAGGGCCAGTTCGGCAATCGGCATATCCAGTTCGTCGCAGAGGTCGTAAAGCCGCAGCAGCTGCCGTTTTCTGACGGGGGAAAGCCAAGGCGGGGGATGTCGCAGAACATCGTCGTAGCGCCGCGAGAGCCATCCTTGCTGCAGCGGCGACCCTGCTATGATGCCCATCCTTTTCCTTTCCGCAGCCGGGATTGGGCCCTCCGCCGCCTCCCTCCACAGCAGGCTGTAGTTGAATGCAGTCAGCAGGACGTCGAACTCCCCGTGCTTGACGAGGTACGCCATCTCGTGGACGGTCGTGCCGCCAAGGCCGGTGTAGTGGATGGTGCCTTCCTCCTTGCACTCCTTAAGGAACTCGCATACGGGTCCCGCCACCGGGTTCCAGCTCTCGAACCAGTCATACTGGCCGGGCCGGTCCGGCTCATGTATCATGAGGATGTCGACGCTGTCACGTTTGAGAAGCTCCAAGCTCTTCAGCAGGCTTGCTCTCAGGTGGTCCTTGTTACGCGGATCAAAAGGGCTCGGGCGGCCGCCAAGCTTCGTTGACAGGTAATAGTGAGACTCTACCCCCTCCATGGCCCTTCCTATGACCTCTTCGCTGTCCGCGTAGTTTGGCGCGGTGTCGAAATAGTTGACCCCAAGCTCTAGGCCCCTTCTCAGGGCGGCACGGGCTTGATCGTAGTTCCCCCCGACCCTCGAGACGAAAAGCCCTCCGAAGGAAAGGCGAGATACGCGCATGCCGGTCTTACCAAGTCTGCGGCTCTGCATGGACCAACGCGCGGTGCGACTGCTCTAATATCTTTGGACCCTGAGGTTTGCTTTGGTGAATGGCTTGAGTGCAAGATCGCCGTCCCGCAGGAATCGGCCGGGTCTGGGCTTCTCTGCCGGCCGAGATTCTCACCTTTCAAGAAGCTTCAAACCAAGCGACCTCAACGGCACGAAATGCTTGTTGTTGAGGGTGTGGAGGTGTGCGCTCGTGCAAGGGCCTCCGCCTTTTCAGCGGCCTGCTGGCATCGAGGCGGCTGCATCCATCCAAGCCAACAAGCGGGCCGATGGCAAGCGCAGCCGTGCAATGCAGCACCGGCATCTTTTTAAACCCCGAACTCAATTCGGGCGGGCCGCGATCGAGTCTTGCGGCCAAGGAATGGTCTTAGCGATGAGAGGCGCAGTGATATTTGTCTTGGCATTCCTCTTGTTCCTTTTCGTGACTCTCGCTTACCGCGAGCTGCCGCCCGGAAGGGCGATCTATGGGCTTTTGGGCGTACCGGAAATCGAGGAACCGGTTCTCGGCATTCCAGCTACCACGTTGGTCGTGGCCGTCTTCAACGGCGTCGTCTACGGATTCATCGTCTGGCTTGTCTTCGATATCCTAGGCAAGGTCCTCAAGTCCGAAGGCAAGAGGAAGGAGAGCAGGCAGGAGCAGCGGTAGGGACCGCGACGCTGAACGGCGGTGAGGTCGGCCTGGGCTTGGGACGGTCTGCAGGGGCGGGAGTGCACCTCGGACGTCTTGGCTTTGAGATGAGTGCGGCTGATCGGAATCCCTGAGCTTCAAGAGACTAGGCATCCATGGTTGCTCTCAATCCCCGATGCGTTTGGGATTTGGGGCCAGCAACGCCCGGATGCTCAGGGCACTACTTCCACGCGCAAGTTCTTCAGATAAACGCCTTTCTCGTCCACGTCCTTGGCCAGGCACCGGAGTCTGAGATAGCACATCCCTTCGGCGCAAACGTACTGATGCAGACGGGCTACCTCGCCGCCATCTCGGAAAAGGATCGCCTCAGCGGAGGCGCAGCTCCATTCCAGACGTATGTCGTGAAACCGACCGGGCGTGAGATCTCCCGGGGTGGCAAGCCAGCTGCTCCCGCTTCCGACGATCTGTATTCGACCCGACTTGAGGACCCTGAATGGAAAACTTCCGTCCCGTGGAAGCCCTGGAAGATCGTAGTGATCGGTCAGCGTGAAGTGCACCGCCTCGAGGCCCTGCTCGATCCGAAGCCTAGCAGAAAGCTGCCCTGATCGTCCAAACGGGAAGTTCAGACAGGCTCCCGACGGCATCGACGCGTCGGGCTTGGCCATCCATAGGGCCGCACCTCCGCTTCCTTCAGGATCTGCCACGACCTTGGCACCTTTCGTGCCCAGAGTGGACCACCGGCCGAGGCCATGGGAGAAGTCCTCAACTAGGCTCGTGTTCAGCAAAAAGTCGGGGTCTATCCGCATGAAGGACTGGACCGCGGAAAGGAGTATGTGCCCGCTTCGGGTTTCGGTGAGTTAGGGGTAGGAGACCTGACCGTTGTCCGTGACCCTGGCCACCTCGCGGTAACCTCTCCATGTCCTGCCCTCATCTTGGCTCAAAGCGGCAGCCATGACGGCCCGCTCAGCGTTTCCCCAGTGCACCTTCCCCATCCCCTCCGCCCCGCAGTTGTTCCATACAAGCATGAGACGACCGTCCTTGAGCCGCAGGATGGCCATCGGCGACTGATTGCTGACGAAGCGCGTGTGCCTCGGAGGACTCCAGTGAATCCCGCCGTCTTCGGAGAATGTCTCCCACTGGTAGCCGTCCTGCCATCGAAGCAGCAGCCATACCCTGCCGTCAGTAAGCTCGATGCCGGCCGGCTCGACGGCCCCGGATTCGTACCAGTCAGGAGCCCCCGTGGCTATCGTTATCTGCTCGGCGGGCCGGTTCCATGTCTTGCCGTCGTCGTCCGAGAAGGGCGCCAGGCTCACGAACGCCCCGACCCTTCGGTCCGACAGCCCACTGACGGGCACGATTATGCGCCCTGACCTGAGTTGGAAGGCACAATTGCTCGCCCCGGTATATGCCAGCCGGAAGTCCACGTACCGAAGCGGCTCCCAGCTCTGCGCCCCGTCAAGGGACCTGGCATGCCACAGGAGGCTCTTGGATTCACGCCTGTTGTGGAAATCGAAGTTGTAGTAGTCGAGGCCAAAGAGGTGAATTGTCCCCCCTGCGATACGAGGGATGCGCCTCCGCCGAACCGACCTCCGTTCTGGGGAAAGACGAACAGCACGCGCGGCTCGCTCCATGTGTTGTCGTCATCACGAGAGAACCTAGCAAGGGCATACTGCGCATCCCCTCTTCTCGCAGTGTGCCAAAGCATGATCCTCCCGTCAGGGAGGCTCAGAGCGGTCCCAATTGGCGACGGCAGGGGGATGCGGACTACGTCGCCCGGTCCATCGCCGACAAAAGGCTGTTCGGAGGCCCTGTTTTCGCCAGGGGATGCCGGCGCACCCTGCAGGCTCTTGGTACCCATGGGAACATCTCCGTTCATTTCGAGAAGCCAATTTCGCCCGGGATCGCTCCTTACCAAAGCGGCTTATAATGGACATGGGCTGCAATCGCGGCGGGTGATTCGGCACAGAGACCCAACCGTTTAGCAAAGGTGATGACACATCAGCCTAGACCCACAGTAAGATGCACGCCCGGGTGTCGGTGCCCATTCGGAGGATCGTTGCCTTTTTCAGGGCCCGGTTGATTGACGGGAGCACCCTGAGACGGTTGATGTCTGTTAAGAGAGCCCCGCCAATCCGCGGCATGGCCCGAACCAGAGCTTGGAGGGAAGTATCGTGGCCGGACTCCTTTACCGTGAAGATATGGATGAGGTCCGCGAAAGGCTGACCGTCTGGTGGAGAGGTGGAGACATCGGCCGCCCCGTCATGCTGCTGCGTGCTCCTCGCCGCAGGCCGCTTGAGAACATCAAGGCGATGCGCGAACCCGATGGATGGGTCACGAACTACTCCACCACCAACTTCGAGTACCGCGTCAACCTCTCCGCGCGGGCACTTGTTAACACCCTCTTCATGGGGGAAGCCGTCCCAACGGTTGCGCCAGACCTGGCCCCGAACTGCCTCGCGCTCTACCTGGGGTGCCGCGGAGTGGAAGGCCCCGGCACCGTCTGGTGCGAGCCCGTCATCGATCGACCCGAGGACGCCAGGTTTGACTTCGACCCTGAGAATTTCTACTGGAACTTCACGCTGAGGCTGGCCAACGCACAACTGGCCTTGGCCAAGGGCAAGTTCTTGGTCGCTTTCCCCGACCTCATCGAGGGGCTGGACACGCTGGCCGCACTGCGCGGCACGAAGAACCTGCTGCTGGATATGAGGCAACGGCCGGATTGGGTGAAGGGCTGCCTTCGCCAGATCACCGATCGCTACTTTCGCTACTACGATGTTCTCTACGATATGCTCCGGGACGAGGTCGGGGGCTCGCACTTCTGGGCCTGGGCCCCGGGCCGAATGGCCAAGTTCCAGTGCGATTTCTCCGCCATGATCTCGCCCGCGATGTTCGCTGAGTTCATGGTCCCCGTTCTTGAAGAGATGTGCGAGCGCGTCTCGTACTGCATGTACCACTGGGACGGTCCGGGAGCTCTTCCGCACCACGACCACATCCTTTCCATACCCAGGCTCAAAGTCCTTCAGTGGACCCCCGGATGGGGCAGGGAGCCACCGAGCCACCCCAGATGGTGGCCGATCTATCACAAGACCATCGATGCAGGCAAGGCCGTATACATCGCCTGCGATACCGTGGAGAACCTGAAGGCATTGAAGGAGGAGTTCGGCGAGGGTCTCAAACGTTTCATGATCTCGATGGAGGCCAAGTCAAGGAGGCAGGGTCAGGAAATCCTAAGGCTGGCCAGCGACTGATCCTCTTGGCCCCACTTCCTCCCAGTCCGACCCTTCTTCTTTCGCCCAGTCCATCCCTTTGCAAGCATCCTGCGCTTACCTGGCTAGTCGTCCGGAAACGAAGGCCGGTATTCCTGCCAACGAGCCGAGCTGACGATCCTACCAACGAGGCCATGACCACGACCCGACCGTGAACGGGATCCCGACTGCCATGAGCCCTTTCGCATCGGAGCGCTACCCGATACTGCTCTTCCGGCTGGCTTTCCCGGCGCAGACACGAACGCCGCCAGCAGCAGGCACCCCGGCGGCACCGATGAACACAAGCAGAAGCGAGCTGAACTCAGGCACGGGATACTCCCTCAGACAGTACCAGATCAGGTTCTCGAACAGCTTCTTCGCTGCGTGTACCGGGAGGCTTCCATGCAGATGGTGGCATATTCAGTATGGGCGGGGTCCTTGGCAAGGATGCTGACGTTTCCGGGAAGGCATGGAATCCAAGGAACCACAGCAGGCACGCCCGAAAGGTGGACCGTGACGACGGCATCAGGGGGATAGCGATGGCATTGGGAGAGGCGTAAAGCAGGCTGGTGGGATCCGGCACGTAAACCTGGCTGAGATCAAAATTGACGCCCGAGGCGAGCCAGCCGATTGACAGATTGGCTCCCCAGTGGAAATAGCTGCTCCCCTTCCCTATGGCGAGGACGGGCCTGCCTGGATCCCTGACCGACCTGACGTCGATGACATCCCTCCATGCAGAGGCGGTGTCGTTGCCCACGATTATGAGGTCCGGTTCATGGGACGCTATGAGGTCCGCATCATGGGCCTAGTACTTCTCCACCGAGAATCCCCTAGAGGTCAGGAAATCCACCCATTCGTCCGCACCTGCCACGTCGGCTTCCCAAAGGAAATGGACTCGGGGGCCACGCTGCCGCAGGTTTCCGCCGCATCGGCGCAGATGGGGACTAGCAAGAAAATCCAAACAGCCGTCGGGGCTTTCCACCGAACGTCTGCGCAATAAAGGCAGGAACGGACGTTCATCTTCAGCGTCGGCCGCCGACGTCTTGGGGCGCAGATAAAGCTCTTGCTTTCCCGATCCTTCACAGTCTGCGAATCTGCCGGGCAAACGCCATCGGCAAGAGTTATCGCCAAGAACGCGAGGGTCCCAAATACGATGCGATCTGCAGAGAGCGCGCCCCCAGGCCCTTTGCGCCCTTGAGCATCCATAGTCCGTCGGCTTCCCTTTCCGCGGACGCGATCGCCGGCGCAGACCCCGGGGTAGGCTGGTGGCGCGATTCATCGCCCGGGAGCATCACTTCCAGTATGATTCTGCCGTATTCTTCAGCAAGACTTTGTCCCCGACGGAAGCAACGTCGCCAACACCGATCGCGATCTTCCTGCCGAGCTTGATTCTCCTTTTCCGAATCACGAGCTCGCTGACCTGCCAACTACCCGGATCCAGCGCGAGATCGTGAAGCCGTCCAACGTTGTTCCCGTCGGAACCCACCACTTCCTTTCCAAGCAGCTTACGCACCCTCGTCGCGCCCTTGCTGCGCTGCGCCTCAATCCTCGTCGGCATCTCCGCCAATGTCTCAACCCTCTTCCCAGTTTTGTCGAGAGGGAGTTCCACTCGTCTTGGTGGAACCCAGCTCGCCGCTTGTCCGGATTCGCGGTCCTATATAGGTTTCACGATGCAAGCGGGGTTTGTGCAGCGGAGAGCCGTCTCCCCATCCACGACGAGCAAGACGCGGCGTCTCTTGGAGTCCTCGTTTCTAGGCACCAATCTGCCGGGCGTCGACGGCGATCGTGTCCCCCTACGCTCCGCCTGAACCGCGAGGCTGACCAAGTGCTCCCGTTGGACGCCACCCCCGAAATACATAAGGGCAAGACCCCATCAGCGGCCCGCGTGGAGTCCCGTTGGACTGCCTTAGCAGCCCTCACCGTCCTCCTCTCGGGATCCTCTGTCGCATGTGGAAGGCGGGTCATCAACATACTTGCCATGGGGCAGGTCGACCCCAGCTATAGCCCGATATCCGACTTCCTCAGGGCCGAGCCCTCCCTGGAGGGCACGCTCGTGGTCTCAAGGTCCATCCATGCCGGTATCTACACCACCGAGGAGCTACGCAGATTCATCCGGATCTATATGCCCCGATCGTACGAAGCCTTGCTCTCGTACGACTTCTTCGTCTACGACCAGCCGTATCTGCAACACCATGACCCCGCGCAGATCGAGTGGATGTACAGAGCTTTGGAGAAGGAGGGAACTGGAGCACTCGGCTTCACACAGAGCGCGTATCCCGAGATGTACGTCCCCTGGATGAGCTCCGACCTGCCCAAGGCCTTTCCGCACGACCAGGAGAAGTTCATCGCCACGGCGTTCGACAACATAGAGGCCTACAACCTGGAGATCGTGGACGATCCGTCCCTCCCGCCGGTGATCAGGCCGTACAAGGCCCTTGGCATCGAGAGCGTCAAGCCCTTCGGCTACACCCGGCTGCTGTTCCCCAAGGAAGGTACCACGGAGTGGGCCAGGGCAAAGGACATACCCTTCAAGCTCGGCAAGACCAGCTGTCCGCTCCTTCTTTCATGGGAGTTCGGCGACAGGGCTTCTAGGATCTGGGCTACCGGCGACCAGTTCGTCAGCCCCATGTGGGGATACTGGTGGGGAGGAGATGGCAAGGAGAGGTATGCTCTGGACATATTCACCAACATCGTCTGGTACTCGCTCCGCAGGGAACTGCCATCGGACCCCATGTTGGTCCACATCCTCAGAGGTAGGTTCAAGGACTACGTTCTCAGGACTGGGGTCCTGTACTCCCTGCTGGACTTCGTCGAGAAGTTCGGCGCCAGCAGTCGGAGCCTGCAGGAGCAGATAACGGAGGCCGACGTGCTCGTCGAGCGTGCCGGGGAGGAATATCTTTCACAGGACTTCGAGTCGTCCCAAGCCCTTCTGCGGGAGGCCTTCGACCTCACCAATAGGGTCGAGCAGAGGGCCATCATCCTCAAGGCACGCGCCATGTTCTGGGTCTACGCGGTGGAGTGGTCGGCAGTCACCGGGACAATTTGCGCCGTAGCGTTCCTCTCCTGGACGTTGATGGTCAGGAGGCGGTTGTATAGGGAGGCGGGGGTGACAAGACGGGCATGAGACCCTCGAAGACGCTCAACCCGTTGCCTGTCCCGGCCCCTGGACGCCGACCCAAGCGACAAAGCGGGGCACACACGGGACCGCGACGAGGAAGTTGGGTGCGCATGTCTGAGCATCAACACCGAGGTGCCACATGGCATGCCTGACAACAAGATCGCTCGACTCATTGATGGTATCGATGCCTCCCGCCTCTCCGCTGACCTGTTTTACCTCTCCAAACACCCGCTACCATTTCGCAAGCTTAATTGCACCCTTCCCGGGCACAAGGAGAGCACCCTCGACGAGGCTGATGACTACATTCAGGCGCAGTTGGAGGGATGGGGCTACGCGGTCGAAAGGGAGGGCGTGCGCGTCCAGGCATACCGCCGTGACCCTTCCAAACCGAAGGCCCACCAGTACGGCAAGCCCGATCCAAAGGACCCCTGGTACACGGCCCACAACCTGTATGCAAGGAAGGCCGGCACGGAGCGGCCGGAGGAAATCATCGTAATCTGTGCCCACAAGGACTCACAAAGCTGGCTGGACTCGCCGGGCGCATACGACAACGCGGTGGGGACGGTCGCGCTCATAGAGATGGCCCGCATCCTATCCCACGAGGCGACCCGTCGTTCGGTCGTGTTCCTCTTCTGCAACGAGGAGCACACTCCGTGGACCAGCGTGACGGCCGCACAGGCTGCCGGGGCGCGAGGAGACAACATCATCGCGGTCTTCAACACGGACTCCTTGGGTGGGAAGCCACAGGCCGACGTTGATGCCGGGCGAAAGACGAATGCCACGCTCTACACGATGCCCGAGGGGCGGCCACTGGCCGAGCTGATGAGCGAGGTGAACGAGGAGTACGGCATCGGGCTGGAACAGTCAATCCACAAGCGACTGCAGCCCGGGGACGACGACGGCTCCTTCGTGAATGCGGGCTTCCCAGCTGCCATCGCCAATGTCGGGTCCCATCCCTACGCCGATCCGAACTACCACCTTGAGACCGATGTGCCGGAATCGGTCGATATCCCGAACGTCGCGATGGCCACACAGTCGATTCTGGCCGCCCTCCTCACAGTGGACCGAGAGGGTCTATGACGGGGAGGAAGCGCTGAGCACGAACAGGTTTGATGCTGGGAAGCAGTTAGCAGGCTCGAACCCACCCGGTCCGAATCCATCCTCGGGAGTCAAGGCTTCGGACGGTGCCTGGGATGCGATTTATGTACTAGGCTGCTTTCGGGACACCCCGTGCCGAGAAAGCATCTGCCCGTCCTTCTCTTGCTGCTCTCAATTCCGTGCATCGGCGGGCTTGGAGGGACCGATGGCAAGAAAAAGGTCCTGTGGGTCGGCGAGGTCGTCGCGAACAACCACATGTTCATCGACATGCTGGGGACGGACCCAAGGTTCCAGCTCGTCGGGACGGTCCCCTGCACCATCTTGGTTCTGGGATACGACGAGGCGGTGAGGTTCGCCAGGGCCTACCTCCCTAGGAGGTACAGCGACCTCGTCTCGGGCACAGACGTCATGATCTTCCACGACTTCTCGCCCAAGGTGCTCACGGACACTTACCTGGAATGGTTCAGAAAGGGGGTGTACGAGGGCATCGGGCTGCTACTGGTCGAGTTCGCCCAACGCGTCTCGATGTGCGGGATGGAGTACTGGCAGGAGACCACCCTATACGATGCGTTCCCGGCGGAGCTTTATCCCAACTGCATCGAAGCCATTAAGGGAAGGCAGCGCTACGAGATAGTCACACATGGACCCTTGGTGGACTTCCCCGACATGGAGAAGATCATCATCAACTGGGGCCATCACGGTGACCTGATCCCAAAGGAGGGCACAACGATATGGGCTGTCTGGAGCGGGAGGAAGACGCCCGCCTTCGTCACGCGGGCCTATGGGAATGGTATGGTCTTGCACTACGACCACGGTTGGGACACCATGCCGGACGAGGTCAAGAGGTTCTGGAGGTACCTTCCCGACTACGTGTTCAACCATCTCTGCTTTGCCACAGGCCTCCCCTTCCCGGATGACCTGGAGCTTGTCCATGAGGCGCGCGCGCTTTTCGCCGCGTTGGACGAACAGGTGAGGGTGGCGATCAGCGTCATAGAGTTCGTCGACCGCTTCGGCGCCAACCTTCGACCATTCGAAGTCAAGCTTGGCGAGACGAGGGGGAGGCGATTGCTCGCCGAAGAGGCCTTCGTCGACGGCGACATGGCAAAGGCGACCGAGATACTGGCCGACGCCAACGACGACATGCGGCAGCTGAGCAATGACATGATGAGGGCCAAGAACAGGGCGCTGCTCTGGGTCTTCGTCATCGAGTGGCTATCGGTGACGGCAACGGGCATGGTCTGCGGATTCATCCTCTGGACCGTGATGATCCGAAGGAGGCTATATCGGGAGGTCGCGGTCACGCGTCTCGGCGAGAGGTAGCGGCACATCCAGTCACAAGGAGGAGCCCGAAGGAGCGCCAAATCCTAGCCGAGCCTCACCTTCTCAGGACGTTGATCAGGGGGTCTAGGTACTCCCCATCAACTTCGAGGCGTATGATCTGCATGAAGGCCGCATCTCCGGGCACGGCCGCGCCGTTCACCCTGAAGCTTACGAATATGCGGTCGTCCCTCCTAAGGTCGTCGAAGGAGACCTTTCCCACCATCTCGCGGGTCATGCTGATCGGCAGGCGGCCCTCGGCCATGTTCTGCTCATTGGCGTACCTCGTGATCTTCTCGTTAAGCTGGATGGCGATCTCCGGCACGCTCGCCGCGCAGGCCTCGAAGAAATCCCAGAAGCCGGAGTAGAGCTGCGAAAGGTTCCCTGATCCGTCGAAGACGAGGGCAAAGAGATAGGGTGCCTCCAGCGGCCAGCCCGGATCCACCAGGGCCTCAAGGCAAGGATAGTAATCGATCACAAGCACCCTCCGCCGAGCACCGCCGAATGTGGCATCGACCTCGTGCTCGATTGGCTTCACATCCATGTGAAGGGCTAAATCCCTGGCCCGAGAGTCCAGAAATGAAAGTTCCGTGACCCTTGAGGCGATCTCCCTAGCCGATAGCCCCTGCAGGCCGGTGTAGTTGAGGCTGAAGGACTGGTTTCTCAGCACGCCGAACCTTATCGAGACCCGGCCCAACGGCTTCCGCGCGACGACCCCGAGGGTATAGGGAACCGCACCCTCGGCCAAAGGCAGGTGCCACCACCCGCCCACCGTCGGAGTTTCCCAGTGGTTTTTGAGAACCTCTATCCTCTCTTCATCCACCCTGCTGAAGACAAGGATGGAGAGGGTGGTCGAGACTATCGCAGCGATTGCCAGTACGCCCACGAGTCTCGTGTCGACCAAGAACCGACCCCTCCCGCTGCCCATGCTTTTCTTATAACTACTTCTACACCTCGAGCAATCGGGTGGGGCCGATGATCTCCGCCGGAGTTGGGTTGAAAGACTTATCAGGACCCAGGCACGACTGGGCCTGCATGCCCAGGCGAATTGCCCTCCTGTTGGTGCTCGTTCTCTCACAATCCCTCGTCGCCTGGGCCGAAAGCTCCGTTGCGCCCGTGATACTCATTTACTGCCCCGCCGCACCGCTTTACGGCCAGGCCCTGCGAACCGTGATCGAGGAGGATGGCAGATTCGCCGAGGCGAGAGTGCAGGTCTGTCAACGGTTGGACGAGTTCAGGGCCGCGGCGTTCTTCCCGGACGTGAAAGCCATCGTGGTGAGCCTCGCGCGGGACGTCGGGCAAGATCTCAACTCGACCCTAGAGTGGTTCTTCAACAAGGGGGGTGGCATCGTGGGAATGGGCTTCGCCACCATGTGGTCGGCAAGCCGCAACGCCTCGGAGGACGTCCTGCCCATATTCGGCAACTCGTATGGTTCCGGCACCTACGACCCCGTCTCCAGGAAATCCTTCATCAGCTTCATCAAGGCCGAGGAGGACGAGATCTCCGAGGGAATCTCGAGCTTCAGTGCGGCCCATCACAGGTTCATCCTTCACCGGAACCTCTCATCGGGCCTCTTCGAGGAGAAACGGCCCAAGTCGGGCGAGTACAAGGTGCTGTTCACGGAACAGAGCACCGGGGCGCCACTTCTCGTGAGGTACCGCGACGAGGGCGTCTCCGTGACCTTCGCAACCTTCGGCGGGGACGACATCGAAAGGAGTCAAGGCTACTTCGGCCTCTTCATCAACGAACCGGCATTCAGGACACTCTTCACGAACTCGCTGTACTGGGTCTGGACGAACGAGCAGAAGTTCCAGGATAGCGTATCGAAGGCCGAGCAGTTCTACCAGCATACGGCGCGGACGATCGATTCGTTGAGAAGGGCGGCCGAGGACAGGGAGAGGGCGGCAAATCTTTCCTGCCTGCTCAGGAACGTATTCGCAATCGTGGGCGGGTCGCTTGGATCCATAGCGGTCTACTGGCTTACCTTCGTGCGCAAATCCCCCTCCAAGCGCATCTAGTTTGCGCGAAAGCCCAGGGTTGGCATCTGAGCGCGCTAGGGATAGTCCAGGCAAGGTAGCAGCACCGAAGATGCCGAAAACGTTAGACGTCCGGCGACCGGGGCGGTGTACGATGGTAATCTTCAAGAGCCGCCGATCCACTCGCGCTCTCCATGAGCTCCTACGAGACCTGCATAAGTGGCATAAGGATTCTGCCCGGCTGTTGGCGCCCCCACTACCCGTTCGAACAGATCGCGTGGATCAGCCCGCCATGGCCCAGCCAGGACTATCTATGGTTCGATTTCCCCGAGGCGATCTTCACGAACCTCGGGCTCCTGTACCTGAGTCACGTGAATCCAGCGTTTCCTTGCCTCTTCCCGGACCTTCCGCAAGTCCCGTGGGAGCGGCTTTCGGATGGAATCGCGTTCGAGAGGAGACTCCCCAACGGCATAACGTTCGGGGGAAGGCTCGTGAGGCAAAATGACCAAGCCGTGGGCACTGAGCTGTACATCTTCAACGGAAGCCAGAATACGTTGGCTGACATCAAGCTGCAGACCTGCGTCTTCCTCCGGGCAATAAAGGAGTTTTCCGACTACACGGCCGAGAACAAGTTCGTCCACATCCCGGAGATGGGCTGGGTTCCCTTCCCGAAGGCGCGCAGGATAGAGCGGGAGGCGGGCAGGTACAGGCTGGGCTGGAGGGGCGGCCGCGCGCTGGCCGATCTTCCGGTGATCGCGACGGTCTCCCGGGATGGCAGCCGCCTTGTGGCGATGACGTGGTTTGAGGACACCTACTCACTCGTCAATAACCCCGACCATCCCTGCATGCACGCGGACCCTTTCTTTCCCACCATGGAGCCCGGCATGCGCGCTCGAGTTCGCGGCGAGCTGATCTTCTTTGAGGGAAATCTGGACGATTTCTCCCAGAAACTCGAACCCCGCCTCTCGTCTTCGCTCCCGTAAATGGCTGGACCTCGACCGCAAGAAGCCAGGGAGACCTAGCCCGCAACCGGGACGGATCTCATCCCCCTGCCCCAATTCCACTGCCTCCAGCAGGTGCGCTTTCCGTGACCGCCCCCAACCGTCAGGCGGGAAAAGATATGCCCACGGTTCGCTTGAACCCGAAGCCTACATCGCGAACCTCGTGATCCGGACCTCGCGGTATAGCTTTCGGCGGACCATCAGGGACCACAGCAGGAAGCCGCAGACCATCGCCGTGCCGGTCACGGTCAACCACTCTATCACGTAGACCCAGAGCAGGGTGCGGTTCTTTAGCCTCACCGCCTCCTCCTCCGCCCTGGCCAGCATCTCGCCCGCAACGCGGTAGCTCTCCAGCATCTCCTCGAACTGGAGCTGAAGGTACTGCGGCAGGGCCTCGGCGATCACCGAATCTATCTCCTCGAAGCTGGATGAGATGCTACGGGTGCTCGCTCCAAATGACTCGCAGAACTCCAGGAGCGCGACGAGCAGCGATCTCCTGGTCTCAACCTCGAACATCTTGGCCCTGGCGGCGTGCACGAGCCCGACGTCCTGCGGCACGGGGCGGTTGTCCAGGTAGATCATGAGGTTACAACCGTAGTCGTAAGCGTACCTCCACACGTTGCGGTACTCCCCGCCCTGCCAGAAGAAGCGATGGATCTCGCTCGTCAGGGCGAAGACCCTGGCGCCGTTGTCCAAGGTCCAGACGACCATGAGAGGATCGTCCCGGCCCATGTACGTTGCATGCGCGAGCTGCTCGGCGCCCGGCTTAAGGGTCACGAGATTGTGGTCCCACTTCACCTCGTTTGTCAGGTCAAGGTCGGTCAGATCCCAGGGGAGACTGCTGATCAGCTCGTGGCGCGGCTCGTCGATCCCTAGGCGCCCAGAGGGAACCCAGGTGCCGACCACATCCTCCGTTGGGAGAAGCTCGCCGACGGCCGTCCCGCCCCAGGGCGGATACGACGACCCCGTCCCCCCGAAGGACTCCCACCCGCCCGACATCAGCAGACCGAGTCCCCCCTCTGAGACCCCGCGGGCCATCTTCTGGATGTGGGGCGAGACGGCGAGAACGTTGGCGTTGTGAAGAGCCACGACGTCGTACCGCTCCACCAGATCGTCATACGTGCGGGGCATCTGCATCCTCACCATCCTGTGAACCTGGGCCTCGCTCATCGCAGGCATGGGGCCGACGGCCGCCCAGTCCCGAAGCGTCGCCTGCACGAAGCCCATGCGGAACAGGGGATCCGACCTCATGAGCCAGAAGGGCCGCGATCGGGCTATGCAGCCGACGTACAGCACCCCTATTCGGCCGTCCTCCAAGCCATGGCCGATCTCCGCGAGGACGAGCAGGACTGATGCAACGGTTGCGACGCAGATGGCGCGGTGCCTCTGATGTGCACTTCTCTTGCCCGACTCAGCATTGCGCAGGCATCCCACCCTCATGGCACGCCCTCCGCCCGCCAGGCGCTTGCGGCTCTCATTCGAGACTGCCCATCATAGGTCGTGGAAAACTTATAGACTTTCTGGTCAGTCCGTGGCCGTTGCCCATCATCCCTACACGGGAGGATTTCGTCCTTTCCTGCCGGCGGGCGTAGCCAAATCTATTGACCCGACCCAAAGAAAGCCATCGGCTAGTCCGCCTAAGAGAGTGCGGGCAACCCAACCCGGACCATCCGGGGCAAGAAGGCTCGACCCGGCGGGAACGGTCGATATGAAGAGGACTGGCATCACGGGAAACGAAATGCCCAACGTCCTGTCCGTGTTTTGTCGACCAGTGGAGGCTCCGGGGAGCTGGCTAGGCAGGTGACCCGAACGTCAAGACGCCCAACCTCGATGCGCTGGCCAGCTGAAACATCTCCTTCACGAACGCGGCCATAGGTTGCCCGGTCTACAGCCGGCTAGGGCCTGCATGGTTACCAGCAGGTACCCCTGACACAGGGGGTCTTCATGAACGACCTTCACCTCAACCACGACGCAGTCTCCATCGCTTATGCCTTTGCCGGAGCCGGCTCTGATACCGCCTACATACAGGCCCGATTCCCTCGTCCTGAGGCCCAACGTTCCCGACGATTGCGAGGATCTTGCTAAGCGGCGTCTCGCCGGCCACTACGCCCACATAACCGCTATGGTCGGCTGCACCGCTATGGTCGGCTGCATCGGCATGCTTGATCAGGCACTCAAGCAGAACGGCCTCGAAAGGGACACCATACTTGTCTTCACCTCAGACCACGGTGACATGCTGGGGCCGCACGGTTTCTGGCGCAAGCAGACACTGGGTGGTGGAAAGGATCGACTTGACGGCGTTGGGGTGCAGTCTCACCCTATGGCTCATCGAGATCCACGTGCTCCGACTCAGGCGTCCTCTCTTGCTCCGGTGTTCTCCTTGTTTTCTCCTCCACATCGTAGTCCTCTTCCAGCATGTGTCTGATCAACTCCACTTCTCTCCGAAGCCCGACGATGTCCTTACGGAGGCGCTTGATGGCCACATTGCTGGTAAGGGACGGTGATCCGTCGGAGCGAAGGGCCGGCTTGGTCATCTCCGTCCGGAACCTCAAACACAGCACATTGGCCGGGCCCGTGGAGAGCCCTTTCTCACATCAAGAGCGGATGAGGCCAGAGCCGACGACGGAGCCCATAGAATGATGACCGCGCAATGCATGCCAGGAACGGATGCGCATCCGGGCCTATGCTCGTCCGCTAGCCAGTCTGCGACTTACCCAGATGAGCCCTTATCACGCTCACGACGAACCTGGCATCTCAACCGAACCCCCCGCCTTCTCCAGCGTGAAGTACTTCATGGGCGAGATCCACTGGCCCGCGATCTTGAGGGGGTAGCGGGAGAATACCACCTCCCTCTCGATCTTCCTACCTCTCGCGATGAGCTGTCTGTACCTCTCCTCTTTGAGAAGTTCCGGCCTAGCCCGTCTCATCACCACGGCGAGCGCGCTTATCGCCTTGTGGTTCTTCGCCTCCGTTCCCCCAAGTTGCAGGATCATGGCGTGTGCCGCGCTCTCGGCAGCCATCGATGCGTGGAACACCGCAGCATCGTACTCCCCGTCACGCAGGCGTTTCTCGGCCCTAAGCAGGTTGGCCTCGGCAACCTCAAGCAACACATCTACTCTGCCCTCACCCACAGCCTCTCCTCCTCCAAGAAGACATGGCTTCGCCTGATCTCGCGGGTCCTTTCCAGGAGGACTCTGCCAAGCCCACCGGTCTTGTCCACGAGGACCTGGAACCCTTCCGCCAACCCGTACGCAATGCCCGCCCCCGACGAGCGGAGGTTATCCAAGAGATCCGCCCCCGAAAGGATCACAGGCTCGATCGCCATATGGTACAAGATCTCCAACCTTGCGACATCGGCCAGGATAGCCTCCCTCGCCTCCCCGTCGCTGATTACGATGATCAGATCCAGATCACTGTACTCCTCGGCCTCATTTCTGGCCACGCTCCCAAAAAGCACCACGCTGAGGACGGCGGGGAACCTGGCCAGCTCGTCCGCAACCCGCCTGGCCTGCCATGAAAAGGCTCTGCTCGTAGGCCGAGGGATTGGGCCCGCCCTTCAGCCCGTAGTAGGCCCCTCTCTTGTCTAGAAAGCCCGCGCGCTGCATCTGCCGCAGCTTGGCCGTAAGCCACCTATCGCTGAGTCCGGTCTCCCGCCTAAGCTCAGTGTAGGTGTGCATACCGTGCTCCAGAGTCAGCAGGATGCTTTCCTGCGGCGTCAAGGAGACCAGTTTCATTGGGGCCCTTTTCTTGTCGTCCATCCACCCCTGCTGTGCCGCGAGCTGCTATTAACTTTACCTGGTAAAGCACCGTCCCCTTGCGGGCCTGAAGACGCGATCACTCGCGGGCAAGGCGAACCGACGCGGATCCCTAGTGTTCAAAGGCCGCTTCGTCGCGGTCCAAGTAACGCTCAGTAGCCGAGATGGACAATTTCCCCGCCCATCCCTTATGCGCCAAGACGCAGCGCAAGCTGGAGAGGGCCTTGGGAGAAAGACTCAAAGAGACCAGAGACACATTTCTTCCCTCGGAGACCTTGATCACCAGCTCCAGCATTTGACGAGACGGGCACTGTGCCCCACCAGTGCCGAGAACCGATTGGCCATCGTCAACCTTAAGTATGGTACGAACTAAATCTCTAGGCATGACGAAACCATTGAAATCTGCCCGTGCCTACAGCAAGGCGCAGGTCTCCGGTGGCCTCCTGCTCTGCCTGCTCCTCGTGGCTATTCCGGCGACATGGTGCCTAGAGGATGGCAGGATCGGCGTGCTCTACGTGGGGTGCGTCGCGCGGTCCATGCCGTACTGGTTGATGAGGTCCGATCCCCTCTTCCGGCCCACCTTCGTCCAGGCCACGATCCGGGACTTCATGCTCTTCGGACCGATGCCCGCCCCGACAATTGAGGACCTGAACAGGCTCGTCAGGCTTTACATGCCCAGGACCCTCCAAGACGTGGTTTCGAACTACGATGTGATCGTCTTCTTCGAGGCCAACGTCCATGCGGTCGGGCAGCACATAGACAAGCTGGCCCGCGCCGTCTCCGAAGGCGGGCTGGGCATGGTCATGACCGGCGGTTGGCAGTCGTTCGGCGGCTACGCTGGCTATCCCGCGTGGGGTGAGACACCGATCGGGCCGCTGCTTCCGACCGAGGACGTCCCCGGCGGTTGGCACGACTCCCCACAGCATCGAATAGTCGTACTGAAGCCCGAACACGAGCTCATGAGAAGCATCCCCTGGGACCCAGATGACCCTGCCCTGCGCGGTGGTCCATGGGACCACAACTACCTGACCGTTAGGCCCGGGGCCGAGGAGCTTGCACGGGTCGTCTCGCCCGGATGCGATGCTCCCCTGATGGTAACATGGAGGCTTGAGGGCGGGCCGAGGACGTTCTCGATTGCCAGCGAGGGCGGATGGTACCTCTATTCCGTGAGATGGAAGTATGTCTATGACTTCTGCGCCAACCTCCTCATCTACCTTGATGATAGGACTGTACCCCAGGATTTGGCGCTGGTGGAGGCCACGAGGTCGAAGATATTTGAGGTCGCGACAAGGCGGTCCATGCTCCTAGCCTTGCTGGAGTTCTGCGAGTCGTTCGGGGCAAACACCCAAAGGATCGTGGACAGGCTGACCGAGATCGACCGGGTGGTTGCCGGTGCTCTTCCCCAGTACCTCAACCTGCGCTTCGAGGATGCGCTTGAGAGCTACCGGACCGCGGGCCAGATGATGGAGAACCTCGAGGGCGAGGCGATGAGGCTCAAGCACAGGGCTCTCGTCTGGGTCTACGTGATCGACTGGTTGGCCGTTACCGGAACGGCGCTCGTGTGTGGGCTGTTGCTCTGGTCACTAATGGTCCGACGAAGGCTCTACAGGCAGGTCCGATACACGAGGCTTGCGCCCCGGTGAAGCCTCTGATCGAATCGGCTGGAGATCAGTTGATCGCATCATGCAGGAGAACGATTCGCACTCAGATGCACTGCAACCTTGGTCCCTAAGACAGCTCACGGAAAGAGCAGCATCCGCTAGGCCTTGCGTAAGAAGTTCATCCCTACTCTAGGGTTGTGGCTCCCCAAAATCGACAAGGTACGTATCTAGCCAGCTGTGAGTCAGGAGGAGAGGCTGGGGAAGGGGGAGCGGAAGGGCAACGCACGGGTTCACATTGCCATCGGCAGGGCCGAGGAGCGGCTTATCGCTCGGACTAGAAGTCCTCCATGTTCAGAACAACCCTAAGGACTCCGCCAGCTCGGGTGTCGGCAAGCTCATATCCCCTCTGCACCTCGGAGAAAGAAAGGCGGTGGGTTATCATCCTCTCCATGTCGATATCGCCATTGCTCATCATTCGGAGGGCCCGGAGAAAGTCGGGACGCTCAGGATATTCGCTGGTGGTCAAGTGGAGCTGCTTCCCGAAGAATGATCGCGGCGCCAGGGTCGTCCCGAAATCGGGGATGCCGAAAAACAGGACCATGCCCTTCTCGCGCGCCAGCATTGGCGCGAGGTTGACCGTCTCCTGATCCCCGACCGCTTCCACGACGACGTCGAACATCCTATTGCCGGCATTCTAAGCGAATCGCCAACGGCCTTGTGGTATTCGTACATACGGGCATACGGGATGCAGGATACAGGAAAACCCATAATAAGGCACAGACACACAACGCACGTCGCCAAGGGAACCTGGGGCACGTCCATGCCTGTCCATAGGATGACGGTTGTGATCGAGAAGGACGCAGGACCACATGCTTGAGCTCGACATGGTAATTCTTGGAGATGACAGTGGAGGCTACGTGTCACTCGCTCCAGCCTTCCTTGGATGTCACACGCAGGGAGATACGCTGCAAGTGCTTATGGACAACGCGAAAGAAGCCTAGAGCCATATACTTGGAGACCATGAGTGAAGAGGGAATTGAGGAAACATCTGCGAAACGGAGTCCTTGGGATACGGAGAGTGAAAACCCTTGCCCAGTATCCGGCCCATGCGCCCTCGGGATGTCATCAAGCTACTCGAAGGAAACGGCTTCAGGGGAATGCGACTAGGTCAGGTAAGCCAGGATCACGACGGGACTTGGCCTAGAGGCCACCGCATGCCGAGGGTGCTGGACGCCCTCCTGGCGACCTGTCTCCTCCTGCCAACCTGCCTTCCGGCTACTGCTTCAACAATTGGTCTTCTCGCCATGGTGAACCCTGAGTTCACCGAGGTCGTAGGTGGATGGATGCTGGCCGATCCTGCCATCCGAGGGACGATCGTCCCCCTCAGAGAGCCCACAACCGGTGGAATCGAGGTGGGGTTCATCGAGAGGATGATGCGGATCTACTTCCCGAGGAAGTTCGAGGATCTAGTCTCGTATGATTTCATGCTTTACCAGGGGGTGGACATGGCGTTCTTTTTGCCACAGCAGGTTCAGTGGATGTACGAAGCCATTACGGTTCACGGGCTGGGGGCGGCAAACACCCGGAGTTCCATCAGCGTGCACCTACACTTGGCCGAGCGCTGGGCCACCAGCACGCTTTCGGAGGCCTTTCCCAACGATGCGATGGCGGCGATCAGGGACCCGGGATACGCGTCTGGGTTGCAGGGGAGGCTCGTGGTGAACGATGATCCTACTATCCCCCCCGTGGTGAGGCCTTTCAAGAAGGAGATCGAGACGGCGATCCAGACCTACAGCGGGCTTCTCACCATTCCGAAGCCAGGTAGCAAGATACTCAGCTGGATCAAGACCGACCGCCTCGAGTATGCCTATCCGTTGCCCGGGGATGTGGCCCACATCTTCGAGTGGGAATATGAGGCTGCAACCACCTTCACATTCATGGGGTTCACAAGAAGCGATCCGTTCTTGGATGTGAATGTGAACCCGTTCTCGGTCGATGTCGTACTTAACATCATCTGGCACGGATCTCACCGGGAGCTTCCCGAGGACCCCATCAAGGTCCATGTGCTGAGAGACATGCTGTGGGCATTCCGTCGTGACAGATCCCTAGTCATCTCGGTTTTCGAATTCGCCGAGATGTTCGGGGCAAACACCCGAGGCTTGAGCGTGGAGCTGGCCGAGTTGGAGGACCGCAAGTCCACGGCGGACTCCATGTACCTAGAAGGACGATTCGACGAGGCCTACGCCCTGATGAATGAGTTGATGGAGGAATTGAACAGGCTGACGGACAAGTCAATCCGGCTCAAGGATGAGGCGCTGGCCTGGGTGTACACAGTGGAATGGATGGCCGTGGCCGGCGTCTCGGTTCTGTCCGGGGCCCTGATCTGGATACTGATGGTCAGGCGGGAATTGTATGGCAAAGCAGGGGCGACCCGCTTGGGCACTAGCGAGAGAGTAACCTAACATGGGCACAGCTGCCCCGCCTAGGTGACGGCCCGGCTGTAGTTCACCGGCGGGACCTCTGCCTAGTAGAAGGGGCCGCATATGTAGTCAGCCGCAGATGAGGCAGCCCGCCGTACACATCGTCCGGCTGGCTTCGAGTACGACAGGATAGTCCCCCTGATGCTCCAGTACCCGGTGGACGAGCTTGATTCTAGAAGCTCGACAGCGATGGACCTGCCTCTCGCCCCTAGCCCCGTCAGTCAGGGCCTCGCGCATCTAGCTGGCAAGATAGTGAGGCCGAGGTCGCTATGTCTTCCATAGGCCTCCCGGACTCCGGCAAGAACTATCGAGGTATGGTGCGGGGGACGGGGTTCGAACCCGCGCAGACCTACGTCACAGGCTCCTCAAGCCTGCGCCTTTGTCCAAGCTCGGCCACCCCCGCGCCTGGCTCAAATCTTCTCCGAGAACTCCTCGGCCTTGGATTTTAATGCTTCGACTGCTTTGAAGAATATTGCGTCGGCAGGCAGGCTCCCGTTGGACTCTATCCTGAAGACGAACCTGTCGCTTCGGGTTGAGATCTTGATGTCGGGGCAGAGCTTGCGGCAGATGCCGCACAGGTTGCAGCGGGTCGTGTCCTTCACGGCCACCCGGCCATCCTCGAGTCCGAACACGCCCCTCGTGCACTTCTCGACAACCGCGGCATCACAGCCGTCCGGCACCTCGACTTGGTGGACCATCTTGTAGGACACAACGCCGGGCTGCCACTTGGCGTGCACTAGCCCCTTGCCCAGAACGGCCGTGCACTGCATCCTTATACGCTCGCCCTCGGCCAGCTTGACGATCGGGATGTCGTCGCTGACCGGGAATATCCTCGGGTCCTCGGACTGGAGGTCCCCGCTGTGAACGGTGCCGGGGCCCTCGCGGTCCAGTATGAAGGTCAGCGAACACGAGCTGCAGCCCCTGCCCTCGCACCTGCACTCCTCGGGCAGGACGTAGTTCTCAAGGTCGGTCTTTAGCGGTATCAGCCCCAGCCTGTGGGCCAGAATCTCGTCATACAGCGAGGAGGAGTTCTCGAAGACCTCTATGTCGTCGATGCACATGGTGGGGACCTCGGTCATCATCGCCCGCCTCAAGGCGTTAGCCAGGGCAGGGGAGATCCCCTCCACCAGCATCTCGATCTCCATCTCGCTGCGGCTCAGGATCTGGAACTTCAAGCAAAGCACCGGGCCCTAGACCCTTCTTCCCCGCTTGCCGCCTTTGCCCTTCGTCCCATCATGTGGAATGGGCGTCACGTCCTCTATCCTGCCCGGGATGAGGCCGGCCCGTGCGAGCGCCCTTATGGCGGCCTGCGCCCCCGGGCCGGGAGTCTTGGCCTTCGAGCCGCCCTGGGCCCGGACCTTGATGTGTATCCTCGTTATCCCCTTTTCCTTGGCTTCCTCGGCTGCCCCCATGGCAGCCTTCATCGCTGCGTACGGCGTCGCCTCCATCCTGTCCTGCTTCACCACCCTCCCGCCGGACCAGAAGCTGATCGTCTCGGCCCCGGTGAGGTCGGTTATGTGGATGATCGTGTTGTTGTAGCTGGAGTAGATGTGCGCCACGCCCTCTTTGTCCTTAGCCATCGACTAGCCCTCCTTCTTCTCCGGCCCGCCCGGCTCCGGGGACCGCGCCACAACTATCTGCTGAACCGTCGAGCCCTTCCGGTGGCCAATGAAGCCCTCCTCGTTCGCAAGGACCATGTAGCTTGGAACCGTGACCACCCGGTTCTTGATCACGATGTGGCCGTGCCTTATGAACTGTCTAGCCTGCCTAGGAGTGGACGCAAGCCCCTTGGAATAGACCACTGCATCAAGCCTGCGGTTCAGCACATCCTCCAAGCTGAGCCTCAGCACGTCATCCAGGGTCCCGCCCTCCTTGACCAGGTTCAGGGACATGAGCCTCCTGATCAGCTCGGCCTTCTGCTTCTCCGCGGCTGGGCCTTTCAGCGCCTGAAGCTGCCGGGCCTGGCGCCTAAAGCCTCGCAGGATGGTCTCCGCCCTCCAGATCTCCCTCTTGGTCTTGAGGCCGTACTTCTTCCGGATGGCGGCTTCCCTCTCCAGGTTAGCGCTGTCCCAGGGATGTCTGGGCTTCTCGTACTTCTTGTGAAGCTTCCTCGGGCCGCCCAAGCCACCACCTACTCGCTGGCCTTCTCCTTGCCCTTTTCGGACGGGGCCTCCTTGGCCTTCTGGCCCTTCTCGGCGGGCGCCTCCCTCAGCAATCCGCCGCCCTTCTTCTTCTTGACGCCGACGACCAGGCCCTTGCGGCCCGTGGAACGGGTCCGCTGCCCTCGAACCTTCAGCCCGCGCTCGTGCCTGACGCCCTTGTAGCAGCGGATCTTCTTCATCCGCGTGATGTCGTCGCGCACGGCCATGATGAGATCTGAGGTATTCAGGTGTAGATCCTTCCCGGTTTCAAAGTCCTTCTGCCTGTTCACCATCCAGTGCGGCACGCCGAAGGACACCGGGTCCTCCAGAGCCTTGGTGAGCCTCGATACCTCCTCGTCGGAGAGATCTCCCATCTTCCTACTCAAGTCCAGCCCAAGGGACCTAGCGATGGAGAAGGCCATGTGGAACCCAATGCCCTTTATGCTGGTCAGCCCGAGCATGATGGGCTTATTGCCGTCGACATCGGTGCCGAACATGCGGACGATGTACTTGAAGCTGGATGACACTAACAGCCCTCAGTTTGACTCAGGTCTGAGCTGGGTTTCTTAACTCTTTTCTGGGGGCTTTCTCGGTCCCGGTTGCCGGGACCCAACTGGGGGTCCGGGGTGCACCACGTCCGATTTAATAACCCTGCAGCGCGCCCGGCCTTCGTGACCGCCCTCCTCGGACAGGCCCCCGATCCTTCCGATAGGGGGATCCGAACTATCGATTTCTCGTCGTGCAGCCAGCTTACCTCACAACACCAAAAAGGGGGCCAAGGATGCCTAAGACGAGCTACGTCTCGGACATGATGGGGCTGCGGGAGTCAAGCCTTCACAGGGACCTCAAGTCATACTACGCTTACTGCCGCGGCGGTCTCATCGAGCAAGAGGCCTGCGGATACAAGGTCGACGTGCTCGCCGGCACGCAGGCATACGAGATCCAGACGAAGGCTTTCTACAGGATAAGGCCCAAGATCCAAGGCCTGCTTGAAGGCGGATACTCGGTGTGCGTGGTCTACCCCATGCAGGCAATCCTTGAGGTGAGGCTTCCGCTGGGAAGGACTAGGAAGCTAAGAAGAAGGTTTTCGCCCATCAGGGCATTTGATGAGCTTGTATACATCGCACCGCTCATACCGCACGGCAGGGTCAGCATCGAGATACTTAGGCTCCACGAGAGGGGAGAGATGTCTAGGAGGAATAGGGCCCGCAACACCAGGCTGGTCGCGGTTCTTGGGCGATGGGTCATCAGAGGCCCTGCGGACCTTGCCGCGTTGCTTCCCCACGACCTTCCGTCTCCCTTCACGACGGCCGATATTGCGGAGAAGGCGGGGATCGGAAGGAACCTGGCGGATAAGGTGGCCTACACCCTGCGCGTCTCCGGCTCCGCAGCGAAGGTGGGCAGCAGAAACCGCTTTGCGCTCTACGAGCTCATGGCCCCTCCCTGATGCTCCCACCCTCCCCCTTGGGCGTCGGTGATCTCGCACAACCGGGCGCAACATATCCGGCGGCGGACGGCGGCTTGCCTGGCAGACCAGCGCCTTTCATGGCGGACCCGATGCTTTGGCTCCCATCCACAGATTGACCAGAGGATCTACCTCGTCCGACCTCACGTGATGGGACTCGCCGGGCTCTATCAGGATGACATCACCTGTCCGAAACTCGTAATCTACGCCCTCGACCTCGACGACCCCCTTGCCCTGCACGTTCACGAAGATCTCGTAGTGATCCGCATGCACGTGCCTCGCCTCGCTGGCATGCGCCCTCTCTCCCGGCTTGTAGAAGTGCAGCCCGCCCACGAAGACGGTCCCGATAGGCAGGAGCGCATCCAAGATATTGGCCTTGCCCTGAGGCAAACCGTAGATGGAAAGCTTGCGCATCGTCATCCCACCCCACTGGGCGCCCGCGGCGGCTTGTAAAGGCTTCCCCGGCCCGGCCCAACTTGCGGAGATCCTCAACCAGCCCTCGTGGTGGCCACTGTCTTGTACAGCCTCCGCCTAACCATCAACGCCCAGAGGACGGAGCTTGAGATCATGATCGCCCCCGTCGTCGCCATCCACTCTATGGCGTAAACCCACAGCAGGGCCCTTCTCCTTAGCTCAATCGCCACATCCTCCGCCTCAGAGAACCCGGCGATGGCCGACTCCATCAGCCTACTGCAGGTCTCAAAGTCCTGTGACAGGTAGCTCTCCCTCGCGGCTCCCGCCAGCTTCTCAAGCTCCGCAGCCTTGCGCTGGATGGGATCCGGGTTGGCGCCGAACCTGTCGATGAACTCCATCAAGGCGGCGAGCAGCCCCATCCTCGTGCGGAAGTCCACAAAGGTGGTCCTCATGTTGTGGAAGGCCAGGACGTCGGCCGGAAGTTCCCGCCGGGTGCAGTAGAATATCATGTTCATGAGCATGTCCAGGGCGTAGATGTTGTCGGTGATCCTTCCTCCGCGGTAGGAGCTCCAGAACGTGTGGCCGAATGCATCGCCCGTCGTGATCGTCCTTCCGAGCTGGTAGTCCCAGACCACGATGTACGGCACCTCGCCAAGGGCAGGGAAGTTTCCGACCTGCCATGCCAGCGTCGACGAGCCCTCGCGAGCTATGATGATCCGCGAGTCATAGCCATTGAAGGTCTCCACCCCAAGCGGGATGAAGGGCGTAAGCACCGGCTGCGGGAACTCGCGGTTGACCCGGATGCGGAACGCGCCTATCGGGCTCGTTGCTCCCTTGTATCTCGCGACCACGGCGGGCGCATCGTTGGGGAATGCCGTCTGCAGGATCGAGGCGGCCCACGCCCCGTGGATGCTTGCGTCCTGGCTCATGACGCTTGCCGTGTTCAGCCCGCCGGTTCCATCGACGATCGCTTCGTACATCCAAGCCAGCTGCTCGGAGGTGAAGAGGTACACGACGGGCGAGTTGAGCAGGATGAAGTCGAAGGCCTTGATGTCCCTCAGGGTGCGGGGGAAGTAGAGACGGATGAACCTCTTCATTGCCTCGTCCCCACCCAGGTTGCCCGCAAGGTCCCGCGATGGAACCGGCAGATAGTCAACCAGGGGCTCGGAGGCAAACCACATCTGCAGCGGCTCTATCGCGTTGTCGATCTGGCCGGTGAGAAGCACCTTGATCCTTTTCGCCCCGCAACCGGGGTAGCACGACGAAAGCACCACTATGGCCATCAAGGCCAGGCGGGCCCGCGCCACGCCACGGCCGACAGCAGCGTAAAGATAAATGTGGGTGCATGTCCGGGCGATTCGCGCAAGACGAGGAAAGGCCAAGAAGCGGCGGGGATCCGGCATGGGCTGAGTTACTTTGACAGCCTCATGGCGGCCTCGTCGTCGGTTCTTGGTCGCACCGCAGTCTCTCACGATGCGGCCTATGGCCGTGTCCCCGACCTTGAGAGAGTGCCTCCGTCCAAAGGAAGATGAAACCCCCCATGCGCCTTCCTGGTCCCGAGCTCGGTCAACTCCATCGTCTCCGTCACCCACTACGATGCCTGCAGCCACAAGATCATCCCTAGCTTCCACCTGCGCGATCACCGCGCTCGCCTGCAATGTGCATCCTCCTCAACCCGAGGCGGCGGTCGAACCCGTCATCCGGGGCGGGCAACTACGCCCCCGATACGGTCTGCAAGGTCAAGGAAGCCTCCCACACCCCGAGCGATGCGTGGTCGCACGCGCGCTAGAAGTATCCCAGGCCCATCGGAAAGTGGCCCGCCTTGAAATTTTTAAAGACATTGAACTGACAAGCTCGGATACTAGGCGCACCACGAGGGAGATGGCTTGGGGCCAGGCGCCAGAACCGCGGGCCAAGGCAATCCGAACGAGCAGGCCGTCAAGAGAAAGGCGAAACCTACGAAGAGATACAAGCCGAAGCCGAGCAAAGGGCCCCTGAGCATGCCTTCCTTGGCCGCCCGTGATCCGGCTTTCGAGGCGGTGCCCACGTCACCCAGACCGGGGTGAGGAGCAGCATGGCAAAGGACACGTGGCGCTCAAGCTACCCCTTCCACTACCGGGAGGCGGCCAAAATCCTAGAGCAGATCCTCGGAGAGATAGGCCTACCCTTCGTTCACTCCCAGGTGGAGAACGGAGATGACTTCGATATAGAAGGGGGCGTCTATACGATCAGGGTCTACCACGACAGGTACAGGATGAGAGCCGGGCTCGGCTTTCCAGGCTGGCTCAAGCCCGAGGACATCAGCGACATCATGATCTCCCCGATCGATAAGTCGGTGCAAGCCAAGATCGCTCTGGTCCTGAAAAAGTTCGTCGACAGGGCGCCCGTCAAGCCTTGGGACTTCGGCCTAAAGGTCAGGGCCTACAGCGTTGGCATCGCCGGGAGGACGAGGAAGAGTTGGGAGAGGCTTATGGAGCAGGGCGAGTTCCATGTCTGAGTCGGAACCGGTGGTTGCAGCGCACAACCTCACCAAGAGATTCCGGTGGCTCACGGCCGTGGACGGAATATCCTTCCAGGTCAGGGAGGGTGAGGTCTTCGGCCTTCTTGGTCCCAACGGGGCGGGCAAGACAACGACGATTCGGATGATGTGCGGCCTCATCCCACCCACGTCCGGAACAGCCACCGTTCTGGGAAGGGATGTCGTCAAGGAACCCGTCACAGTCAAGAGCAGCATAGGCCTCCTCCCGGAGACGCCGTCGGTCTACGAGAGCCTCTCGGCCGAGGAGAACCTCAGGTTCTACTGCGAGATGTACCAGGTCCCTAGAGCGGAGTGGGCGCGGAGGATAGACGAGCTCCTGAGCGCCTTCGGGCTTCAGACCCGCCGCACTTCAAAGGTCAGGACATTCTCCAAGGGGATGAAGCAGAAACTGGCTCTGGCTCGGACCTTGGTACATGACCCTCCCGTGATCTTCCTGGACGAACCGACTGCGGGCCTTGACCCCGAATCGGCCAAGATGGTGCGCGACAAGATCGCGCAGATGAGCCGAGATGCTGGGAAGACCATCTTCCTCTGCACCCACAACCTCGTTGAGGCAGAATCGCTCTGTTCCCGGGTCGCCATCATCAAATCCGGTAGAATAATCATGATCGGTTCGACAAAGGATCTTCGGGGCGAAGCCACGGAGGCGGGCACCTACGTCGTGGTTCTCAAGGAAGTTGAAGCGTCGTTGGTAGAGGCGCTCCGCAGCCTGGATTACGTGCAAGCCGCGGAGCCAAGTGATGGATCGGTTCGGGTCCGCATCGCGTCGCCGTTCGACAATGCCCACAAGCTTGTGGAGGCGATCCTAAGGTTCGGCGGGAGGATCATGGAGTTCCGCCGGGAAGCAAGGACCTTGGAGGACATATATCTGGAGGCGGTCAGGTCTTGAGGGCTCTGGCAATCGCGCGAAAGGATTTCAGGGAGCTGCCTGGGTACTTCAAGTTCAGCATCGTGCTTGTTCCCGCAGTGCTGATCTTCATCGTCTCCATGATGATCTTGGCCTCAGCGTCCGAGGACGCGGCGACCGAGTTGCCGAATCTCCCCGACTCGGTGTTTCCCCCTGGCCTGACCGATATGCAGAAATCCATCTACTTTGCCGTCAACTTCATGGCCCCGCCCTTCTTCCTGATGTTGGCGACGATGCTCCCCGTGACCATCGCGGCCGACGCCTTCGCGGGCGAGCGGGAGAGGAAGACGCTGGAGGCCCTCCTAGCCCTTCCCTTGAGCAACATGGATCTGTTCTTCGGCAAGTGTCTGCTGCCCTTGGCCTATGGCTTCGGCGCGTCCCTTGCCGCCTTCGCGGTCATATCGGCGGTCGTGAGTCTCTCCTTCCCAGGCGGATCCGTGTCGGTGCTGAACGCAAGCTGGATCGTGCTAGTATTTCTAGCCGTCCCGGCCTTTTCCCTGCTGGGCATCTTGGTCGAGCTGATGATCTCCACGAGGGTTGACCGGACATACTACGCCATGCAGATGGGATCCCTCATAATTCTCCCCATGCTGATCTTCGTGATCGGAGGGGTCACGGGCACACTCATCATGGGGCCAATGCTGCTCCTCGCGTTGTCCGGGGGGATCTTCCTCTTGGACTTCATCCTCATCCAGATCGGATCCGATCTGCTCTCAAGAGGCCTATGAATCTCAATGGGCCTATACATCCCAATGGGCGCGCAAACACCCCCTCTCCCCGGGATGAATGTACATGATCACAGTCAAGCTCTGGGCGGGCCTAGGCTTTGTGTCCGGAGAACCGGGTCAGACTTGGCCAGCGCGGCACTTGTGTGGAGCCGTTGCGAGACCCAAAACGCGACGGCCTCTTGGGCGAAGTTCCAGACCACAGAATGAGCCTCGGTTCGTTCGGAAAGGACGGGCCATCCTTAGCCCTGCACTCAAACATAAATGCCTGGCTCCGCTCACGCAGACCGGAGGAATCATGTGAGGAAATGCCTTAACACGATTACCCTGGGTTCCGGGGTGCCCTTCGAGCGCTGCCTGACGGCCGCATCGAAGGCCGGCTTCGAATCGGTGGAGATCTTCCACATGGACAAGGCCCAAGCGTATGCGAAGGAGAAGTCGATGGAGGACCTGAAAAGGATCCTGGAATCGTCGTCGCTGGACGTAGCGGGGTTCCTCCTGGGCGGCTTCCTTTACGAGCCTTCCGCCGAGTTCTCGGCCAAGGAACGGCAGCGCAGAGAGGCGATGGCATTCGCCCAAGAGATCGGGGCAACCGATGCCCTGCTCTTCATACCGTCCAAGGGCAAGCTCACCCCCGCTCAGGCAACCGAGATGGCCGTCCAGAGGGCGGGCGAGACGGCGGACATGGCAGCCGACTACGGCATCAGAATCGGGCTCGAGCCCATAGGTAAGTGCGACTTCTTCAACACGCCGTCAAGCGTCCTACCCCTGATAAGGAAGGTTGGCTCGCCCAACCTGGGGCTCACGATAGACCTTTTCCACTTCTTCACGGGGGGCTGCAAGACCCGCGACCTCAGGCGCATACCGGTCGACAGGATATTCCTGATCCACATGGATGATGCACCGGGGCTGCCGGTAGCCGAGCTCGAAGACTCAAAGAGGGTGCTGCCGGGGCAGGGTAGCATGGACGTCGTCGAATTCATTAGGACGCTCGATGAGATGGGCTACGACGGCGACCTTTCGGTGGAGCTCTTCAACAAGGATCTCTGGTCCAAGGATCCCGACCTAGTGGCAGAGGCGGCCAAGAAGGCGCTTGACTCGGTCATGGCCAAGGCAGGGGCTGTCTGATGGAGGAATTCGTTCTCGGGGTCTCCGGGAGTCCCAGGGTCGATGGCAACACAGACCTAGCCGTACGCGCGGCGCTGGACGAAGTCCAGAAATCCGGAGTGAAGACCCGGTTTCTCCGCATATACGAACACAGGATCGAGAGCTGTCGGGGCTGCCGGGAGTGCATGAGGCTTGGCAGGTGCGCCATACAGGATGACGACGTGGAACAACTGCTCAAGCTACTGGCCCAGTCCAAGGGCGCAATCATAGGGGCGCCTGTGTACTGGGATGGGCCTCCCGGCAGGATGAAGGACTTCATAGATCGAAGCCACGGCTACTACGCGTCCAAAGCGGGAAGTCTTCTATCAAGCCTAGACTTCGCGCTCATCAGCGTCGCCGCATCCTCCGGCTTTGAGCCCCACGAGGATATCATGCTGAGCTGGCTCGAGTACTACGGCGCAAGGCCGGTAGCCAGGGAGAGAGTGCTCGCACGAAACAAGGGAGATATCCTCAAGAAGCCCTCGGAGCTTGAGAAGGCAAGGAATGCCGGCAGAGCCCTTCTTCGGGCGATCCGTGCCCGCGGCTCGTCGGCCGAAAGCCAATAGATGAAACGAGGTTGTACAGGAGCCTGTGGTCCGCGAGCTCAAGCGACTGAACCACCCCCGCCGCAGAAGGCCGAGGCGAGATATGCGCCAGGGGTGGATTCTCCAAGTTTCAACAGCCATGCCGTCTGGACGAGAAGCGTAAGACCCGGCGCATGCAAGGAAGCAGCACATCCTACCCTCAGCTTCTGGGGGCCCAACCATGCGCCCGCTTCGGTCACGGTTCAGACTAGCGCGCGGCGCAGAGCCGCCCAGATCTCGGCGGGGGCGCGACCGATCGTGAGATGCCGTCCGTCACCCTGCCATGATTGCCCCGCCAGCGAATGAGTCAAGGCCTGCCCCCGATGTATGATGCGAAAGATATTACAGGCCTATCATGAGCGCTAGGAAGATTGCTCCCGCGTTTGATCCTGCATAGGCAGACTTGGCAACGCATATGTCTGGCGCTGGTAACGATCTCTCTTGCCTCGCCATCCGCCCTCGGTGAGGGACGGCTTCGCGTCCTGGCCATAGGACAGGTCCTGCCGGGAGAGTCGCCCATACCCCTGTGGCTTGGCGCCGACCCCCTCACGGACTTCGTGCTCATCCCAACGGACGCAGATAGCGTGGGGAGGTTCGGCATCACGGATGCTCAGAGATACGTCCGGATATACTTTCCCAGGACCAGGGAGTCCTTGGTCAAGGAGATCGACTTCTTCGTTTTCCCCGACGGAAACCTCGACCCGTTCACCCCATCCCAGATATCCGACATGAGGTATGCTTTGGAGAGCGGTCTGGGAGGTCTTGTGACGATGGGAGGCGACCTATCGAGCTCCTCCGGGTCGGCCTACCCCGGTTGGGCAAACTCGGCTCTCAGGGAGATACTGCCCGTCGAGCTCAACGCCGGAATGAAGCAGGACAGATCAGTCTTCAGCATAAGGGTCGTCAACCACGACCCTCCGGTGCTATCGATGTTCGTCCCCCTCGGCATAGAGAGGGTTAAGGGATCCACCGCCTTTACCTACCTCACGACGCGGATCGGGGCGACCGTGTGGGCCAAATTGAGGGTGGTGGGACTTCCATCGAAGGGCATCACGCTAGGCCTTGGCAAGGAGAGCGACTGGCTCGTTTCATGGAGGGTGGGGCCGGCTGGCGGGATCTTCTGGGTCGTCGCCGACGACCTCGATTCCTCCTGGTGGTCACCGATCTTCTTGCGAAGCGAGTTTGAGAACGAGTACGCGGGCGATCTTTTCATCAACATCCTCCTTCACTCGGCGGGTGCCCCGTTGCCCGAGAACGCGTTCGAGCTACACAACCTGCGCATGCTCTATTCCTTCTACAACGTGGAGAGATGGCTGCTCATCAGCCTGCTTGACTTCGCCGATAGTTTCGGGGCCAACACGCAGGGCGTATACCTGCGGATGCAGGAGACGGACAAGCTCAGGTTGGAATCGTATGGGAGGTACCGGGCCTACGAATTTGCAGATGCAGCAGAGATCATGGAATCGGCGATGTCGGCGTTAGCAAGCCTGAAGGACGACGCCATGAGACTGAAGGACAGGGCGCTCTTCTGGATCTACGTGACGGAATGGCTGGCCGTCAGCGGCACGCTTCTCACGTGCGGCCTTGTGATCTGGGCCTTGATGGTGAGCCGCAGGCTCTACCGCGAGGTAGCCACAACGCGGCTTGGCCTATGACCTTCGTGGCTTGTCGTAGGGGACTGCAGCAGCCCCCACGCTTCCATGGACGGGCCGATAATCTGGCCCGCCATTCGATTCGTAAGATTCGTACTTCTTCAGGATCTCCGTTCCCCAGCCCACGGCCGCCCTCGCCCGGCGTTGGGATTGGGCTGGGCGGCTCGGACAAAGGGATCGCGACGACGAACCGAAACCACAGTTCTTGGGCAAAAGAAGTTGGTAGGAAGAAAAAAAGAGAAGGTAGATCCTGGCAGCACGGCGGAACCGACGCTTCCGTGCGCAATGGACGGCCGGATCGGAGTCCAGCCGTGCAAGCTGCTACACCCGCGTCCTCCCGACGAGATTGCCCGACAAGCCACGTCGCGAAGGGGGGGGTGCAGGTCCTTGCGGCGACAATCAGCTAGGCCTGCTTGATCAGGTAGTACCCAGCAGCTTTCTCCCTGACCTTCCTCTTGACCAGTCCCTTGTTCACCAGGCTCATCAGTGCGGCGTTGATCTGTCCCTTTGGCTTGTCCGACTTCTTCTCTACCTCTTCGGCGGTCTTCATCTTTGACTCGTCCGTGGCACCGAGGTTCTGAAGCGTCTTGATGACTACCTGTTCGATCGGCGTCAGTTCCACCATTCTTCACACCTCCTTGAATGCGTTCGGAATAGGTTTTCTTACGTCACGTAGTGAGTTGGGCGCACCGCGCCCTCGAAGAACAGCGTCAGGGATGGGGGCCGACCCGCTTCGGCCGCCCATCCTATTTACTTGCGCGAGGTCGGATGTACTCTCCGGTGGTCTTGCGTTCCTCCCTACCGGTCACCGACTCCTGTCCGCCGCGGATGAACTTGAACCTGACCGGTCCGCCGCAGTTGGGGCACCGATCCTTCTTCGGATCGATCTTCAGGCTGCACTTGAAACAGTACGGCACGGCAACCATCGCATCAGCTCCGCCACTCCGCGGAGGGCCAAGAAGATAATGCTTTCCATTGCGCCGTGCGACCGGTGGCCGAGCGAAGCCCGCCCGCCTCGCCTCCGACGCTGGCGGTCTGACCCTTCGTGGATCTTCACGAAAAGCTTTCAGGACCGTCCTTGACCACCCAGCCGTGCTCAAAGCAAATCTTCAGGGACCAACCCTTCCGGATGCCCAAGATCGCGACTCGCTCGTCGCACTTCTGAGGAAGTGTTTCCCCGGCGATAGAGATCTTGCCCCGCCAACCTTCAATGGCCCATACTGCGACCGGGTATTGAAAGGCTCCCTCGTCGTCAAGGACGGGTCGAGGGTGGTTAGCCATCTGGCTTCGGTCGACCGGGCGATCATGGTCGGCAGGCGCACGATTCGCAGTGCAGGGATAGGCTGGGTTGCCACCGATCCTGAATACCGGGGCGGCGGGCTCATGACCCGGCTCATGCACCTGTGCATCGATCGGGCGAAACGCGAGGGCTATGCGCTGTCGGACCTTGAGGGGGACAGGCAGCGATACGGTCGTTTAGGGTATGAGCTCGCGGGGAGGACTTGGCAGTTCAACATCACTCCCCGGTCCCTGCAGCCCTCACCGAGGCCATCCGGATTCGAGGTCGAGCCGTGCGCGGGCTCGTCCGACGAGATCGAAGCCACCCTCCGTCTCCACAACCGCCACCGGATCGGGTTGAAGCGGGACCGTGACCTTCACGCCATCCTGCTCAACAGATCGGGAAAGGAGGCGTGGATTGCGAGAAGGGACGGCTCGATACGATCCTACGCGGTCGTGTTCAGGCAGGAGAATGGGCTGCGGGTGGACGAACTGGCGGGCGATGCGGACGGCTTTCACGCCATCCTCGACCATCTGGTCCGCTTGCTCTGCCTAGGATCGGTGAATGTCTCCATGCCGTGGTTCCATCCCCTGAACGCCAGGCTGCGCCAGCTCAGCCAAAGTTGGAGCCTCGGCTGTCTTAGGATGATCAAGATACTCGATCTGTATCGAGCGCTGGACGCCTTCTCTTACCAGCTTGCCTCGGCGTACGAGGGCCTGGGCCTCGGGCTTGAGACGAGCATAGTCCTTGCGCTTGAAGGGGCGGAGACGGGCGTCGAGCTGGCCTTCTCAAGCGATGGCATCTCCCTTGATCGCGTCAGGACCAGCGGGAGGGCAGTTCCCATCCCCGAAAGGAAGATGGTTCGCCTCCTTTTCGGCCCCGTTTCGCCGGCGGACGTTGGATCGCTTCCCCGGCCGGCTCGCTTCATCAAGCCACTGCTACCGGTCAGCTTCCACCTGTGGCGCAACGAGGGAGTCTAGCCTCAGCACGTTTCATCCGGCCATCTCCTAGGGCCATGCCAACCATTTTTTCCACAGCCCAAGGCGTCATGGGACCTGCCCCTGCCCGACCATCGTGTAGAGGCACCTTTGCAAATCCAGTTGCCCGCTGTGGAACCCTCGGATCTACAACGCTGCAAGGGCCCAGGATAAACGAGAACACTTAAGCATAGTGCCGTGGCCGCCCGAGAGGCGGCGAGCGTCGATGAAAGCTCCCAACATCCTCTACCTACACTCGCATGATACCGGCCGATTCGTCGAGCCCTACGGCCACGCAGTGGCGTCGCCCAATATCCAGCGCCTGGCCGAGGAAGGAATCCTTTTCCGCCAAGCATTCTGCGCCGCTCCAACCTGTTCACCAAGCCGCGCGGCCATGTTGACGGGCCAGTCCGCCCACGGAAGCGGAATGATCGGCCTCGCACATAGGGGATTCCGCCTGAAGGACTATGGCCGGCACATCGTCCACGTTTTGAGGGAGGCTGGATACAGCTCGACGTTGATCGGCGTGCAACACATCGCCAGGGATCCATCCATCATCGGCTACGATCGCATCGTTGAGGTTAGATCCAAACGCGCCGAGCACGTCGCACCGGCGGCGGCCGAGTACATCCTGGGAAAACCTCCCCAGCCCTTCTTCCTCTCGGTCGGGTTCTCCGAGACGCACCGCCCGTTCCCCGCGCCTGCCGCCGGGGACGAGCGTTGGGTCCTTCCGCCTCACCCCCTGCCGGATGCTCCGGAGGTCCGCTTGGACGTGGCCGGGCTTAGGGCAAGCGTTCGGGACCTTGACCAGGGGGTAGGCCAGGTCCTCGACAGCCTCGAGGATTCGGGCCTTGCCGACGACACCCTAGTCATATGTACCACCGACCACGGGATCGCCTTCCCTGGCATGAAATGCAACCTGACCGATCAAGGGATCGGGGTGATGCTCATCATGCGCGGGCCCGGCGCGTTCGGGGGAGGGAGGGTGATCGACGCCATGGTCTCGCAGATCGACCTCTTCCCGACGATCTGCGACTTGGTGGGAATTCGGCATCCCGCATGGCTCGAAGGCCGGTCGATCTTGCCCCTGCTTCGGGGGGAGGTGAAGGAGATAAACGAGCAGGTCTTCGCCGAGATCACGTACCATGCTGCCTACGAGCCCCAGCGGGCGGTACGCACGCGGCGTTGGAAGTACATCCGCAGGTTCGACCGACGGAACAGGCCGGTGCTTCCCAACTGCGATCACTCGCCGACCAAGGATTTTCTGCTGCAGCACGGGTGGCGCCAGCGCTATGTCGCCACCGAACAGCTCTATGACCTAATCTTCGACCCTGACGAGACCAACAACCTGGCCCGCGACCCGGAAGCGGAGCCGATCCTGAATGAGATGCGTGGCCGACTGGAAAATTGGATGGGTCGAACGGACGACCCGCTTCTCAAGGGGCCGGTTCCGGCCCCGTCAGGGGCCTTTGTCAATGACCCCGACGGCGTTTCTCCCAAGGAACCAGCGATCGCGGTTCCATGAGTCAGTCCACCAAAAGAATTTGAAATCAAGATCTGATGCTAAAGTATTTAGATCCAGCCCGTGGCCGGCTGCGCCTCGCCCCGATACCTGCAATCACCGCGTCCCATTTCTACCCCTGGATCAGTCGAGAGGCTTTATATCTGGCGGTCGCGGTTCCCAGGGGGAGATGCTAGCATGTTGCGGACCCCCCTTGCCAGCGAAAGGATACAGAGGGTCGATCCGAAGACCGGCGTGAAGGTCATCCAACTCACGAGCTATCCGCTTCCGTCCGCCCCCTTTCTCTACGACTGGCCCTCCATCACGCCGGATAACCGGCGGGTCGTCTTCTTCTGCCAACGATTTGCAGCGCGGGACGCGCCTTGGGACATATTCCGGGCCGACACCGACGGCCTGAATCTCTTCCAGCTCACCGAGCGCGGTGATCGGATGGAGGCGGGCGGTTACTACGGTCGTCCTGCCGCCCGGCTTACCTTGGACGGCCGGACCATCTACTGCGTCTGGGAACAGGAGCTTTGCACGGTGGATGTCGAGACGGGTGAAACCGAGGAATTGTCTTCGCTCGATGGGCATTGGCCGCAAAGGGCCGTTGCGAACAACCTTCACATCTCCGCAGATGGCAGGCGGCTCTTCATCCCTTACAGCGCGCCAACGAGGCAGGGCGTCTTGCGCGTCGACCTCGAGGCGTCTGGAATCGAAGACATCGCGATCGACGGACACCTTTTCGCATGCGACCCGACGGGCCCTAGGCTGGTCGTGACCAAAGGGAAGGTCGAGTGGGGGACGGTCGTGCGGAGCGACGGTTCCCGCTTTGTGACGAACCTGGGGCAGCTAGCAGGGAAGTGGATTACCGACGAGGACGGCAAGGAGCTTGAGTATCTCTGCCCCGAGATGTATGCCCATGCCACGCTGCTGGGCAGGCATCTGGAGGTCCAAGGGTGCGGCAAGCCACCCGAAAGATGCATCTGGATTGCAGAGAAGGGCAGCGAACCGAAAAGATTGGTCCAGGGCCCATACTTCTGGCATTCCGCCGCGTCGTGGGACGGCGAGTGGATCGTTGCCGACACGAACTGGCCCGACCAGGGCCTGCAGCTTATCCACGTCCCGTCCGCCCATTTCGCGCCGCTTTGCCATCCCGGGGCGACCCAGGACCATTACGAGTTCGGCCACCCGCATCCGGCCCTCTCGCAGGATGGAAGCCTTTGCGTCTTCCGCTCGGATCGCACCGGGGTCCCCCAGATATACGTCGCGCACATCACGGAGGACTTCCGCAAGATGGTGATCGCAGGCGAGCTAGATCCTAGGAGCAAATGGCTGCTCTAGGTTGCCTGCGTCTGCTAGGTTAGAAGCGTCTTGGCCGCATCGCAACACGGGGATCCATCAATCCGACGCGCGGGAAAGGCGGCTGGTCAACATCCGAAAGGGCTGCCGGATCCAGAGCGCTCAACAAGAGAAGCCGCTCCCATGCCAGCCGCTTGCGGCTTGAAACCCCCAATCCAGCAGAGCTGAAGGGCCCCGGCTCGCGCGCGCCGCATCCTTTGAGTCGCGCCACTCGCTTTCCACGGATAGTCAAGATTCGCCTTTCCAGACATCATCTCGAGCCTGCACCTAGATGCTCAAAGGCTACGCTGGGGCAGTCGGCGGTCATGGAATGGCACTCAGCCCTCGCCAAACCCAGCGTTGTACAACACCGCTGCCTTCTCTCCCAACATATGCGGGGTCTGCTCGCCATGAGGTCCTGAAGTACCGCGCTCAACGCAGCGACGAACTTGGACATCTTGTGGGCCAGACCCGAGAGCGCCGGGGGAAGGACTTGAACCCTCGAGCCCCACGAGGGGCACCGGCTCTCA
>Ga0129301_1000039_pt1 | contig 56303 bp, 60 predicted proteins | sample ConPoolayeHmetaG_FD_94489 | JGI IMG/M metagenome (GOLD analysis project Ga0129301, IMG submission 94489) | Hot spring microbial mat communities from California, USA to study Microbial Dark Matter (Phase II) - Cone Pool mat layer H metaG ...
ACTTGCTTTTTTCATCATTCTCAAGCTTGCTGGCATCTTTCTTGTTTTTAGAATTCTTCAAGAATTTCGCCAAAACAACAAGTTTTACAGATAATACTAAAAAATTATGAAAAGAAAATCTGTATTCCACTTAAGCCAAATAATTCTCTATTCTACGCTTTAATGTAGCCTTTGCCCTTTTGAAGCTTTAATGTGAAGCTGTGTTTTCCGTTTTTGTCGTAGTACTCGCGGTACGGAGTTTTGCAGGCGGGTTTTTGTTTTGGAGGCATAGATTTCTGAGGACGATTAGTTTGGCTGTGTGGAAGTATCCTGCTTCTCTGAGTTCTTTGTGGGTTGCTGTTATGCCTTTATAGTCTGTGCCCATGGTTCTGACTTGTTCTTCTTGATAGAGCTGTTGAGCTTTCTCCCAGATTAGGGGTCTTATTGTGGGCCAGAATTTACCGTGGTTTCTGATTTGCGATTTGGACAATTTCCTCAACCCTCAAGGTTTCTATCTTGTTTTCGATTTTGCTATCTGGAATTGGAAGGTCTATGACGTAGTCGGCGATTTTCCGAGCTTCGTCAGAATCTTTAGCGTTGACTACGAGGATTATCTCCACTAAATACTTAGGCATGGCTCTACTCGACCTCGCTTAAGTCATAGACTGGATCTCTTAAAATGGATTAGAGACGCTTCAGTATGAAAATTAAGTCTTAGAAAAAGTTATTTTCACATAATGGCGAACTTTTCCTCTCCTTTGTTTGATTGGGTTGGACTTGCCCAAAACAGAAGCTGTGGAAGCGTGAGTGTTATAAGAGGCTGTGAACAATCATTGGAATATGCGAACCGTTCCCTCAGCCGAGTCAATATTGAACGAAGCGTTGAAAGGTAATCCAAATATTGATGTGAATTCTTTACATCACGCGACGTTTTATTTAATGGTTCAGTATAGATCAAAATACTACGAGAGAAGGGTAAACGAAATACTCTCTGAGCTTAGCTTGCCCCAAGAAATTCATGAGAAAGTGAAGAGAAAGCTTTTGGAGCCTATTGTTATTGGCGATAAAGAGTATAGCAATTTTATGGAAGAAGTTTCAAGGCGTGTCAGTCAAGCTTTTCAGCCAATTTCAGGGCATCTCGCTGAGCTTTGCGCTCAAAGAGAATTGGAAAGAGCAGGCTTAAAGAGGGATTACCATTTTACGAGAAGAAAGGAGCGAACTGACTTCATCATCTACTATCCAAACATGCTTTCACCTAAGGCAAGGCATAGGATTGAGGTGAAGAATGTAAGTCTAAGAGAGAGGGCTACTCGAGGTCTTGCTTTTGATGGCGATAGTCTTTTTGGCTTTTTCAACCAATTAAGCGAGTTCACAGAATCAAATGTTCAAGTCTTCGAAGCCCTTTGCATTAAGACTAATGGATATTGTTACATCCCACCAGATATATTAAGGCAAATTCCCTATGCCACAACACGTTTCAGACCTAACACTCAGTTTGGCACAGATATGGCAGCTTTCGCGAAAACTGGAAGAATACCTTAAGGTGGATTCCAGAAGTCTAAAATATACTCAAACGTCGTGCCTAACGTTATGTAGTTGCTTGGCCAGCCGAAAATGCCTACTTTATTAACAAGGTTTCTTCGATCCCAAATAATTATATTTCTTAGTTCGTAGCCTGCTTTCTCCATTTCTTCGATGATGTAGACGTGGACAGGAATCCTCCTGCCAAACTTGTCATCTTTCCACCAGAGGTCAGTGACATTTATGACAGAATGTGCTTTAGGTTTCAATGTTGGCAAAATGCCTTTGTAGATTTCGCCTATTACTTGGGCGTATTTTCTGGGTTCCATAGTGCCGAGGTCTCTTGGGTCTGCTGAATATTGCTGGACTTTAAGAAAGTGTTCATTTTTTCGTAAATTTCCACGTATGCTTTTATTCAATCTTGGTCTGTTCAGCATGTTTGCGTATGGCGGAGAGGTTACAGCTAAGGCAACTGTTTCAGGTTCAAGATATTCTGGTATGTTGTGTGCATCGTCGCATACTGCAATTTGAGTGGTGCTTTTAGGTTCTTCACTCCACATATCTAACTTTGTTTGCGCGACTCTTTTGTTTGCAAAATCCACGTATTCTTTTTTAAGGTCAAAACCAACAGCGTTTCGGTTTAGGTCGAATGCGGCAACCAGTGTTGTTCCAATCCCAACGAACGGGTCTAAAACGAGCTCTCCTTGATGTGTAAAGAGTTGAATACATTTTTTGGGCAAGCCTATTGGAAAGACTGCTGGATGAATATTTTTGTCGCGAATATCCCTTTTTTCATAAAAGAATTCCCAAATGGCAACCTGGCTTTGAATCCACTCTTTGGCATTTGAGCAATTTATGTGCGTTGAGGGACATTTGCAGACTCTTTCGTGTCCAATCTTCAACGGCTTGGTAATTTCTATTAATTCTGTCATTTTTCTAATCACATCTTAATGCTGGCAACAACTTAAGTTTTACTTACCTTGTTGGCAACATGAATCGCTTCACCTTTTCCTTTGTCTTTTTTCGTGTTCTTCTTTTTCCCTCAAGCCACGCATCATATTTTTCCAACACTCCGTCAACCTGTCTATGAATAAAGTCTGAGGCACTGTGATAAGGCGTACTCATCTCTTTAACGGCAGTGTCCAGCTTCTCATATTTTTCTCTTGGAATTTACACGTATTCTGATTCTTCGTTCAGAAACTTTCGTCACCTTGCCGCGTCACGTATGAACTCTTCTCTTGTCGTAAAGCCAAAATGCTTGTTTGTTTCTGAAGTTTTCAATTTCCGCAAGTAGTTCTGTGGGCAGTATTACTGATCGGCTTAGCATGGCTTCTATGGCGTCTTGGTATGTCTGCATCTTGCCCGTCTGCGCCATAAGCGTTCCAACAGTTGCTGTCAGTTTTTTATGGCTGACATCTGATATTCTGAGGTTTTCATTTCTATGTCTCCTTGATTCTCTTGCTTATGGGCCAGCCTTTTTCGATTAGGATTTTCCTTACTTTCGGTATGTTTAGGGCGAACTCCACGTGGCGGCAGTTGTCTGTGCCGCAGTATTCGCACCAGATGCCGTCGGGTTTGAAGTACACGTCTATTATTCTTCCGTTTGACACGCCGTTTTTTATGGTTCTGTCCAGTATGCGTACGCCGTTTTCGCTTATGTTGAAGTGCTCGACAGGCGGCAGCTCAGCCGCTGGCGTCAAGATTTTTAGTTCCTCGCATTTTTCGCGTACTGCGTCTGTTACGAAGTCTGCAAGGCTTTTGTAGCCCATTTCCGGATGAGCCTTAATGTATTCTTCGATTAGGTTTACGAGTTCTCTTTGGAGGCTTACGCCGCGGTATTTGTCCATGGGCATTTTACCACACTCTTGCTTTACCTATACGTTAGTCAAAGTTTAATAAATTTTCGATTTTTCCTTTCGCAGTTTTTAGGCTGTCGTTGCGATAAGCCTTAAATCCCTTAGCCACACGCATACCACAAAAGTAAAGCCTAAGTGGGGTAAAAACATGCCTGGAACAAACTACAAAAGCGTATCCATCAACGACGAACTCATCGAACGAATAAAACAGCTTATCGAGAAGCTTGGAACATACCACAGCGTCGCAGAATTCGTCTCAGAAGCCGTGCGCTTACGCATAGAACTTCTCGAAAAACAAGAGAAAAAGAAAGGTGAAAAACCATGATCTTGTCTGCTGAAGAACTCCAAAAAATAATCAAGCTTCTAAAGGAACTGAACGAAGCATCAGAAACAGCCACAAAAGAGCTTATAGACCGCAAAATAGCCGAAGCCTTAGACCAGCACCTGGAAGACTACGAGCATAAGGAAAAGCCAGCAACAGAGGAGGCATATATGCCATGACGGAGAAAGAAGACACAGCCACAATAGCGCTTCTAGAATTTCTAAACGCTGTTGAAGCAGGAATCGCCAGCGCACGACAACGCATAAAAGAAGCAAAAATCGCTTGGAGCCCAGACCAAATAAAATGGATAGACGCAGAAGGCACAAGCGGACCATACCAAAGAAGCGAAGACTTTGACAACCCGGAATTTAAAGCCATGCTTAAGGACTTGCAGGCGCATGGCGGACGCTTAACACGTGAAGGCTGGTTCGTCTGGATTTTCCAAAACGGCGCAACAGTTGGACGCAAAAAACGAAAACAAGCTTAGGGTAATCTAGGCATGAATTACGGCGCTTTTAAACTTCAAGGTGTTGTCATTCAATTCGATGAAGACCATGATGAAAGAGTGATTCCAGTTGTTGCAGCGTTGAAGGCGGCTCTTGAACACCGTGGCTTCCCAAACGTGCTCTCCACAGTTCAGGAGCATGAGGGCACACTTCTTGTTGTGCTTAAACCGTTTTGCCGAGACTGGTTTGAGCTTCAAAGGCTTATTGAAGGTTTGGTGACGAAGTTAAGCGACCTGATTGTGCTTGACCCTTGGACGACAGAATTTGTTGAAGGGTTGAGTGACAGTTATGTTTAAGACAAGGAGCCTAAGCGATGACTGAAGAGTTAAACAGCCTGAAAGCTGCTGCAAAAGACTATTTTAGGCAAGGATGCCAGATCGTTCCTTTCAGCCTAGCTTGGAGCGAAACCGAGGGAGAATGGAAAAAGAAGCCGCTTATCGAATGGAAACAGCTTGAAGAAACACGTCAAACACAAGAGGAGTTTGAGGTTTTACCCTGGGCTGAAGCTGACGGTTTCGCCATACTCTGCGGCACCAAGCTAACCAATGGCCTCCACATCGGCGCAGTGGATTTCGATGTTAAAAATGTTAGTGAAGAAGCAAGGGAGAAAAGTCGCAGGATCCTGAAAAACTTGCTCGTCACACATATTGAGGAGACGCCTTCAGGCGGGCAACACTGGATTTACCATTGCCACGCCAAGCCGAGAACCATAAGCACCTACCACAATGAATACGGGTTTGAAATTCTCGGTGAAGGGAAACTCTGCCTAATGGCTCCAAGCCGAGGTTACAGGCGCCTGAACGACAACGTTCCCAGCGTAATCCAAGACCTTGAGGGTGCAGTTTTCGAAGCGATGAATGAAGCAGGTGTAGAAGTGAAAGAGAAGAAAACAGAAGCATGGTTTGGAAAGAAAGACTATGTTGGCAAACGGTTCACGGGCAAAACTCCGCCTTGCATTGAGGCGCTTTACAGAGGTGCAAAGGAAGGTGAAAGAAACGAGCATGCCATACGCTTAGCCTCTTTTTTGGCTAATTTCCGAAAGATGCGCGCAGACCGCGTTCTGGAAACCATGCGTAAACTCAACAAGCTTAATGACCCGCCGCTGGAAGAAAGAGAGCTGCAAGCCATAGTGAAGAGTGCAGTGAACGGCGGCTACGTGTTCGGCTGCACAGACCCAATACTTAAGAAATACTGCGTGAGAGACGAGTGTTCAATAGTGCCTGTCAACATTGCGAAAATGCTGAGCAAGGAAGAGATTGAACGGGCTGAAAACCTGCTGAACAGCAGCAAGCTTCTGGACTATGCCCTTAGCTTCGGCAAGCGGCGTTTGATAGGTGAAGACAGCGCGATCCTCGCTAACTTTGTCATGTTCTGCAGCGGTCAAACACGCTATCCCATAAGCGGCGTAATCAGCGGCTACAGTGGAAGCGGCAAAAACGAGAGCATACGCGCCATCAAACCGCTTCTGCCGAAGGAATGGCTGTTTGAATTTACAACTTCAACGCCTGAAGCCATAAAATACCTGCCCGAAGAGTTCGCCGGAACCTTGGTTATCTACGAAGCCTTAGGCGTAAGAGGCGACAGCGGAAGCCTAAGCCTACGCGCCATCGGCGAAGGTGAAAGCATCGAAACCATCTATCCCATGCGCAACGAGTTCACGGGCAAAATGGAGATGGGACGCGCTAAAACAAACGCTAAGAACTTCATAACCACAAGCAGCGACGTCGACATAAACCCAGACCTCTACAGACGCGTACTGAAATACACTATGAACCATTCTACACAACTTACGAAGCGGGTTATAGCTAAAAAAATGAGGGACGCTGCCTACCCTGACTCGCTCAAGAATATTCTAGGTCTACAGAAGAACCTGCCCTTCAGTGAACAAGACTTCCAGAACGCACTTAGACTGCTAAACTGGAACCTTGAAGCAGTAGCCTTCACACCAACACAGCTTCTCCAAATACTGGACCTCGCAGTTAAACGGGAACAGGAAGTAGCCCTAAGAACACATGCTGAGAAAATCATCAACTTCGCCAAAGTCTTGGCTCTGCTGAACCAGAAAAAGCGCCTACACATCAAAGTCGGCAGCCAAGAATACATAATCGTTGAGCCTGAAGACTTCCTGAAAGCTTTCAGCATACTTGAAACATCCATAACTGAGACGGTTTCAAGAATCGAGAAGCGCCTAGAGGAAACCCTGAAACTCTTCGAAGACTCAACAGTTTCCCTGACTAAACACGACGTCGCCTCAAAGCTTAAAGTGTCAACAAAAACGGCGACACGACTCTTGAAAACACTCGCTCAAGCAGGCTACCTCAAAGAAGACACTACCAGCAAGACATACCGTTATGAACTGCTGCAAAAGAAACCGAATCATCTGGACCTTCTCAAAAATATCCGATCAATAAGCCGCTTTCACCGAAAAAGCCTGCAAGAATGGCTTAAAACCATCGAGACAAACGGACACGCGAGACATACCACTGTGACATTCTTGAAACCAAACGATGGCTCATGGCTGCAAACGCCACAACTAATAAATGGCGAAGACATAAGCGAGGATCTGTATGAAGAATACAGCACCATTCCTCCACAACCCTCTACCTCCACATGTCCAGATGCCCCGATGCCATCCACGCCAGAACCAAGCTTAAATCTTAAAATGGAACCACACAATCTGGACAACTCAGAAAGGTCCAGATGCCCAGAGGCTAAACCCAAAAACAAGGAGAATTCAGGCAGAAACCCACTCAACAATTTTAAAACTGTATATTGGGCGGATGGTTCTTACGGCTGGCACCCATGCGCAGCATGCGGATACACGAAACTGACAAGTTGGCAGGCTGAAACCTTCAAAGACGAAAAGGTCTGGCTGTGCGAAGACTGCAAAGAAGCATGGGAAAAACAGCAGGCAGGAGACGCTTAACCCAGTGCTTGCCTGTCCACAATGCGGTTGCCAAAGCCTTTACAGAGACGGCTTACGCTACTTAGCTGATGGTTCATCTGTTCAAAGGTGGCTGTGCAGAAACTGTGCCTATCGTTTCACTGAACCAAATTGCAACCGTTCAAAGACGTTTCAACGCCTCTCAACTGTTCATACGAAGCCATTAAAAGACGGCTATAACATAATTTCTAAGCGTCAAGTATGCGAACTCTTGACAAGAGCGTCGAAAAACTTGACCGAAGTAGCCAAACAGGAACAGGCCCAGCGGGAGGGCACAACACCTGCAGCTGACGTCAAAGGCAAACTTGTAGAATTCCTATGGCACCTAAAAAAAGAGGCATACTCGCCAAAAACCATAGAAATCTACAGCAAAAGACTACTACAACTTGCAGAAAACTGCGACATCTCAAACCCAGAAAAAGTCAAAGAGTTCATAGCCAACCGAGAAACATGGAACAACTCAACCAAACTATTAACAGTTGCAGCCTACAAAACCTTCGCAGACTTCGCAGGCATACCCTTTAAGCCGCCAAGATATCAACCTCAAGAAAAAATCCCCTTCATCCCAACAGAAAAAGAAATCGACGACCTAATCGCAGGCTGCGCCAAGAAAAAAGCCACGCTCCTTCAACTCCTCAAAGAAACTGGCATGCGGATAGGCGAAGCAAGAAAACTCAAATGGATAGACATCGACTTAGAAAACCAACGCATAACCCTAAACAACCCAGAGAAAAAAGGCAAACCCAGAATTTTCAAAATATCCCCAAAACTAACCGCCATGCTAAACGCACTTCCAAAAGAAAAAGACGGCCCATTCAGAAGCTGCTACCCAAACCTGTACAGAGATTACATAAACCAAAGAAAAACAATAGCCAAAAAACTCCAAAACCCAAGACTACTCCGCATAACATTCCACACATTCCGCCACTGGAAAGCCACAATGGAATACCACCGAACAAAAGACATTCTCCACGTCATGCAACTCCTCGGCCACAGAAACATTAAGAACACCCTCATATACACACAACTCGTAAACTTCGAAAATGATGATTACCACTCAGCCACAGCAAAAAACATAGAAGAAGCCCAAAAACTAATAGAAACAGGATTCGAATACGTATGCACATACGACAACATAATGCTATTCCGAAAACCAAAGTAAACGACTATACTAAAGTCCCAAACAACTTAGGAAAAGGTTTTTAGTCAAGTTGTCATATGAAAGTCTGCAAATGTGTTAGGTAATAGTGTGAGGTAGAATTGAATGTCTGTGTTTGCAGCTCCAGGAGCATATGACCGTGCAATAACCGTTTTCTCACCAGATGGAAGACTGTTTCAAGTTGAATATGCCATGGAATTAGTTAATCGTGGCGCAACAATTTTAGGAATCCGCTGCTCAGAAGGAGTGGTTTTAGGAGCAGAAGAGAATGTTGAGCCTCTTGAAGAGACAGAATATTCATGGAAAATTTTTAAAGTTGACGACCACATAGGCGCAGCCATAGTGGGTTTAAGCTCAGACGCCCGCATTCTTATTGACCAAGCAAGAGTTTATGCTCAAAGTAACAGATTAACCTATGATGAACCAATAGACGTGGAAGTTGTAACAAAAAGAGTATGTGACATAAAACAACTTTACACGCAGCATGCAGGCGTAAGACCATTCGGCATATCAATAATTTTTGGCGGAGTCGACAAAACAGGAAACCGCCTCTTTTACACTCATCCAAGCGGAACCTACAGAGGCTACAAAGCCACGGCAATAGGTGCCGGAAGAGAAACTGTTCTCTCCATACTTAAAGATGAATATAAAGAAGACATGAAACTCGAGCAAATCACAAAGCTTGGAATAAAATGCTTGGTAAAAGCCCTAGAAGCAAGACAATTGCCACCGAGAATAAAAATAGCAGCGATTCCCTCAGAAACAAAGAAAATGGAAATATTAAGCGACGATAAGATCGAGGCTTATATGAAACAGTTAGGCTTGGGCAAGTGACAATTGGATGAGTGAAAAATACACTGTTGCACGCATAACAAAGGATAATGAACATTTTGAAGTTCTTGTAAAACCTCAGAAAGCATTAGACTACCGTATGGGAAAAATAGCAGCGACAACAGAAGTTTTAGTCACTGAAACCATATTTTCAGATGCGAATAAGGGTACTAAAGTAGCAGAAGAGAACCTGCGCAAAGCATTTGGAACAACAGACACTTTGAAAATAGCAGAAATAATACTGAGAAAAGGAACTTTGCAATTAACAACAGAACAGCGAAGGAAAATGATTGAGGACAAAAGAAAACAAATAATAGATTTCATATCAAGACAGGCAGTAGATCCTAAAACAAACCTTCCACATCCACAATTACGCATAGAAAACGCCCTGGAACAAATTCACTATTCAATTGACCCATTCAAACCAGTAGAAGAACAAGCCAAAGAAATAATTAAACAATTAAGAATAATTTTGCCACTGAAAATGGAACAAGTATCCGTCGGCGTCCACATACCAGCAGAATACTCAGCAAAAGCCTATGGAACAATAAAAGGCTTCGGAACAATAAAACGCGAAGAATGGCGAGCAGACGGTTCATGGTACGGAGTAATCGAAATGCCAGTTGGCTTATATGCTCCATTCCTAGAAAAATTAGGAGAAATAACAAAGGGAAGTGGAGAAGCAAAAATAATCTCATAAATCTTAATGATTGATGGTGTGTGAAATTATGCCAACATTTTTTGAAAGAAGACAGCTTGTAACACCAGGAGACTTGATAGCAGAAGGCGCTTACATAGCTGGCGAAAACACGTACGTAGAAGATAATAAAATATATGCATCAAGAATTGGAATAGTAGATTATGAAAACAAAAAGGTAACCGTTGTAGCTTTGAGAGCATTTTACATACCACGTGTTGAAGACATAGTTATAGGAACAGTTACAGAAGTAGGATTCAACGGTTGGACAGTAGACATAAACGCACCTTATCAAGCTCTCTTAAGAGCATCAGATGTATTAAGTAGACCATTCAAACCGCAAAAAGACGATTTATCACAAGTACTAAATGTAGGCGATCTAATAGTTGCAAAAATAATAGCATATGACAGGGCACATGATCCGCAACTAACAGTAGGCGAACCAGGACTTGGAAAAATAACTCGAGGTCAAATAGTGAAAATCACCCCTACAAAAATCCCGCGAGTAATAGGCAGAAAAGGCTCTATGATATCAACGATAAAACAGGAAACAGGTTGCCAAATAATCCTCGGACTCAACGGAACAATACTGATCACAGGAAAAACTTCAGAAGAAGAGGAGTTGGCAATGATGGCTATTCTTAAGATAGATAAAGAGTCTCATACAAGTGGTTTGACAGATCGCATAGCCCAAATGCTTAAGGAAGAAAAGAAAAAGATGGAGGAGAATAAAAATGAGTCAAAAACCTGAAAAATTAATTGATAAAAAAGGTATAAGGTTAGATGGAAGAAAACCGGATGAATTAAGGTCGATAAAAATTGAGGTTGGTGTTTTATCAAATGCTGATGGTTCAGCCTATATTGAACAAGGGAAGAATAAGATTTTAGCAGCAGTATATGGCCCAAGAGAACTACACCCAAAACATTTAGCACTTTCAGATCGAATGGTTTTAAGATGCCGCTACCACATGGCACCTTTTTCTGTTCAAGAACGCAAATCACCAGCACCCTCGAGAAGAGAGATTGAACTGTCAAAAGTAATCAGAGAATCCCTTGAGCCTGCAATTTTCCTCGAATACTACCCGCGAACAGGCATAGATGTTTTTGTAGAGGTCTTGCAGGCGGATGGAAGCACAAGATGTGCAAGCATAACAGCTGCATCCTTAGCCCTAGCAGACGCAGGAATCCCCATGAAAGATTTAGTAGTGGCATGTTCAGCAGGTAAAGTTGATGGCACAATAGTGTTAGATTTGATGGATACTGAAGATAAGATGGGCGAAGCAGATCTTCCCGTGGCTTTAATGCCGAACTTTAATGCTGTAACACTGCTACAGATGGATGGAAAATTAACCCTTGAAGAATTTGAGAATGCTTTGAATTTGGCCATTGAAGGATGCAAAAAAATCTATGCAATGCAAAAGGAAGCACTTAAAGCCAAGTATGTTAGTGTCAAGGAGGAGGCAGACGAGTAATGTCATCAGTTATCACTCGTGTAAAACAGAAGCAAATTGCCCAGTTAATCTCTAAAGGTAAAAGATTAGACGGCAGAGGCATAACAGATTATCGAGAAATAAAAGTTGAACAAGGCATTATTGAACGCGCTGAAGGTTCAGCAAGAGTATTACTTGGAAGAACAGAAGTCATGGTTGGAACAAAAATTGAAACAGGTGAACCATTCACAGACACGCCCAACGAAGGCGTCCTAACAGTAAACGCTGAACTCGTACCATTAGCTTCATCAACCTTTGAACCTGGACCACCAGACGAAAACTCTATAGAACTTGCAAGAATTGTTGACAGGGGAATAAGAGAATCCAAAGCTATAGACACAGAAAAACTATGCATCCAGCCAGGAAAAAAAGTGTTCGTCGTCTTTGTCGACGTTTACGTGCTTAACCATGATGGAAATTTAATCGACGCCTCTGCATTGGCTGCTTTAGCTGCATTGATTAACACTAAGATGCCAAACTATGAAATTGAAGAAGGTGAAGTGAAAATCAAGTCTGGTTACACTCCATTACCAATAAGAAAACATCCCATAACAGTTACTTTTGCAAAGATAAACGAAAAACTCGTTGTTGACCCATGGCTAGAAGAGGAACAAGTGATGGAAGCCAGACTTTCAATGGCAATAGATGATGACGGAAACATATGTGCAATTCAAAAAGGCTGCAGCGGGTCAATATCGCCGAATCAAATATTAGAAGCCTCAAAAATTGCTAAAGAGAAAGCAGAAGAAATACGTAAAAAACTAGAGTGGTAAAAGATGGGAAGAACAAAAAAAGTTGGACCCACAAGAGGACTTGGACCCCGCTATGGTTCCACTGTTAGAAAACGCTACATCAAGATAGTTACTGAAATGAAAAAGGCACATAGATGCCCACAATGTGGATTCACCCGCGTAAAAAGAGTCAGTGTAGGCATTTGGAAATGTGGAAAATGCGGATTCACATTCACCGGCGGAGCATACACTCCAACTACAAAACTCGGAATTGTAGCGAAACGTGTAGCTAAAGGCGCTCCAGTAGAGGAAGTAATGAAAACAACTTCAGAAGAAGAAAACAAGTGAGCTCCTCCGAATTTTACTCACAAATTCTAGAAAACGCGCGCGCAAAGCAATGAAAGCAAAGGCAGTTATACGGTTAAAGCCTATTTCAGAAAAGCATCTGAAAATAATTAGTGAAGCTTTGACACCTGAAGTCAAAAAACCCGCTACTAAACGCTCTAAAGTGAACGTAGACATGAAAGGAAGATTTTTAATCTTAAGCGTAGAAGCAAAGGACACAATTGCTTTGCGAGCAACGTTAAATGCATATTTAAGATGGATAAACTCAACAATCAATGTCCTAGAAAGCATTGAAAAATCAAGTTTTTGAACCCTTCTTTAATACTTGTCCAAAATCAACTATGCTTTCAAGGAAATATAATGTGAAAATACATAATTGCAATTGACATTTATAAATGTAAAGAGGAAATCCACTTAAGGAGTCAAAATATTGTCTCAAAAAGATTTGCTGGATGCAGTTGCTGCAGAAATCAGAGTTTGCACGAAATGCTTGCTTTGGAAAACCCGCAAGAATGCTGTTCCAGGTGAAGGCAACCCAGAAAGCCCACTCATGTTCATCGGCGAAGCACCAGGCTATTGGGAAGATGTTAAAGGAAAACCGTTCGTGGGGGCAGCTGGAAAATTTCTCGATCTGCTAATTTCTACAGTTGGCTTCTCAAGAGACAAAGTTTTCATCTGCAATGTTTTAAAGTGCAGACCGCCTGCAAATCGTGAACCCATGCCAAGAGAAATTGAAACTTGCACGCCATATTTAGATAGGCAGATACGTGCTATCCAGCCAAAGTTCATTATTACTCTTGGAAACTATTCAACGAGTTACATCTTTTCAAAGGCGAAATTACCCTTCAACAGCATAACACAAGCTCACGGAAAATTTTATGAAACGTCCATTCTGGAAATGAAAATAACTGCCTTTCCAACATTTCATCCTGCTGCAGCTCTCTACAACATAAAATACAAGGAGCAAATAACCAGCGACTTTAAACTGCTAGCACAAGAACTTGAAAAGAGAGAAATCAATCGCTCAATCTGTTAACAGACTTAATCTCTTTGATCAGTTCTTCCACATCCCTATAGGTTCTTGATGGCAAATTCTTCAGAAATGTTTCAAGTGCAGCCTGTTCTTCCTCTCTAATCTTCACAAGTCGCCATCCAAGCCGCCTGATTAACATGTTTCTTGTGATGGGATACCGTGTCTTTTCAACAATTTCCCTTATAGACGCTAAACCAGTTGCGCTTGGAATTTTTGGAAAGGTTCCCTCTGCCAAATATCTCATAAAACGTAATGCATCTTCAAACATTGAAAGATTATTAAAGAACACGTAAACATCTTTACTCTTTTTTGCATATGGAACAACAAGCTCTTTCAGCTTTCGCAACTCAACATCACTATACTGGTAGTAATACATTTGCTTGCCTAAACCATGAAGTCGAAAATAGGCAATTTCGCCAACGTAAGCAGGCATAAGCCTAAACGGATCAGTAACATGTACAACATTCAACTTTTCAAGAACCTCGCCAAGTTTCTTACGCACGTTTAAAGTTTCCCATGCTGATCCGCGTGTCTCCCAAACCAAAACCAAACCATCACGATCAACAGTTCTAAAAAATTTTTCAGCATCCTTAAGCTGATCTGGTCTAAAAGAACTTGGCGTTTGAAAAAGTAATATTTGCGCTTTTAAAATCTCGCAGATTTGTTTCACATGTTCAAATGCTTGAAGACTTGACGCTTCAACTTTTAGCTTTGCCCTATGACTTATGTCCCTATGCACTTTGACTGTGAATTCGAAATTTTGCGGTGCTTTTACTCGCCAGCCTTCTACAGTTTCAATGCGCGGGTACTGATAAAAAGTGCTGTTTAATTCTACGAGAGAGAAGTTTTCGAAGTATTTTTTCATGGATGTCGGAAAACCGCAACATCCAACCATAATCATTTGAAGTCATCTTGTTATGCGCTTATTTTTGGGGGTGGGCGGACTGGTTTGCCGAGTTTTCTTCGAAGGGCAATACGGTAAAGTTTCCTCAGGGACTTTATTAATTGCTCGACACTTGGCAAGTTTGAATACAGAATCGGAATATGATCATAGTCAGCTAATTTAACAGAGGTCTCATCGGGTTTCGCACCGTGGAAAACGACTACTCTTGGCTTCAGATTGCTTACTCGCACAATCATCATGGGTAAAGTTCCATCTTCAACATTCGTGAAAATTAATGCTCGCTCGGTTGTGGCTCCTAAAAGCTGAGAATATTCCAATCCGGAAAGAGTTTCAACAGCTTTTTTACCATCCACAACCGTGTAACCGCAAACATCACGGACATAACTGTTAGAAGTTACAACTTCTCCTTTAATGGCCCTGCAAAGATATTCTACACGCACTGGTATGGGAAATTCACGCAAATCCAAAACAGCCATGCTCGGCGAACTTGTTAATCTAGCAAACTCACGAATAAAACGGCTTCCACGTTCCTCGTCAATTTTTAGAAGAGCCCAAACGAACCTTCTCACAAATCTTGTGCCTGGACTTTTCCGCCTTCCACTTTCATAATCACTAATCACAGAGGATGAGAGAACCATTTTATCTGAAAGACTCATTTGAGAAACAGCAAAAAGTTCACGCCACTTCCGCATAGTTGCCCCAGGCTTGCTTGAGAGAATTATCTCGCCTGCAATCCTTCTGGCAAGAACCTCACGAATGCTTGGAGAAACTGACATGTAAATGCTACCTTTCCAGTTCGCCGAGTCTCCCTTTAGAAACAGTGAAGTATAAAACTGTACCGTTTTTCAAAGTTTCAGAAAAAGAAAATAGGGAATAAATGTTTGTTTATAGAATGGATTCTTTGTTTAGTGGAAAAGCCGTAGTTGCCCTTATGTCATCAGTTCCCAGCACAAACTGCGTAACTCTGTTTAACCCTATGCCGCATCCAGAATGCAGATTGCTGTGCACTTTGTAAAACTCTAGATACCATCTGAAGTCTTCTATGCTTCCACCTTTTTCGACCAATTGTCTGAACATTGTCGAACTCACTAATCGCTGGTAAAGCTTCTCATATCTGTATTCACGCTCAGCTGCTCCAACAGCCTCTCCACTCATGGGCAAAAGCAAATCTGCACTATTCACAACTTTGGAATTTTCGTCATTTTCACGCATGTTGAAGAATTTTATAGCCTTTGGAAAATGCGTTACAAACAGTGGCATGTTACCATGCATTTGAACCAGTGCATTTTCATGTTGGCTTTTCAAATCATCACCCCATTTTATTCCATAATCTGAAAGCAATCCGACCGCTTCAGTATAAGTTATCTTTTCAAAAGGTTCTCTAATTTTTCTAAGCCTTTCTACATTCACATTTAAGAGTCTCAGCTCTTGTTCCCGCTCCTTTAATACGCAGTTTATCATTGAACATATCGCTCCTTCTATATGCGCTAATAAATCCCCGAAGCCACCTGCAAACTCCAGTTCGACCAAAGTGAATTCAGAAAGGTGTCGCTCATCAGCATATGGTTCTGCTCTAAAACTTGGTCCAATGCACCAAACTTTTCCAAGATAAGGCGTTAAAACCTCAAGATAAAGCTGTGCTGTTTGACTTAGATAGGCGTTCTGCCCAAAATAGTCCAACTGAAACATTGTTGCAACATTTTCACAAGCTCCAGTTGCCTTTGTCAAATGTGGAGCCACAACTTCGATGAAATTGTGATCCTCAAAGTACCTTCTAGCACCTTTCAACAGACTTGATTCAACTCTCACGACCAAATGCAATTCTTGCGCTGGAATCAGCTTATGTCGATCTTTTGTATTTTTAAGAAGGCAAAGATCTACTGCTTCGTTTTTCTTAGAAAGTCTTTCTATCTCACTTTTTTGGGTCTCCAAGACCCACACTCACACTCTTAGCTTTCGACTTATAAATTTTGTGTACACATTTGCAAAACCAATTTTACTATTGTGTCACATTAGACTTTTCCAGATTCATTTTGAAGCTGCAAAATATCTAAATTTTTATACACAATTCTGAACATGTATTAAGCATGGAAATATCGGTCTACTGGAATGCAAAAGTCTCTGAACAGTTTCCTGAACTTGCCATATGCGTAGGCATAATAAATAATGTCCAAATTGAAAAAGAAAATGAACGAATTAAGAAGCTTAAGCAAGCAGTGTATGCTGAAGTTAGAGGCAAGTATGATATCGAAACATTAAGGGACAATAAAACAGTAAGAGCTTACAGAGATTTTTATTGGAAGCTCGGTATAGACCCAACAAAAATAAGACCGTCAGGCGAAGCTTTACTGCGAAGAGTTTTGCATGGAGATGAACTTCCAAGAATCTCTAATGTTGTGGATGCCTACAATTTAGCCTCGATGAAAACAATAATTCCAATAAGTGGATTTGACAAAGACCATGTAAGCCTTCCGTTTAATGTGCGTTTTGCAGAGAATGACGAAACTTTCATAGGCATCGGCATGCGCAAACCAACAACTCTATCAGATAAAATGCTTGTTTTGGCTGATCAGACACGAGTTTTGTGCATTTATCCTCACCGCGATTCGGATTACACCAAGATCAGTGAAAATACACGAAATGTGCTGATAGTGGGTTATGGTGCAATAGGAATAAATGAAGAACAGTTAACAGATGCTGTGAAAACAACACTCGAATATGTTAAACTAGTTTCCAACGGGGAAATTGAAATGATAAAGGTTTTCAGTTCCAAACCTAAATAGTAAGTGGTGCCAGCATGTCTTTCAGTATTAAGATACGTGAAGTAGCTAAAAATAAAAAATCCAATATTATTTTAGCTCTAGACTTTCCGTTTGATAAGCCAGAAAATCGAGATAAGCTTTACATTAAAGCAGAGCATGTTTTAGAAGCAGTTAACCCTTACGTTTGCGCTGTGAAAATTAATCATCATCTAGTTCTTCCATTAGGATTATTTGACGGTGTTCAAAAACTTGTGAAAAAGGCACATGATAAGGGACTTATGACAATAATGGACTGTAAAGTGAATGATATTGGCTCAACGAATCAGGTTATCGCTGAATACTATTATGCTGCTGGTTTTGACGCTTTAATTGCAAATCCATTTATCGGATGGGAAGAAGGGTTAAAACCCATTTTTGACGTAGCCCACAAACTGGAACGTGGTGTAATCCTACTCGTTTATATGAGTCACAAGGGAACAAGCGAAGGATACGGACAAACAGTAGTTGATCCAGAAAAAGGCGTGAAAACAATGCAATATGCGGTTTTTGCAAAAAAAGCCTTGAAATATAAAGTAGACGGCGTCGTAGTAGGTGCAACTTATCCAGAAAAGATAAAGGAAGTGCATGAAATACTTGAAGGAGAAATTCCAATATATGCGCCTGGAATAGGTGCTCAAGGAGGAGAAATAAAAACAGCCATTGAGGCTGGTGCACGTTATCTTATTGTTGGGCGAGCCATAACGCTTGCAGAAAATCCTGCAGGATCTGCGAAGGAAATAAGAAACTTTGCATGGCCAGAATAGGCTTGCTAACGTTCTTTCCTTTCCCAAAGTTCTTTTTTAAGCAAATCCCTAACTGCAGATCTTATTACTGCGCTTCTACTTGGATACATATTCGCCCTGACAAGGTCATCTAAACCTTCTAGGTAAGCTTCAGGCAGTAAGACTGTTACAAGTTTCACTTTCTCACCTCAAACATATTATGCTTATAACATGCAGTAAATATAAATGATTTCTGTGAAAAAGTTAAATATGATACTTAGTATCACGCACTTCATGCAGTGTTTTCTGGAAGGTTTTGAAGATGTCATCAACATAAATGTTATGTCTTCGAATCCCTGCTTGAACAGTTCCTGCGGCAACAAGAGCAGAGCCTATTATGTCGCTTATTGTAGGGTCAGGAAAGGCGATTAAGGCTAAACCAACTTTTATAAGCATTGAATTGTTTCCCTTTCGCCACAATTTTTTTGTTGCTTTTACTTCTCTGGTAGTGTCCTTAATGGCTTGGATTAAATCTACATAACTTTCGCTTAATTCATCTGTTACTGTAATCATTGTCTTTACATCATCAGATTTCATCTGAAACACGCTTGCCTTTCTCTAATAAGAAAAATCTATTAGAAAAACTTTGGCTTACTAAAAAGCCTCTTCTCTAAATCCGCTTTTCCATTGAGAAATTAGAGTTTTAAAAAATTATTTGAATTTAATAGTTTAGGCTTTAATGTTTTTGTCGTTAATAATGACAATTTGAGAACACTAACCGATGTGATTTAGGCAAGACATCGTCTCTCAGCCTAATTAATCCTGAATGTTTCAGGACAGCTCATTCCGTAAATCATAAAACGGTTAGAATTCAATAATAGTGAGGAGCGGTGAGAAGAAAAATGGAAGCCTTTGAACCTAAAGACTTTGTTGAGGTAACTATTGGAAAATTGAGAGAAAGCATCGGCAACGAAAAGGCGCTTGCTGCTGTTTCTGGTGGTGTTGACAGCACAACTTGTGCGGTGTTAACACATAAGGCCATAGGCGAAAACCTTGTTTGTGCAATACTTGATGATGCTTTCATGCGAGAAGATGAACCAGAACACGTAGCAGAAGTCTTGTCAAAATCACCATTCAATGTGCCTACGAAAATAGTTAATGTTCGTGAACGCTTTTTGCAAGCATTAAAGGGTTTGAGAGACGCGGAAGAAAAACGAAAGGCTTTCAGAGAAACTTTTTACCAGGTTTTAAGCGAAACAGCCAAAGAAGAAAACTGCAAAATCCTCATCCAAGGCACTATAAAAGCAGACATAATAGAAACAGTGGGTGGTGTTAAAACACAACACAACGTTTTGGAACAGATGGGAATAAATCCCATGGAACGTTTCGGCTTCAAAATTGTCGAACCACTGATAGCATTGTATAAGCACCAAGTCAGAATGGTTGCACGATATCTCGGCTTACCCAGTGAATTTGCCGAGCGCCAACCATTTCCAGGACCAGGGCTATCAGTTCGCATCGTCGGAGAAATTCGCAAGGATAAACTCGAAACATTAAAGAAAGCTACGACAATTGCTGAACGTGAACTTGCCCAGCACAAGCCCAGCCAATACTTTGCTGTGATAATTAACAATGAGGAAGCACTAAGTCAGCCGAAGATTGCACATATCCAAGAAACAGTGGCACGACTACTAAATGTTCCATCGAGAAATGTGCATGTAACCGCTTTTAAGGATAAGGCTACAGGAGTGGAAAGTGGAAAAAGACGATATGGCGAAATAGTTGGCATTAGAGTCCATACAATGAATGGAAAGATTCATCAAACAACAATTCCAAAACTTGTTTCATTTCAAGCTAGAATAATCACTGAAAATCCAGCGGTTGCACGAGTTTTCTATGCAATTAAAGACTCAGCGGAAAAAAAACCTTACGTGATTGGTTTAAGATCTGTTCAAACCAAAGATTTCCTAACCGCAGAAGTGTCAGAAATTCCTTGGACAACACTGGAGAAAGTTGCAGATGAAATAATTGAAAAGTGTGATAACGTGTCAACAGTTTATTATGATGTAACTCCTAAACCACCAGCAACAATCGAAATGGAATAGCTTCATAAAATTACTTTAAAAATTCCGAAAAGGTAAATAGCAAAATCCACCATTTCATTAGAGACTGAATATGTTTCGTGTTAGAGTAAGCAAGATTGAGTCGATTCGAGATTTAGATGGGAACCTTGGAAAACGCATAGAGTTAATTGAGGATAGGCAAATTCCACAATTTATAGTTAGACCACAATCAGAAGAGGCAAAAGTTGTGCAAGACGTAATCCAAGCAATGCAACAGCAATTGCCGATGTTCCCAGTTAGAGGAGAAATTGCAGTTCCAAAGATTATTCTGTTTCTCACAGAACAAGAATATGAAAGTTTAGGCATAGATTTTGACGTGAACCAGATTTACGAGATAAAACTGGAAAGTCAAACCATAAAATTCAGGAAGGTAACAGCATAATCTCCTTTCTCATATGCTTTAAAGCAGAATGCCGCGGGTGAAAGGATAACACAAACATCATATTCCTTAATGCAGTGCAAATCTCTTGCACATCAACTTCTTCTCCTTTATTGCAATAAACAGGAATAGGGTCTTCATCGCCATTTTTGTAATAAACATATATTGGAACCGTTTTTTCTCCAAAAAGCACCACTTCAAAATTCAACTTTAACAATCTCGCCATTTTTCTGGCGGCGGTGCTTACGGGCTTAAGGCGTTTTTCACCTGAAGCAAGAGCTGAAGCATAAATCAACAATTTGCCATTAGGGCTTTCCAAAGAGTATTTCACCAAAGAGCAAACAGTTAAGCGTACTTTTAAAACAAGCGTTGTTACGACATTTGCAAACAGTGGGGAGAGTACAGTAAAAGTGAAAATTCATAAAAGTTAAAGTTTATAAGAAAATTTGGAAAATCACGAGGCATGATAAACCATATGAAAGTTAGAGCCCACGTATTCATAAGTGGAAGAGTCCAAGGTGTCTTCTTTAGGTCAGAAACAAGACATAAAGCAATAGAACTAGGCGTAAGAGGATGGATTCGCAATTTACCAGATGGCAAGGTTGAAGCAATTTTTGAGGGTGAAGAAAAAAGCGTGAAAGAGATCATAGAATTCTGCAAGAGAGGACCAGTTGGCGCAAGAGTTACAAGCGTGAATGTTATATGGGAAAGCTATTCAGGCCAATTCGTAAACTTTGATGTAAGATATGGACACCGCTTTTAACATCAGCGTCTTTAAGCTCTTTTTCTAGGAACCCTGAAGTGCGAAGCTTTTCCAGCACTTATATATTCTCCACCTATTCCACGTACAACAGAAGCAATCTTCGCAAAGTTTTCCGGGCCAAGAAATTGGCGCGGCTTAATCATTATAAAATCTTCTTTTTCCTCAAAATTTAACAAATTCTCTAAATCTTCTGGAAACATCATCCTAATTTCCTCTATTGGCTGCATCCTTTCTGGAGCTTTAGGTAACGTGGGCGCTGGTGCCGGCGACACAGTTTCGGGATGTGGAAGTTGCGAAACAGCTATAGGTTTGAGTGCTATGGAAATTTGTCTAAGGTCTTCTGTAACCTGGTTTAAAACTAAAAGCAGCTCATCAATCCTTTGCAAAATTTTTCCTAAAGCTTCTTTCTCTTCGCTCATACAATTCTTCCTTCCAAATCTTTAATACTTGACCATTTATTAATTGTTTTTGATTATCAATGAATGAATTGGAATCGTAGCGAAGGAGCATCCAACACAGTGATTGAAGTTGACGGAAGCCAAAAAAGTGGAAGCGGCACAATTTTGAGATTATCTATAGCCTTAGCAGCAATTCTAGGAGAGACTTTGCACATTTATAATATTAGACAGAATAGACCGCAGCCTGGTTTGAGACCGCAACATTTGGAAGCAGTTTTAACAGCTGCAAGACTATGCGAGGCTGAATTGAATGGAGCAGAACTTAACTCTAAAGAATTATGGTTCAAACCTGGAGAGATTAGAGGTGGAAAAGTTGAGGCTGAAATTGGCACTGCTGGAAGCATACCAATGCTTCTAATGACGGTGCTGCCTATCTGCATGTTTGGAGAAAAAAGCGTGGAGTTGCATGTTTCAAAAGGAGGGACAGATGTTTCAAATTCGCCTACAACAAATTATATGAAGCACGTGCTTTTGCCAATGTTGAAATGCATGGGGATAAATTCAGATTTAACAGTTCAAAAGTATGGATATTACCCTAAAGGTATGGGCGAAATAACCTTATCGATAGATCCGTGCGGTTCCCTGGAACCTTTATGTTTGGAAAGTTTCGGCGAATTAGAAGCTGTAAAAGGAGTTTCAGTATGCACATTTCTAGCCGAAAGAAAAGTTGCTGAACGCCAAGCTAAAGCAGCTACTGATTACCTGAGAGAAAGGGGTTGTGACGCAAATGTCCAGATAATCAATGATCAATCAAATTCATTGCAGAAAGGAAGTTCCATTGTTTTGTGGGCTGAAACAAACATGAATGTTATCCTAGGGGCTGATGCTATTGGCGAACTTAGAAAAACAAGCGAAACAGTAGGTAAAGAAGCTGCAGAAAAATTGTACGCAGAGATTTCAGCTAGACCCACGGTTGATGTGCATTTAGCGGATATGTTAATCCCTTACGTAGCTTTAGCAAAGGGAAAATCCGTGTATCTAACACGAACATTATCAGAACATTTGGAGACAAACATTTGGCTTACTGAAAAAATCTTGAATATAAGATTTAATGTTAAAAAGACGAATAGACTTTACAAGATTGAAAAGATTAGCTAAATATTACTATAATGTGAACAGTAATGAAGGCACTGATTAGAGGAATATACTCGACAGTCCTTACAAAAATGCTTTTGGACAATGGCTTCAACATAGCGCAGCCATCATTAACTATAAAGAAACGCTTTAAGCTTCCAGATAATTCAGCAGCGCCTGATATTAAAATTAAGGACAGATATGATTTGCAAGGCGTAAGAGTTCTAGGCATATTGGATTCAGTGAATACTCTACAAGATATTTTACACTCAACATTAGAAGATGTAATAACTAGGAAATGGATTGTTAGCGTTGACGGAATATATAAGGGAGAACTTGTTGAATCGGATGAAAACTCGGTTTACGTTGATTTAGGAAATGACATTGTAGGATTGCTTCCAAAACATGAACTTTCCAATGACAAAGATAAACCGCTAATTGTTCAAGTTAAAAGAAGAAAAATGGGATCAAAACAACCACTTTTAACAACAGATCTAAAGATTGTCGGAGACTATGCAATTTTAGCGCAAGACAGTAATGTGGGTGTAAGCTTAAGGATTCATGATTTAAACAAACGAGCTGAACTTTACGCCTTAGGAAAAACACTTGCTCTGAATGGGTGGGGAATTATTTGGCGCGAATCTGCAGCAAACCAACCAAAGGAAATTTTGGAAAAAGAGATTGCAAAGCTTACGGAGAAAGTTGAAATTCTAAAAGAAAATGCAAAGAATGCTGATAAGCCGTCTCTTTTGGTTGAAGGCTCATATTTTATGGATGTTGAATTTCCATGGTTTTCTAAAAAGAGCCTAGATAGATTAAGAGCATCAGTAACAGCAACTCTTGATAGACATCATTTTTACAAAAGTTGCAGGGGCGCAGTTTCTTCTGCTTTGGAGATGGCTGAGAAGCTCTTGGAAGAAAAAAACAGCTATTATGAAATTGAGAACTTGTTTCTGAATCAAGTGTTGCCCGAGTTTCCAGAAGAAGGCTCCCAAGTTTATGTTGAACATGTTAAATTGAGCGGGATTGTTTTCCATCTTGGAGAAGCAGTAATTGAAAGCATAGATGACAAGCAAATCAAATATAGCAGAACAATGCGGCATGATGGATTTTATGATGGATTAGACAGTGAGAAAAAAACTGGAGACTTGGCTGTGAGCGAAACAAAAATTGGCGAATGGCACATAGTAACAAAATATTCCTCAAAAAAAGGTGAATGGAAAGGAACATACATAAACTTCAACACGCCAGTTGAAGTTTACCCGAGGGCTCTACGGTATGTGGATTTAGAGGTTGATGTTTGCCTATGTCCAGATAGCACATGCAAAATTTTGGATATTGAAAAACTTGAACAAGCGAACGCTAAAGGCTACATAAGTAAGAAGCTTTTCGAAATGATTAAAGAAAAGGTGAAGGAAACAAGCGATAAGCTTACAAACAGCAAACATAGTGAGTTCAATGCCTAAAAAATCTATTTGCATCAAAGTTCCCAAAATTCATGGTGAAAAAACTATTCTTTTGGTCAGAAAACTGGGATTTATTGACCGGAATCTTGAAATTCAGAGAAATAGAAATTTTCTATACATCCCACTTATTCACCAACCATATGAAAGCCAACTAGAAATCTTGAAAGAGCAAGTTGCTGATTTTGAAGTTTCAACTCACACATTTCCAGAGCGAAAAAAGCATACTAAAACATTCATTGAATTGCTTGATGACCAGCTTTCTCCACATTTATTAGCTAGCATACCAAGAGCAATGGATATTGTCGGCGACATTGCTATAATCGAGATTCCACATGAGCTTGACCCTTACAAAGCTATTATTGGTGAAGCAATCCTAAAAACACATGGAAACTTGCGAACAGTTCTCGCTAAAGCAGGTGCAATTAGTGGAACTTATCGCACACGAGAATTTAGCATCATTGCTGGCGAACCGAAAACTGAAACAATCCATAGAGAGCATGGTTGCCGGTTCCATGTAGATCTTGCTCAAGCTTACTTTTCACCAAGACTTTCGCACGAGCACAAAAGAATCGCGTCCCTTGTCAAAGAAGGCGAAACAATAATAGACATGTTTGCTGGTGTAGGACCTTTCACAATACAGATTGCAAAAACTCATAAAAATGTCAAAGTTTATGCTGTTGATATTAACCCATATGCAATCAAGTCTCTAAAGAAAAATATTAGGCTCAACAGAGTTGAAGACAAAGTTTATCCAATACAAGGCGACGTAAAACAACTTGTTAAGGACAAGCTTTCTGGAATTGCAGATAGGGTAATAATGAACTTGCCAGAAAAAGCCATAGAATTTGTTGGTGCCGCATGTAAGGCAATAAAACCTGCTGGAGGGATAGTTCATTTTTACGGTTTTGTCCGTGCTCCTCAGTCTCTTGAGGATTTGAAAACGCGGTTGATAGAAGAAACAGAAAAATACGGAAGAAAAGTAAAAGGCATCTTTTTTTCCAGATTTGTTCGTGCAACAGCTCCTTATGAGTGGCAAACTGTTTTGGATACAGAAATTCACTAAACTTTGACGGTTAGCGTGATTTTCACTTTTTGTTTTGGATTCTTCAGCTTCTCTACAAGTTTTCTTGACAGGTCACAAGCTGCTTTATCTGCATGAATTGCTAATGTTCGACTACAGATATAATCGCTCTTTCTCACAACCATATCTGTTGGATGCGTCAAAACTAGTTTTGAACTTCCAAAAGCATTTACCACTTCAGAAGTGTTTCCAGCTTCGATTATGAGGATTATTCTGGAATTTTCCGCTCGCAAATTATCTGAGAACCGAAAACTTAAATCTGCCAAAGCTTTATTCGCTGAAACTGCAATGATGCAATCACCTCGTTTCGACAAATTCTCTTCTTTCGTGATTTCTAATGTTGAGCAATGTGTAGCTTGAATATTTTCATTTCCACGTGCAAGAATTATTTCAGTTATTTCCATGAAAGACACTTTGGCTATTCAATAACCTCTATTGAGTCAACTTTTCCATCGCCGTCCAAATCAAACCCTTGTATAACTTTCGCAAACGTATCATTACCATCATAATCTTTCAAGGTTCTCTTCCAAAAGCTTGTCAAGGCCAAAACACAAGCTTTAGTGCCTACAGCTTTGTTTCCAGCTAAAACAATAATTCGTTTAGTATTGTCCCATGGATTCACAATTTTAGCAACCAACCCAATCGTATCCGCAGTGTAAACATTAGAGGTTCTTCTAGAAGCCAATCCACCGAATAGGAAACCTTGCTTGGAAGGCTGCATATTAAACCTTATTGGCAGGAAATCATTCAACTCTTGTGTCAACAAATTTGTGCCTGGACCGCCAACAAGAATTAGATTGTTTTTCTCCTCTTTTTCAGCTTTCACGTCAACATCAAGCTTAATAGCAAATTCCTCAGGCATATTGACAAACTGTCCTAAAAAAAATGTTAGATAAGAAGCGTAATGTCCATCCCTTGCACTTGTTTTGAAAGGTCCATGAGGTGTGGGGCTTCCCACAACTATTTTTCCTTCAAATACACTATCTTTGATAAATTCCTTGAAGAACTTTTGAATTTGCCTATCAATGCCTAGAAATGAAAACCTTTGTATTGTCCTATACTCTTGAGGAAGCTCTATTCCAAAAGCGGGTGCAACCGTCTTATAATACCTTGCCACTGCACCCTTCTTTTCTTCCTCTCTTACGACAGTTATGACCCCAGACTTTGCCAATTTTCTAATGTGATAATACACTTTCTGCTCATGAGCCCCCAACGCTTTAGCCACTTCCAAGGGATACATTTCCTTCTCAGAAAGCATTACCAGAATTTTCCAACTGAGCTTATTCAAAATCATTTTTAGTTTTTGAGGATCATCGATTATGGCAATTTCTTTTACTTTTTGTAGTTTGCCTTCTTCGTGTAGTAGTAATTTTTTGTTCATAGCCTCTTTCATGAGCATAGAGAAGCGTATCCATTATAAAAATTTTTGTTATGGTAAGAAAAAACCACTTGAGGGCTTAATACAAATCAAGCTCTGTAACATGGAGAATACTTTAAAAAATTTTTTAGAACCTGAAAATTTCTCCTAAAAAAGCTTATTACACTCAAAAAAGCTTGAATAAAGCTTACTGAAACTGAAAATGAATGGACGAGGTCTAGAAATGTGTGGAATTTTCGGTTGCATACTAAAAGATGAAAATGTCGCACCTGTTATACATGCCGCATTAAAAAGACTCGAGTATCGAGGCTACGATTCTGTAGGAGAAGCAACAATATACAATGACATGATCTACATCAAAAAAGATCAGGGAAAAATAGATGAAGTGCATGCAACTCACAATTTAGATGATTTGCCAGGAAAAATAGGCATTGGTCATACAAGATGGGCTACTCACGGTGCACCATTACAAGTCAATGCCCATCCTCATGTTGACTGCAGCGGACAAATTGCCATAGTACACAATGGCATTATAGAGAATTTTGCCGATTTGAAACTTGAACTTGAAAACCGCGGCCATGTATTCAAGTCAAGAACTGACACAGAAGTCATAGCCCATCTAATCGAGGACGCTCTAAAGGCTGATCCTTCTATGCACATTGCAGATGCTGTTCTTGAAACTGTTAAGAAACTAGATGGTTCATACGCAATTGCAGTGATTTCAACGAAGGAACCAGACAAGATAATATGTGCTAGAAATGAAAGCCCACTTGTGATAGGTATAAATGAAAAAGCAATTTACTGCGCCTCAGATATTCCAGCATTTCTACCCATAACAAACAAAGCAATAATTATTAACGACGGGGAGCTGGTAACACTTTCCCTAGAAGGCTTTGAAATTAGAAAAATTGCTGATTCAACCAGGATCACTCGAGAACCCAAAATTATCGATTGGACGCCTGAAATGGCTGTGAAACAAGGTTATTCACATTTTATGCTTAAAGAAATTCATGAACAACCCATATGCCTTCGAAACACGCTTAGGCTACAAGAACATTACTTGGACCTGATGGCAACATTTCCAGACCGCGCCCGTGAAATCTTCCTTGTAGCTTGCGGAACATCTCATCACGCATGCCTAGCTGCCTCCTACGCATTTTCTAAACTTGCTTTTATCGCAACTTATCCAGTAATAGCCTCAGAGTTTGTTGAGCAGTACGGAAAATCTGTAAACATTGACAGCACAATTTTAGCAGTAAGCCAATCAGGTGAAACTGCAGATACACTGGCTGCGGTGAACATTGCAAGACAGAGAGCAGCAACAATACTTGGACTAACTAACACCATCGGCTCAACATTAACAAGGGTTTCACGAGTCTACATAGGTCAGCAGTCTGGTCCAGAAATAGGCGTAGCTGCAACGAAGACTTTCACAGCTCAACTTTCAGTTCTCATTCAGTTAGCTCTTAGGTTAGCAAAGAAGAGAGGCAAAGTTTCACAAGATGAAATGGATTTCCTAGCAGAGAAATTAGAGAAAATTCCAGACACAGTTAAAACAATCATCGAAACACAAGAAGAGAAAGTGAAGCAAATTGCCAAAAAATACAAGGACGCAGAAACTTTCTTCTTTCTGGGGCGTGGAATAAGCACAGCCACCGCTTATGAAGGAAGACTTAAACTCATGGAAATTGCCTACGTACCAGCCATTGCTTTTCCAGCAGGAGAAAGTAAACATGGACCAATCAGCTTGATAGAGAAAGATTTTCCAGTTGTATTCATCTGCCCTAAAGATGAGACACACAAGACTGTAATAGGTAATATTATGGAAATGAAGGCAAGAGGGGCCTCAATAATTTCAGTTATAGAAGAAGATGATGAAGAAATTAAAAGACTAAGCGATGACTATATTGAAGTGCCTAAAGGCATCCCTGAAGTTTTATCGCCAATACCATTTGTTGTCCCATTGCAGCTTTTGGCATATTACATGGCTGTTGAAAGAGGTCATAACCCAGACATGCCGAGAAACTTGGCGAAATCTGTAACTGTAAAATAATCTTTTTAGCACTTGTCTTCGTCAAAATGCCAAATACGTTAATAGCTTACTTTGCAATTATTTTACAAGGTGCTTCGGTTGGAAAAGAAAGAATGGGAAAGACTCGTTGAGAATCTAATAAAGGAAAGGATTCTCCGCACACCAAAGGTTATCGAAGCAATACGCTCCGTGCCACGTTCAAAATTCCTACCCGAAAACATGCAATCATATAGCACTGTGGACACCCCACTTCCAATCGGTTTTGGGCAAACAGTTTCAGCGCCACATAGCCTTCAGCTGTAACGCTGAGCTAGGCGAAACATGGTTTCAATAATGAATGAAGCCCTACAATTGGAAGTCGGCAACAAAGTGTTAGAAGTAGGGGCAGGATGCGGATGGCACGCGGCCACAATAGCAGAGATAATCGCCCCTAGCAATGCCTCTAGAAGTGAGTGGGGTCACGTCTATACCATAGAAATTGTTCAAGATCTGGCAGAGTTTGCACGGAAAAACATCATGAAGGCAGGTTATGGCGATCGCGTTACAATAATTTGTGCCGATGGTTCTTTAGGATATTCTGAAAAAGCTCCTTACGATAGGATTCTTGTAACCGCCGCAGCGCCAGATGTCCCGAAACCATTAATTGAACAATTGAAACCTAATGGAATTATGCTTATTCCCGTGGGAAGCATTTCACTTTTTCAAAACCTCATGAAAATCACGAAAAAAGCAAATGGGAAAATTAGCGAAGAGAACCTTGGCGGAGTAGCATTTGTTCCATTAACTGGACGACATGGACATGTTATTTAAGAACTATTCTATGGAAAGTTTTTCTTTATAAGCTTGCAAATCTAGGAAACCATGACCACTTATGTTCATACATATGACTTTTTCTTCGCCTGCCCTTTCTGCTTTTAAAGCTTCATCTATTCCCGCTCGCACTGCATAGCTTGACTCAGGGGCAATAAGCCATCCTTCAGTTTGCATAAAGATTCTGGCAGCTTCGAAAATTGCTTTCTCATTTGCCGGATATGCCACGGCCTTTACAATGTTATGATGCCGCAGTGCACTAATCAATGGTGCTGCTGCATGATAACGGAGACCATCAGCTTTTATTGGCACCATGTCAGTCTTATGCCCAAGCGTATACATTTTGAGCAAAGGCGTGTGCTCTGCTACATCGCCGAAATCATAGCGGTATTCGCCCTTAACAAGGTTTGGTGCAGCTTCAGACTGTGCTGCTAAGAAACTGCATTCACGTTTTTTATGCAGAACCTCGCCAACGAAAGGTAGGGCTATTCCGCCAAAGTTTGAACCGCCGCCTAGGCAGCCAATTATCAAATCAGGATTATCATCAATAACTTCAAATTGTTTTATTGTCTCCAACCCAATAATTGACTGGTGTATTAGAACATGGTTAAGAACAGAGCCTAAACAATAGACACTTCCTTCATGAGTCTCAGCATACTCTAAGCCTTCAGAAACAGCAATTCCTAAAGACCCAGGATGGACTGAATTTTTAGCCAAAAGAGATTGCCCAATGTTTGTTTCTTTGCTTGGAGAAGCATATACTTCAGCTCCCATAAGCTTCATCAATGTACGCCTATCAGCTTTCCAATTATATACTGCACGCACCCAGAAAATTACGCAATCAAGCCCCATTAGCGTGGCTGCATACGAAAGAGCACTTCCCCATTGTCCAGCTCCAGTTTCAGTAACTAACGTTGTTTTTCCTTCTTTTGCAGCGTAATACGCTTGAGCTAATGCAGTGTTGACTTTATGCGAACCTGTTGGTGACAAGTCTTCACGCTTATAATACAACCTTACCTTTCTGAATCCAAGATATTTCTCTAGTTTTTTGGCTCTGTAGAGAGGACGAGGACGCCCAGCTTGAATGTATAATTCCCTTATTTCTTCTGGAATTGGAATCCAGCGTTCTGTTGACATCTCTTGCCCTAAACATTCATGCACCATTGTTTTTCCAAGAAATTCCATGCGGGAAGGACCGGTTTCTGGCTCTTTAGGCGGAGGAAATGGCGTAGGCAAATCAGGTATTATGTTGTACCATTTAGTGGGCAACTCATCAACTGGTAACAATATTTGATTCTTCTCCATGAATCTTCCACCTTTTCGGAAGACTTTCCTTATTAACGGACTTCCAAGTTAAAGATTTCTGTTTAACTCATGTCATAACACTTATAGAACCATCAGCCAAACCATTTCTCCAAAGTTGTTTTCCCTTTAAGCTTCTTTGTTCCTTCTTGCATTTTTTCTATGGCTTTTCTAACACGTTCTTCTGAAAAATCCCTTTGCCTGCAGATAAAGTCAATTACGTCTTCCATGACTGGTTCTTTCCACATTATCTTATAGTTATCTGTCACTTTGGGATGGAGAAAAATCTCCCTGATTTTTTGCGGTTCAGCTGGAAACTCTACGTTTTTAAGGTGTAGCAGTGCATTCTCTATGTTTCCGTGTTCTTTTATCAGTTTTAAGGCAGTTTTAGGTCCTAAACCCTTTACGCCATCTGGATTAAAGTCCGTCCCAACGAGAATGCCCACATCAATTAATTGTTCGAGAGTTATTCCACATTCCCTTAGAACATTATCTAACTCCACAACTTCTGGCACGACTTCTATGAAAACATTCTTACTTGGAAGTTTCCTTCTCCCAGAAATAGTGACGTTTCTTACAAGTTTGGGAGCACCAAAAAGTAAGCTATCATAATCTTGACTTGCACAGTAATCAGCATCACCACGTTTCACAAGATGTGCCGCTTGAGCCTCTCCTTCACTAGGCGCTTGAACCCAAGGAATCCCCATTAAATCTAAAAGTTTTTTACTATCCTCCGCCATGTAATCCTTTAAATGGGATGTTGCTTGTGCGTACATACGTGCTTCTTCAATTTTGCCCTCTTTCAAAGCTTGCTCATACCTTACTAAGGCGTCTTCTTTGGCTCTCATGCGCCTTTTAATTTCAACCTCTTTAAGCGTGGGAGGCGTGCCATCAAAAACGTAAATGGGTTTTATTCCCATTTCAACAAGGTTGCTTGTTCTATAAAGAAGACCGCTTAAATGGCTTGTGACCTTTCCACTGTTATCCTTTAATGGTGTACCATCAGGCTGACGAATTATGGCCAAAAATTGGTATAAAGCATTGTAAGCGTCAATAGCTATAGATTTTCCACTTAAATCCTCAAGCTTAACAATTGTTTTAGGGACAAGGTCTCGAAGGTTTACGCCCAAAACAATCCCTAAAATATAGGCATAGAACTGCAATAATAAACTTGCGAAGTGAAACATAGAAGATATAAGGAGGTCTTACAATTACTGAAGCAACTTTGAGGAATGAAAATGGCTGAAAAAACAGCAACAATAGTGCTGGTTACATGTTCAAGCTGCGGCAAACCCATTCCGCCAGCAACAGAATCCACAAAATTTGTCTGTCCAAACTGTGGAGAGATTCTCATAAGACGCTGTGGAAAATGCAGAAAGTTTGGCCGTCCATATAAATGTCCAAAATGCGGCTTCATCGGCCCATAATAATGGAGAAAAATGAAAAATGGGCAGCGTAATTATTGTTTATAAAATATTTCCAACAGATATAACAGTGAATTTTGAACATTTGAAGAAGGAGATTGAGAAGGCTCTTCCAGAGTTTGCTTCAGTTTACGGATATGGAGAAGAACCAGTAGCCTTTGGTTTGAATGCTCTTTTAGTTCAGATAAAGTTTCCAGAAGATAGAACTGGGGTGCTTGAAGAACTTGAAAGGAAACTTGAAGGAATAAGCGAAATAAGTCAGGTGCAGACAATCACTGTGCGTAGAATAAGTAGATAACCTTTGAATTTTATTGAAAATATACAATTGCAGGAATTTTTAAACGTAGGATATACATCAAGTTAATAAATGACAATGCTAACTATAAGACGAAAGGATTTATATAGGAATGAAATCTTGTTTCGAAACGTATTATGTGACAATAATGGGAAGGATTCTGTTTGAGTGAAACACAATTACGTGTTGGTGATGCGAGACAGAGAGACGTTGGAAGAGGAATAGCTCGAATAGATCAAAAAACAATGCAGAAACTTGGCATATCAGCGGGTGATGTGGTGGAAATAGTGGGTAAACGAACCACCTCGGCCATCGCATGGCCAGCATACAGCGAAGACCAAAACCGAGACATGATACGCATAGATGGGTTCACACGAAAAAATGCGGGAGTAGCCATAAACGAATATGTTCTTGTAAGACCAGCTAAAGTGAAGAGTGCTCTAAGTCTAACCCTGGCGCCAGTGGACATGCGACTAAACGTGGATGAAGACTTCACGAATTTCGTTAAAAACCGTCTTATGGAAAGAACATTAGTTGAAGGGGACACGACATTGGTAATGATGCTTGGGCACGCTATACCATTTACTGTGACAAAAACTCGTCCTCATGGCATAGTGAAAGTCACCACAGAAACAAGACTGACAATTTTGAACGAACCTGCGCCAGAAGGAAAAGGACTGCCACGGACAACATATGAGGACATTGGAGGATTACATGAGGAAATTCAAAGAGTACGGGAGATGGTTGAACTTCCACTGAGACACCCAGAACTGTTCCAAAGGCTCGGTATAGAACCGCCAAAAGGAGTGCTGCTTCATGGACCGCCAGGCTGCGGCAAAACATTGCTAGCAAGAGCCGTAGCAAATGAGTCTGAAGCTAACTTTTTCTCAATAAATGGACCTGAAATAATGAGTAAATTCTATGGAGAATCTGAAGCTAGGCTTAGAGAAATTTTCCAGCAAGCTCAACAGAACGCACCAAGTATAATATTTATTGATGAACTTGATGCAATAGCACCTAAAAGAGAAGAAGTAACAGGCGAAGTTGAAAGACGTGTTGTTGCACAACTTCTGGCCTTAATGGATGGTTTATCTGGCAGAGGAAATGTCATAGTGATAGGTGCAACAAACAGACCAAGTGCGCTTGATCCTGCACTTCGCAGGCCAGGCAGATTTGATAGAGAAATCGAGATAGGTGTTCCTGACAAGCAAGGAAGATATGAGATACTTCAAATTCACACTCGAGGAATGCCGTTGGCAGAAGATGTTGACCTAAAAAAATTGTCTGAAATGACCCACGGATATACAGGTGCTGACCTTGCAGCCTTATCCCGTGAAACAGCAATGAAAGCCTTACGCAGATATTTGCCTCAGATAAATCTGGAGGAAGAACGGATACCTCCAAGTGTTTTAGAAAAAATGGAAGTGAAGATGGAGGATTTTGTGAATGCCTACAAAGAGGTAACACCAACAGCTATGCGTGAAGTATACATCGAAGTGCCAACGATCCACTGGGATGATATAGGCGGATTAGAAGGAGTCAAACAAGAACTTAAGGAAGCAGTAGAATGGCCCATCAAAAACCCAGAGATATTCAAGAAACTAGGCATAAAACCGCCAAAAGGAATACTCCTATATGGACCACCAGGCTGCGGCAAAACATTGCTAGCAAGAGCCGTAGCAACTGAAAGTGAAGCTAATTTCATATCAATTAAGGGTCCAGAAGTATTTTCCAAATGGGTTGGCGAATCAGAGAAAGCTATAAGAGAAGTTTTCAGAAAAGCCAGAATGGCAGCACCTTCAGTGGTATTCTTTGATGAGTTAGATTCTCTTGTGCCTCGTAGAGGATTAGGCTACGCTGACAGTGGAGTGTCTGAACGTGTTATCAGTCAATTGCTAACTGAGATGGATGGAATCGTAGCCCTAGAAGACATAGTAGTTATAGCAGCCACAAACAGACCAGACATTGTTGATCCTGCAGTTCTTCGTCCAGGAAGGTTTGATAGGCTGATATATGTGCCTGAGCCAGATGAAAAGAGTCGTTTGCAAATATTCAAGATTTACACCAAGAATATGCCTTTAGCTAAAGACGTGAATCTTGCAGAATTAGTTGCGATGACTAAGAATTTCTCAGGCGCTGACATTGAAGCACTTTGCAGAGAATCCGCCATGCACACTTTAAGAAGAGATGTTAACGCTAATGAAGTCACAATGGCAGATTTTCTAGAAGCAATGAAAAGAACTGGTCCGTCAATCACTCCAGATATGGAGAAATGGTATAAGGGTTTTATGCAGCAAGCTAGACAAGTTCAAAAACCAACAACACCGGTTGCTTAGGAGCTGTAACCTTTGCCTATTAAAACTTGGAAAACTCATCCTGCCAACTACTTCATATTGGAAGTCTTAAAAAAGAAAGGTGCAATGGCTGATGCAGAACTTTTTGAAGCTTTAAATGAAGAGTTTAAAGATTTAGGCTTCAAGGATTTTAACGAGTTGCTTATGCGCTTGGAAATAGGCGGAAAAATACGCACAAGTTCCATGACTCGCGGAAAAAGACGAATCGAGCTTACATCATAAATAACTGTTCCTGCAAAGTCATCCGTGTGCAATGCATGAATGCAATATCAGATGTCATTGTTGTTGGCGCAGGACCAACTGGTTCTTTTGCTGCGCTCAACATGGCAAAACATGGTGTAAATGTAAGGGTTTTTGAGGAACATGGAGAAATTGGTGTTCCATCACACTGCGCAGGACATTTAAGCATTAAGGGTCTAAAAAACTTGGGTTTATACCCTCTTCCAAAAGGGATTGTTGAAAATACCTTTTGCGGAGCAACTTTTCATTCACCAAAAGGCAGAAGTGTCTCAGTTCGTTTTCATCAGCCAGTAACATGCGCGGTAAATCGCACCCTTTTTGATAAATACCTTGCAAAAATGGCTGAAAACTTTGGTGTAAGATATCAACTAAGTTCGCGAGTTGAATCGTTGAATATTGAAAGCGGCTTTGTGAAGGGAGTGAAAGTTAAACAAACAGAAAGAATTCATCAGTTTTCAGCGAAGATTGTTGTGGATGCCGAGGGGATGTCTTCAAGAATTTTGAGGCAAGCAGGATTGTTTGATCCTAATTATCGTATGTTTGTTAATGGAATAGAAACAGAAGTTGAAAATGTCAAAGACATCGAGACGGATATGGTTGAAGTCTTTCTAGGACAAAATTATGCTCCTAGTTTTTACGCGTGGCTCATTCCTAAATGCGATGATAGAGCAAAGTTAGGATTGGCTGCAAAAAAAGGAAATCCAAGAGAGTTGCTTCATAAACTTATGGTAAAGCATCCTATAGCCTCAAGAAAGCTATTTGCAGCAAAAATTTTGCAGACAAATTTTCACGTTTTAACTCTTGGCGGACCGATTCAAAGAGCATATTCGAATGCATTCATAGCTGTGGGTGATGCAGCTTCACAAGTAAAGCCGACAACAGGTGGTGGCGTAGTTCTGGGTATGACAAGTGCTAGAATAGCAGCAGAAATCGCTTGCAAGTCTTTGCTGAAAAATGATTTTTCTGCTAATTTTTTAAGTTTGTATCAGAGATGTTTTATGAAAATTCTAGGTTTTGACATGAATATTATGCTTCGAATTAGGAAAATACTAAATGTTTTATCTGATGAGAAACTTGAGGCCATTATTAGTCTTTGTGCAAGAACAGGTTTAAGTGAAAGCTTGACTGCGGTTAATGATTTGGACTTCCAAGGGAAAGCTTTTATTCATACTTTACGGTCTCCTCGGATTTTGGCGGCAATAACACTTTTTTCATTCTTTTGCTTACCTGAAATCCTTAAAAGCTAATGTTAAAGACACTATTAACCTTAAAGTCCGTTAAGACTAGATTATGAGAGTGGTTGAAGAAAACATGAGTGAGTTCCGCTATAAGCAAGTTATCGTTTTCCGCTCCGACTTAAAATTAAGTAAGGGAAAAATTGCAGCTCAAGCTGGACATGCCGCAGTTTCTGCAGCAGAAGAAGCGCAAAAACGTCATAAAGCATGGTGGAATGCTTGGATAAGTGAGGGACAATGCAAAATAGCAGTTAAAGTAAAAAATGAAAAACAATTGTTAGAATTGGAAAAACAGGCTAAAGAGTTGGCACTTCCAAGTAGCTTAATAGTTGATCGAGGACTTACAGAAGTCCCTCCAGGAACAATAACATGTCTTGGCATTGGACCAGCTCCTGTTGAAAAGGTAGATAAAATAACAGGCAATCTTCCTCTTTTTTGATGAAAGGATGTAAAGAATTTGTTAGTTCCAAAAATAGATAAGCTGCTAGGCATGGAACTGTTTGCTACAAAATCTTCTGGCATAGGCGGAGTAATCAAGCATTTCGTTGAAGATTTTATTGTTGAAGAAGTTCTGGTCGACGGTTCAAAAGCAGAAGTTAACAAGCATACAAAAGGGCATCAATGTCTAGGTTCCTCCTCGTTGAGAGACCGCTATTTAATGTGCATTTTTGTTAAGCATAATTGGGATAATTTTCAAGCAATCAGAATGATTTCTGAACAGTTAGGCATAAGCACTCGGCAGATTCAAATTGCTGGCATAAAAGATGCTAAAGCAATTACTGCTCAACATGTAACAATTGAAAATATAACATTGGAGAATATTCATGAAGTTAAGATAAAGGATATGGAAATCTATCCAATAGGATATTTAAGGCATAAACTTTCATCATATTACCTTTTGGGAAACCAATTTGAAATAACAATCAGAGCAATAAAACACTCTAAATCTACAGTCAAAAAAAGAATAACAAAAATCATTGAAGAATTAAATCAAATAGGTGGATTTCCAAATTTTTTTGGTCACCAACGTTTCGGCACAACCCGCCCAATAACGCATCTCGTTGGAAAAGCATTGATTCAAGGTCATTTTAAAAAAGCTACAATACTCTTTTTGGCTAAACCAAGCCATTATGAACATCCAGACTCTGCACAGGCTCGAAAGCAGTTGCGGACCACAAAAGATTTCAAAAAAGCGTTGAAAATCTTTCCCAAGCAGCTACGTTATGAACGGTTAATGCTCAAGCATTTAGCCCGAAGACCAGACGATTATATTGGCGCCTTTAGAAGGTTACCGATAAAATTACGAGAGCTTTTCACACAAGCCTACCAAGCCTACCTATTTAACAAGTTTCTGAGCAAAAGAATTGAAAGTAAAATTCCATTGAACAGGGCTGAATTTGGCGATTACGTTGTAAATGTTGAACGTTCTGGACTGCCAATGTTGACAATACATCGAATGGCAAGTGTTGACACACTTAAAGAGATAAACAATGCATTAAAGGTTGGAAAAATGCGCTTGGCACTTCCTCTCATTGGCTTCAAACAGCATCTTTCACAAGGCATTCAGGGAGAAGTGGAAAAACGAATACTTAACGAAGAAGGAATCCGCTTAGATGATTTTAAAATAAAAAACATGCCAGAAATAAGCACCAGAGGAGAACTGCGAACTATCCTATCACCTCTAAGCAAATTTTCACTTGAGGAGATCTCTGATGATTTAAGTATGCCTTCCAGACACAAGGCGCAACTGAACTTTACCTTATATCGAGGTTCATATGCAACAGTAGTGTTAAGAGAAATAATGAAACCACAGAATCCAATAAAAGCAGGATTCTAAACAACAAATCTACGCATGTGGTACAGTTAATGTACGCTCATGAGTTTTTCAGCATTCTCTATTAAAGTCTGTTTCTTGTCATTTGGCACAATAATGCTGGCTGCATACTGATGACCATCAGCCAAACCAAACCCATCAGAAGCCTTGTCCAAAAGACTCACAGCGCCCAAAAGTTTCCCATCATCAATCAACTGTTGCACAGTCTTAGGTGCGCGAACAGAAGCCTTAACAAACCTTTCTTCAAGCATTCCCCAGTTTGGAATTTCTTTTGGCACATTCACAAATCCCATAATATACTTGTTGGGTTTTATTAGCCGTGTCTGATAAGATAAGAAAGAACAGAATTGTCCTATCACTTTTGTTCCCATGCCAGCATAGGCATCTCCTGCATCAAACCACTGAATATGCTCCGTCTCCTTCAGCCTTTCACGATAAAGCCTTCCCAAAACAAAACGATTAACTTCCTTTCGCCTAGCCTCCAAAACATCGACTTTCTCCTCAGTTTCTTTGCTTACTCCCTCCAGGCAAGCATTCACTCCGAGTTCAGGTCCACCTTCATAATAACCCACAGCACCCAAAATTTGAAGCTTCGAAAATAAGGCGTCAATTCGCATTTTAAATTTGCTTATTTCAAAATTTTTACCTTTTTGTTGAATTGCACCATTTCTCAAGGCTTCTTCCAAAACTGCTCTGTTTATCCCTGAAAAACCGTTGGGTATTTCGCAATTTCCAACCAATGCCAAATAGCTTAAATCCAAATTTTTCTCATTTAAGACTTTAGAAAACAAGTAACAACATGTAGCACCAGAAAAGTCTGTTTCACCTCTAAACCCAAAATGCTCAAGATTCAAATCAAACACTTTTAAATCCTTAGATGGTTTTGGATCATGGTGGTCTAAAATTATAATCAAGTTTCTGCCTTCATTATACTCAGATATTAAATCTGCATGGGAAGAGCCAATATCCACATAAAAGATTGTTTTGCCAGTCTTTGACTGTAAGCCTTTGATAATTTCTTTGTAAACTTTTTCCAAGCAAAGCATTTTTAAGCTTATTCCTTCACGTTCCAACGCCTTCTTTATTACTGCTACGGAGCATAAACCATCAGCATCATCATGATAAACTATAAGGGTTTCAGTAGGCTTTGCCAATCTTAACTGCATAACAGCCTGTTTCGCACTTTCCTCAAAATCTTTCAAAGACATGCACAACATCACCTAACTAATTGTTTTCAACAAATCAGACCGCGTTATTATCCCAACCAATTCTTTGCCCCTTGTTATCAGTACTCCTTGGTGCCTTTCAAGCAATGGGCGGATACTGTCAACTGGTGTTTCTTCGGAAAATGTGGGTAGAGGTGAACCCATTATATTTTTTACCTTTTGTTCAGCTATGTTTACGCTGAGATTACTGATGATACCTTCCTCAGTAATTGTTCCTATGACTTTATTTCCATTCAAAACTGGCATTTGAGAGATAGCATGTCGCACCATAACTTCGCTAACTTTAAGAACAGTATTGTTTGGTTTTGCAAATAGCACTCCTTTAGTCATAATATCCTTACACTTCATTTTTTTGCCCTCCATAATAACAGACATAATCTTGTTCACCGTAGAAAGCCTAGGATCAACCTGTCCTGTCTCAATTTTCGCGATATGCGCTTGCGATACACCAGCAAGCTCTGCTAGACTCTTTTGGGTTAAGCCAGCCTCTAATCTTAGTTTTTTAAGCATTGTGCCTGTTACTATCAAATATAACCACCAGTTATTTCCAATTATAGAGATAATACAGTAAAATATATATTTGTTGTTGTGCATACACCATAAAACTTCAGGAAGGGAACGACTTACTGTGCGAAACATAATAGTGGAAAATTTGAAGCAAACTCCGCTTGAAAAGCAATGCCTTGAAATAGTCGAAAGAAAAGGTCTTGGGCATCCAGACTATATATGCGATGCAGTGATGGACCACGTTTCTATAAGGCTAGGCGAGGAGTATTTAGAAAAAGCCGGATCAATACTGCATCATAACGTTGATAAGTCTCTGCTTGTGGCTGGAGAAGCGACACCAAAATTCGGAGGAGGTATTGTTAAACAACCGATGCTCTTCGTATTTGGTGATAGAGCAACATCAGAGTTCAATGGTTCAAAAATAGATGTTGGCGAAATAGCAGTGAATGTTGCTAAGCAATGGTTTAGAGAAAACATGAGATTTATAGACCCGGAAAAACATGTAAAATATCAAGTTGAATTGAAACCAGGTTCAGCGGGTCTTGTAGACATATTCAAAAGAGAAGGAAAAGTCCTAGGCGCTAATGATACCTCAGCTGCAGTTGGCTATGCACCTATGACCAGAACAGAAAAAATAGTTTTCGGTACTGAACAATATTTAAACTCTAAAAGTTTTAAGCAGCAATTTCCTGAATCTGGCGAAGATATAAAAGTGATGGGTTTCAGAACCAACAACAGTCTGCATCTGACAGTTTCAATGGCGTTTGTAGATCGCTACATACATGACGAGGAAGACTATTTTGAGAAAAAAGCAAAAATCCTCGAAGAAATCAATAAATTTGTAAAGGCAAATACGAGTTTTGAAAATGTTAACGTACAGTTGAACACGTTAGATGCCCCAGGAAGAGGGTTAGGAGGCTTATACTTGACAGTTTTAGGCACAAGCGCAGATAGTGGTGATTCTGGACAAGTTGGAAGAGGAAACCGCGTTAATGGCTTAATCTCTTTGAACAGACCATTCTGTTCAGAAGCAGCAGCGGGCAAGAACCCAGTTAGCCACGTAGGAAAAATCTACAATGTGCTAACATACAAAATAGCTCAACATGTATATGAAGAAGTGCCAGAAGTTGAAGAGGTCTACATTTGGCTGCTAAGCAAAATAGGCAGTCCTATAGATAAGCCAACTGTTGCTGCGGCACAAGTGATAATGAAGGGCAATAACTCTTTGGAGAAAGCTAGACGGAAGATAAGTGAAGTTCTTGACTATAGACTTGAAAACATATACGATTTCTGCATGGAGCTAGCAAAAGGCAAAATAAAAACATACTAATTGATAATGTACTCTATATGCAGCTTAAAATAAGGTACTCTTCAGTGTCTTTTCTGTTGAATTGTTCATATTTGAGGTAATAAGTGGTGCAATTCAAATCTTTGAGAATGTTGGCTTTGTTCACCAGCATCTTTTTTCTCGCAAGCAGCCTTTCAGGAACGTTCATAACAATCTATCTTAGAGACTTGGGGTTAAGTGTTCCAGAAATAGTAATAATTTTGTTCATTACATTCATAATTATAGGCTTATTGCCACTGACTCTGCTGAGAACAATCAGAAATTTTGAGAGAATAATCAGCTTCGGAGTGTTTTCTACAATGCTTTTCTACATAGCCTTAATGCTCGTTAAACACCCAATAATTCTAGGGTTAGCATATGGACTAAGCATAGCAACTTTTTGGCCAAGCTTCAATCTTCTTCAGTTCAGACTAAGCGAAACAAAGATGCGAGCGCGGACCATAAGCCTCTTTTCTTCAGTGATTCCATCTCTTGCAAGTATAATCGGACCCGCAGCCGGTGGCTTCATAATACAAAGCTTCAGTTTTGCACACTTATTCGTAACAGTCATTGTTTTTTATTTTGTGGCATTTCTCTTATCCATAAAAATACAGTTTAGATACGAAGCTTGTAGATTCCAAATTCCAGCCAGTAGAAAATTCACAATTTTTTCAATAACGTTCATTTTCTTGGGGTTTGTTGAAAGCTACTGGATTGCTTACCCATTCTTTGTTTACACATTATCTGGAAACGTGCTTTACATGGGATTTGTATATAGTTTCAGCGCAATTACAATAACTGCCTTGACTTTTTTAGTTAATTGGCTTTCTGACATCAAGTTGACACGCGTGAAATATGCTGCGATAGGGGCAATGTTAAATGCCATCTGGTATTTTGCAATAGCATATTCATCTTCGATGTATCAAATAATTGCGCTGTCCATTCTCTCAGGGTTCGCAAGTGCTTTTTCCCTTTCATGGTTTGCACATTACGGCGATTCTTTTGAAAGAAAATATCATGCAAGTATTTTGGTCATGATGGAAGTTGACTTAATGATTGGCAGAATAGCAAATCTTGCGCCTACATATCTGTTTATAGCACGAAATGATTACACAAGTTATTTCAAAATTTTAGGATTTTTTGCGTTGCTCCTAATTCCAATTTATATTGCGTCTAAGATGTGTAGGGATAAAACATAAAATTAACAACGCCTCATTTTACATGTTAAGCTAAGTGCAAAACTTTATCATTTAGTTCAATGCTAAGCAGCAATGAGCTGATCTTAAAAATGGATGCCGCAGAAGCAGCAAAAAACGCTTTAAAACACGTTTTAGAAGCCAAAAAAGGCGAAAACATCGCCATTTTTTGCGACCCTGAGAAGGCAAATATTGGAAAAGCCTTCGAAGCAGGCGCCGTAAAACTTGGTCTACAAACGCATTTAGTGAAACTAAAGGCAAGCAGGAAAGTTTTTAGAAAAGAAATTCCACAGAATCTTGTCCGAATTCTAACTAAAAAGAAAATAGATATTTACATTAACCTTTTGCGTGGAACACGAGAAGAAACGCCATTCAGAATTAAACTCATCAAGATGGAAACGCAAAATCATAAAGCACGTTTGGGGCATTGTCCAGGTGTTACTTTAGACATGCTTACGAAAGGAGCTTTGGCATTAGCAGCTGAAGAACATAGAAGGATGCAAGGTTTTGCCAAGAACTTGATTGAAAAATTAACCAATGCAATAAAAGTGGAAATTTCGAATCCCGCAGGAACAAATGTTTCCTTAAGCGTTGAAGGAAGACCATTCTTCACAGACACAATGATTGACTGGAAAACAATGAAGTGGATGAATCTTCCAACAGGCGAAGTGATAGTTGCTCCAGTGGAAAATTCTTTAAAAGGTAAAGTGGTTTGTGACATGGCAGTAGGCGGGATAGGACCTATCAAATCTCCTATTACATTATTAGTTCAAAATGGTAAAATAACAGATTCTTTCTGCGACGAAAAATGTGTTTTAGAAAGGGTTAGAGAGTCATTAGGAACTGACAAGTCAGCCAATATTGTTGGCGAATTTGCCTTCGGGATAAATGAGAAGGCAAGATTTGTTGAAGAATTTCTGGAAGCAGAGAAAATTATGGGCACAATTCACATAGCCTTCGGCAACAATTCTGACATGCCTGGTGGAAAGAACAAATCTAAGAATCATACGGATTTTCTGATTTCAAGCCCTACGGTAGAAGTTTTTGGCAAAAATGGTTCGCACACAACTGCTCTTATTAATGGCAAGTTTCAATTTTCCTAGTGTTACATGTTGACCTGCTTCAAAATGGCTTTCTTACGATTTGGTATTTTAAATTTTTATTAGAAATCAGAATGCAGAATTGAATAGTCTTATTAATTCATTATAACAAACGGAAGCAAGTAAGGTGCAAGCACGATGGTTAATCATGAAGAAACACAGGAAAATGCACAAAATGACACATTCTATACGGAGACGCCCAAGATGAAAAGGAAATTGGACAAGAGAAAACACAAGAAAATTATGCGGCTAATGAGGAACAGAGAAGACAAGATAACTATATCACAGAGAGCCACAGTGGTGGCGAAAGCAACTTTGTTCATGGGCTTGCAGTTGGACTTGGGATAGGGTGCATCGCAACTTTTGTTATAGTTTGGATTTCATTGTTTTTCACTCCAAAATTGCCGACTGGAGTTACCTACGAAAACTTGCTTTCAATATTCGTTTATCCTCTCATATACTTACTAGCAGTTGGTCTAGTCGCTTTGACAGCAGGCGTAGTCAGGGAATACTACTCTAGAAAAAACAAATTCTGAAATTAATATTCGAATTGACGCATCTTCCACATTGATAATAGTTTAATAATCAATGACCTTTAAATTATAATTGTGAAAATCTATGCCCTATCAATTCAAACGATTTCTAGAAAAGCTCTCAAGCGAAAAAGCTCCAGGACCATTACCATCATTTTCGTTGTTTCACATGCTCCATGCAATAGAGATTATAGCTGAAAAAAAGATTGGGCGAAGCAAGTTAGCTGAAAGTCTTAACGTAGGCGAAGGTGCCATACGCACTATCTTGGAGCGATTAAAAGATGCAGGTTTAATTGAAACATCAAAGGTTGGATGCACATTAACAAGTGAAGGTTTAAAACTTCTGAAAGAGTGCAAAAAAATTCTAAAAAGAGCCGAAATTGGAAAGAATGAATTGACTCTAGCGGAATACAATTCTGCAATTCTAATCAAAAAAGGCGGATACAAAATTAAATCTGGCGTAGAGCAACGGGATGCCGCTGTAAGAGTTGGTGCAAAGGGTGCAATCACGATCATTTTCAGAGAGGGACGCCTAATAATTCCTTCAGTGAGCAACAATATGGCTGAAGATTACCCAAAAGCAACAAACCAAATAGTTAAGCGTCTGAAACCAGAGGAAAATGATGCTATAGTTATTGTAAGTAGCGACAACATCAAAGAAGCAGAGTACGGCACATTAGCTGCGGCTTGGACACTTCTTGATGATTGTTGAAATATTTTTTAGTATGTGTACTTTTCTCCTTCATTAAGAATACGTTCCAAAGCCATGTTAAAGTTTATCATTCCATCATTTGTCTTAGCTGAAACTGGAATGAGCAGAAACCTCAGGCCAAGTTTGTACATTGCCAACAACATGTTTCTACTTAGCAAGCGTTTAGTTCCTTCAAGTTTCTCCTCAATGGAAAGTTCTAAAGCCTTCGGGTTAGCTGACCAATCTACAATTTTGTCAATTTCCGTTTTGGGAAGCAAGTCACATTTCGAAAGTAAATGCACTTGGGGCAAAAGAAAGCGGTTCTGAATTGCTGCAGAAAGAAAAAGATTTGAAACATAATTAAGCGGATTCGCTGAAAAAACAGCATCAAATAAATAAACTATGGATTTTGGTTCCCTTGTAAGCTCACTCGCAATATAGGGACCGCTTGCACGAAAAGCAAACAATTCCATTTGTCCTGTTGTATCCACCAGCACAATGTCAGATTTTAATTCCTCAACTTCTTTGGAGATTTGCTCAATCTGGTCTGCAATTAAATCAGCAGCCATTATCAATGCACCATTCGGCCCTAAACTATATTTTTCCATTAACTCTCCCACATTCACATAATCACGAATATCAACATCTGGCGAGTATGGAAGTGCCAAAACTCCTGGATCAAGATTCACTATTGAAACATCTTGCTTGGACATCTTCAACCATTCACTAAAAGCTGCTGTTAACAGAGACTTCCCAGAACCTGCAGTTCCTACAATAAAGACTATAAACATTCTTTAACCATCCCTATTCTTGAGTAGGGAATGATAGTTAAAGTGTTCAAGTTCAATATAAACTAAAAGCTTTTTCTTAAATGTGAGGGACTTCGGGCGCTTGTGGTTCTTGAATTGCTGGACGAGATCGTCTGGATATAAAAAAAATAAGTATGCCTCCGCAAGCCAAAATCAAGGTTAAACCAAACAGAACAACAAAGAACACGGATAAAATTGTCAAAGTTTGAGCTGGACTGTCAGTGCCAGCATAATCTTCATTTCCTGACCAACTTGCACGAACATAACATACACCAGCTACATCCGTATTCCAAACATAAACAAAATTTCCATCACTTTTTGTTTTGATCTTGTCTAAAATAATCCATGGAGAATTATTCGCTTTAAGGTAAAGAGTAATTGTTTCGTTTTGCAGATTCGGCGAAAGTTGACCAGAAAATGCGACGCTGCCGCCCTGCATGAGATACTTAGGTGAAATTGTCAAGGATATAGCTGAAGATAATAAGGTTTTGCAGCTTGCAGACACTTGTCCAAAAGTTGACTGATCGGAATTCTCGAGAGTAATTATCTGCACATAAGCATTTCTTAATTCCTCTGGGCATTCACCAACTCGCCATCCATTCTGCCAATCTCCCCCAGTGGTTTCAGCTATATAATACCGAACACCATTGTAAGTAACATAATACACCTGCCCTCTCACATCATTTGGTGCATGAGAAAGATTGACACCAATATTCATGTGTGTCTCATTCTCATAATATAGAAGCGCGACATTTAATCCTCCAGCTTTTATGATAGAGGCTGCAACATAAGAAAAGATGTCGCAGTCTCCATTATTGTCTACTATTGTTTCAACTGGATATTTTGGTTGGGCAGTTGCTTCATAAGGGATCTGATGCACGATCATCAATACTGCATTTGAAAATTCTTCATCATCCACGTAAATTTCCCAAAGCTTGTCAGCAATTGGTTTTAAAGCATAAGGCGTGACAAACTTGGCAAAATCATTATTCGAGCTTAACACATGAGTCCGCTCACGATAATAATCATAAAGCGACTCTTGAACAACAACATTAAGCCTATAATGTTTTGTACCATCAGTATGATTTAAAATTTCATAGGAGACACTGGAATTTTGTGAACTAGAATATGGAGTCAGGTAAAAGAGCATTAACAAAACTGATAACAATAGAATTTTCTTCGATTTTTTCATACAGAACTTTGCTGCAGACCGCTCTTATGGAATTTATGAATTGCAAATCAATAGTCGCAAACCATGACTTGGTCAAGTCATTACTCGGTTTTTCTGCAACTTAATTTTTCCGCCCGTTTTCTCTATCAATTCTGACAGTTCGACTATGACTTTTCCTATGGTTTTTTTGGCACTCACAGAGTTTTTTGCAGTGGTTGAGAAATGAAGTTCTATATGTGGTTTTTTCTCTTCACCTCTAGGATGCGATTTAATGTAAACATGCGGATTGTCACGCATCACTTTGTCTATTAAAGGAGCTAAAACAGATTCCATAATGTTATCCGCGTATATACTTGTTTCAAAAAACACGACATTTCCAGTCTCTTTCTTAAGCAAATTTACAACAGAACTTTCAAAAATAGCTTCCATCTCAGAAGGAACACCAGGCAGCGCTAGCAAAATTATCCCATCAACTATAATCTTCACCGCAGGCGCCGTGCCAACAGGGTTTGGCAACGGTTCCGCACCCTCAGGAAGTGTAGCCATCTTAACTCTATACGGCGTTAATTCAACCTTCTCCAATTTTCCTGCTTTAAAATAAGCCTCATACTTCTCCTTAACCATCGCCAAAGCAGCGTCATTTAATTCTAACTTGCAGTTTAAAGCTTTGGCTATACCCGCTAATGTTTTGTCATCGAATGTCGGTCCTAGTCCTCCAGTAGTTATTATAAAATGGGGATTACGCTGCAATGCTTCTTTCAACACGTTTGCAATTTCATCTACATCATCACTTACAATAGTTATTCGTTTTACAATCATACCCAAAGAAGTTGCACGCTTAGCCAGCCAATGGGCGTTTGTATTCAATGTTTTTCCAATTAATAGTTCATTTCCTATGCAAATTATTTCCATCTGTGAGTTCATAATTTTTCACTTTCGCTAACATTAAAAGAAAGTTGCTTTATCTTTTTATGCTATTTGCTAACTTACCGTCTAAAAAGTCGCAGGTTTCACCTATTTTTTCTTAGTAAGCCACCATTTCAAATATTCTTTTTTCCGTTTCTCCTGTTCGTCTTCCTCGCTTTCAAATGAAGGTCGAAGTTTCTCGCGAAGTTCCATAAGTTCTTGTTGCGTTACAGAAAGCCCGCAGCTTTTACAGACATAATGCTTAGTAGCTATCATATATTGCATTTCGCCACCACACTCTGGACAATACGGCATCACTAATCACTCTATCACACTTTAGAAGTGGAAACCCTTGAGAAATAGGTTTCGCCTGTTCACTAGGAAATTTACGTTATAAAATTTGTTAACTTGGCCTCTTCAGCAAGCCTCATAGCTTTTTCCATTTCACTGTTAGTAAGCCTTCGACGTAATTCTTGAATCTCGTATGCTCGCCATTCGGGTCTATACTGAAACATCACATTAACTCTTGTCTCCGTACCCAGATTCTCAGCTATCCAATTCATAATAGGTTTTGTGCAGCATTCAAGATGATTCGGCAAAACTAGTATGCGTATTACAAGTTCACCATGTTTTTTGGCTTCCAAATGATTACGTGTACACACATCCCAATAGTTTGGCGCCTCAGAAATTTTTTCAGCGCATCCGTTTGGTCCATACTTAAAATCCAATAGATAAACATCAGCAAATCCAGCTAACAATTGAGAAGTTTCTGGACTGTAATAAGTATTCGAGTTCCAAACAATGGGAATGTTCACATTTACATGCTTAAAGGTTTTAAGCCACTGCTGAAGCCATGGTGTCGGCTCTCCGCCTACAAGATTTGCATTTCTACAACCGCTTAAACGCAGGCGCTCAACTTCTTTACTCAAGCTTTCTGGTTTGTAAACCCCGCCCTCCTCAATCCATTGAGAAATTGTCCAATTTTGACAATGCCTACACCGCATAGTACAGCCCATAGTGAAGATTGTTCCAGAAGGTACAAGCTCTGGTTCTTCGCCCATATGCTCAAAAATGCTTGACACAGTTATTTCTTTGCCACACTTGCAGAACCCAAATTCACCCTCAAGCCTATTAACCCCGCATCTTCGTGCGCAAAAATGACAATTGGAAAGAATTCTACTTGCAATTTCTATTTTTAAATCTAAATAAGATTTTTCTGGAATGGACATTTCTTGCAGACTTTTCCGTTTAGCATCAACCTCTCTTTCAATTTTGCAAAATTCCTGCGTCAAAGCAGCATGCATTTGCCAAAGCTCTTCTAAAGAATCGCCTTCCTTGAAATAAGCAGGAACCATTTTGGCAATTACAAATTTCGCTGGTTTTTCATTCTGCATAACAGCGAAATATCTGGGTAAACTCGCTTGAACCCTCTCATTATGCAACACGGCCAAAGCATCAGACCGCAGAAACTTCCACATGCTAATTCCAATAATAAATAACGCAAACACACGTTAAAAAACAAACACCCCAAAATGTTTGACTCTTAATATAGCGTTGGTCTAGCACTGTTGCACGCATGCAAACACTTAAACTTGCCTATAAACTAAAACAAAGCATAAGGATAGCTATATCCACTTGGATGCAATTTGCCCTTTATTGGAATTGCTTGTCCACATACTGGGCAACACATGTCTTTAGTCAAGTTCCATCTTGCAATTTCAAAACTGTAGCGCTTAACCAATAACTCGTTGCAGTTAGGACAATAGGTGTTTTCAGATGGATGCCCAGGCACATTGCCGATGTAAACATAGTTTAACCCCTCATTCTTTGCCACAGCGTAAGCTTTCTCCAAAGTTTCAATTGGAGTGGATGAAACCGTTGTCAATTGATAATCTGGATGAAAACGCAGCAGATGAAAAGGCACATTTTTGCCAAGATTATCCCTTATCCAAGCGGCAAGCTCTCTGATTCTGTCAATTGAGTCACTTATTTTCGGTATAACCAAATTTGTAATTTCCACATGAATGGCATTCCTTCTCATTTCCTTTAAGGCCTCATAAATTGGTTCAACAGAAGGAACAGAAGAGAAGCTCTTGTAAAACTCTGGATTCGCACCTCCTTTAAAGTCCACAGTTGCCGCATCTAAATATGGCGCTATGATCTTCACTGCTTCAGGCGTCATGTAACCATTAGTTACAAAAGTGTTGAAAAAACCCACTTGATGGGCAAGCTTGGCTGTATCATAGGCATATTCAAAGAATATTGTTGGTTCAGTATACGTGTAACTTATTCCTTGACAATTATTTTCTTTTGCAGCCTTAACAACAGCTTCAGGGGGAAAATCCTTACCAGTTATTTTCTTTTCTTGACTTATCATCCAATTATCACAAAATTGACAGCGAAAATTGCAGCCAATTGTAGCAACAGACATGACCAAGGCTCCTGGATTGAAATGTGAAAGCGGCTTCTTTTCAATAGGATCTACACATACAGAAATCGCTTTAGAATAGACTAGTGAGAAGAGGATTCCACCTTCATTTTTTCTAACAAGACAGAAACCTGTCCCACCATCATTTATGGTGCATCTTCTAGCGCACAAGTTACACTTAATTCTGCCTTTATCCAATTTCTCGTAGAGCATTGCTTCATGTAATTGAGACAATTAATTTCACTCCAAGTTTTCAAATCGTAATCTTTCATGTAAAATTTTTGGTTAGTTAAAATAGCTATTCATTTATCGTAGACCCTTTGATTTCGAAAACAAATGGAGGATTAGAAGTTTTCACATTTAATTCCACATCTAATAAACCTTCTAGAAAACCAGCCCAAATATCAGTTTCACTAATAAATGGTGTTTTTATCAGAATGTACTTGTCTTTCAAATAGAAATCGCCAAATCCTTGCACTCGTAAACGTTTAAAAACCTCTTGCCACTTTTCACGGTTTGTAGTTTGAATGTTAAGGGTTGCCTCCATAGAGACTTTGGCAGCATCACCCATTTTTCTGCCCATTTCACGCCATTCCTCCTTTGGAGCATATTGAATGAGGATGTTAATGAGTTCCAAGTTTACGAAGGCGATGCGGCTTATGCCACAGTAATACTCGCCTGGAAAACGCCAATCATAAATCATCATGCTTCTGTAAACGTCAAGCATTTTTGAAATTAGGGGTTTTATGCCTGGCTCTTTTCCTTCACGTATCAAAGAATCAATAAATTCTCGTTCTTCCTTTTCCAGAATTATTGTGGTTCTTCTAGCTGATTCTTCGCCTCTCTTCATTATTTCTTCAAGTTTCTTGCCTTTATCTTCCTGCATAATTATTATATCTTCCAGCATATTTTATATGCTTTTCTGACTTAATTCGAACCGAACAACTTTTAACAAAGCCTATAAACATTTTATAGTTGCCGATGAAGAACAAATCCAGCCTGAAAAGATGATGCTCCCTGGGGTATCTGAGGCAAAAAAGTCTTTGCGCCTAAGAAATGACGCCCTTCCTAATCAAATATAGCAAAAGCACTAAACCAATTATGAAAAGGGCAAAACCAGAGCCTACTGAAACAAAATAGTTGATATCAAGAATATTATTGAATGCATAAACCAGGTAGGTTGGCCCAGCAAACATTAGAACTGCAGCCAACACTATCAGAAGAGTCTTCCATAACTTTGAGTCTGTGTTTAACATTGCTTTTTTGTTCTTCTGTTCTTTCTCAGTCATACATTTCACCTTGTCAATTGCTCAAAATAAGGCTTTTTATCTTATAACCCTTCCTTTATTTCATTTCCCAAAGCTTTCATTAGAAACTTGAATACAGAAAACCCTGCCCCGCGATCCGCTTTCAAACCTGTTGTTGCACCAAGCAGACAAATTCCCTCCAAATCACGCTCTTTTGCTAATCCAAGCATTAAGCCTGTAGCGCCAACAATTCGTCCTTTGCTGTAGATTACTGCGCCTTTTTCCATAAACTCACGAGCAAGCCGCGGCGACGTTGCCGCAACATAAACCTGAGCTTTCTCTTCGGTTATTGGCACACCGCCAATGGTTACGAGAAAATTGCATCGGTTCTTCTGAACAAAATCCAGAATCTCACTACAAACCATATAATGTGCAACAACATCATCAAAAGAAGGCTGCGTGTCACCAGTCATTATAATAAAATCATTTTTCTCCATAGATGCAGCATAAAACTCGTAATGGGGCATGTGGCAAATGCCTTTTGAATTCACAGAAACATAATCTGGAAAAGAAGGCGAATACAATTCAGCAAAAGGTTTAGCTCCACAAAACTTGATTAAAAGATGCACGGCGATTTTGCCAACATTACCAAAACCAGGAAGACCCTGAACAAAAACTGGCTTTTCAAGTGCAGGATTAAAAATTTGGATAAACTGCGGCTTATCCATACTTGTTTACACCATGCACACTGAAATGCATCAGATACTAAAATACTTTCACAAATCACTAGAATAGGTTAATAAGAAATATATCCAAAAAGACTTTTAAGAAGGCAATCAATTCACAAATAAAACAGCGGGGTGGGGTAGCCAGGATTAACCCGCTGGGCTCATAAGAGGCGGTGAAATGATAAGTAGGCGAGAAGGACTGATGCTCTATTGGTGTGAAGGAGACAAATACAAAAGCGGTGCATATAAAGTGGCAGTAACATCTAGTGAACCACAAATGATTAAGCTCTTTATCGATTGGCTAACACGATATTATAATGCCGATCCCGAGCAAATAAAACTGCGCCTTCACATATGGGATGGAACAAATTTGCATGAAGCTCAAGAATGGTGGTTAAAGCAGCTTAATGTTAAAGCTAAATTTACAAAACCATATGTCAAAAAGCGTGGAGGAAAGAACAAATTTCCTCATGGGATTTGCAGAGCCTCATTAAATTCAAAAGAAATCCTGCTAAGAATATTAGAAGAAATTAGAAATGAATTTGAATCAGACCACTGCCTCTGAGATACCCAGAGATCGGTTGTTCAAATCAACCCCCCGCTACCAAATTGCGACTTCACAGGGTTATAGTTTGGAATACACAAGTATGTTCAAAAAATAATTGTTGAAAATTCTGTCGCTCCCATAGGTAGATTAGTAGCCGCAATATGAGTCAAAACTGGTTTTCTATTCGTTGACTTCATGTAGATTTATGTATCTTGTGCTGTGAAAGGGGATCATATTGGGAATATTTTGTATAATCCTCTGGGCGTGGAAACAGTATACACTTTGATTCGGACTGTCCTTGATTGTACTGTACTTCCTTGTGAGTCCTTAACTCTAAGGCAGAGGTAGAATTTTCCACTTGCTGTTGGTGTGAATACCCAATTTTCTGATGTTGCTCCGGAAACTGGATCTCCATTGAGATACCATTGATAACTGTAGGGGGCATATCCGCCTGAAACTGTTGACGTGAATGTCACTGAGTTGCCTACAAGTATAGATGCTGATGTGAACGATATTGAAAGCGTCAATGGCGTGGTTGCAGTCCAGACTATTGCATTATAAAAAATTATGCTTTGATTGATGTATGGTCCATTATACTCTTCTATTTCATTTGTAAAATAAACACTTTTGTAGGTTGTTGCGTGGGTAATGATGGCGGCTTCATTATCAGTAGTCAAAGCCACAATGGTGCCATCAGTTGTGCCTTCAATGGTCCAATCGTGGGAAGGAACATAAATGGTTTCATCAGCTGCTGAAACGTTGAATGGATTTGGAAGAGAAGCAAAAAGCGGATGAGCTGCATCAAGAATATTGAAGATTCCTGTCGAAGCTTCCCCCGCAGGATAGAAGATGTAATTAATACTCTGGTTCATTCCAAACAATTCAGCAAGTTTATGATTATTTTCTGGCACTAAGGTACCGTATGTCCCTATTAGTCCATGTCCCTCTTCCACATACTGCCTGATAGCAGCAATTTCAGCGTCGGTGAAGACATATTCTGGTTTGGGATAAGCGTGAGAGATTATCAGGACATCAGCCTTTGTTAACGATATATCAGCATAAGTTATATCTTCCTTGTTTAATGTTGTATAATCAATCACAATGGGTATAGAGCCATATCTTGACCACTCATTGTTTAACCTAGGATAGATTGTGAAGTCAGAATAATCAGCCCCCCAAGAATCCAAGACCACAGCTTTTACAGTGACCTGTTCAGTTCCAACTGGTAAAAACCTGAATGCCGATATAAGGAAAACCAGAAACAAAAACAGTGGCGTTATTCTTTTCAACTCTTTCTACTCCAACAACTATGATATGTCTGCCAGTTCTACTTAATTTTTTCTACAGAATGTATAGAACATAGCTTCAACTGAACCTTCAATGTATTTCTGAATGCGGCAAAATGCAGTTTCGAAGACGACTTAAAGCTTAAGTAAGCGTAAATGTCTGGTTATTTATGGGTGTTCTTGATGAAATTGTACGTTAAATCAGAAAATACAGGAGGTATCGAACGAAGCCCCGGTTTCTTTTTTCACAGTTGCGATTTAAGAACCAAACAAGACATGACATTTTATTGCGACGAAGATTTTGAGGCAATTGACTTTCTTCGAAAATCAGGGTTTGACTTTGAACTTGTCGATTTATCAAAATGCTCTTTCGTAATGAGGTTAAAAGCACAAATGGTTGGAGTCAACAAGACGCCGACATTGGTCCTAGATGATGGAACAGTACTAAAAGGTTTGCGTAAAATAGAAGAATTTGTGCATTCACTATCTAGAGCGAACCAACTCCAACAAGAATAGAGCTGAAGAACATATGTTCCATTTTCCTAACGCATTTGTTGGATCTTCAAAAAATACAATTCTTTCGGTTTGAAACATCCAAGAAGAATGTAGTAAAGCAAAAGTATCCAGTGTGACTCATTTTTAAATAAGATGGAAAATTAAAATGAAGATATCGTGCATTTTGGCATTGTATTTGGTGTTATTTGTTTCTCTGGTGACGGCTGAGAGGGTCTTGGGTTTACCTTATGATGCCCAAACTCCTCCTCAGTGCCAAGCGCAGATATTAACGGAGATGAAATAGCTGATTTATTTGATGTTGTGTTAGTTCCTCGTTTCGTTCTTTTGAAAGTTCAGTTGCATTAGGCCAGTTGAAGCTAGAAGTAAGTTCCACAAAACTCATATTTGTGTCCTGCATAATTAAATAGCCGCTGAAAGGAGAGGAGAAAATGAAGAAAATTGTTATAGCAACTATTGTGTTGACTTTGATGCTTGCGCTTTTGATGCCTCTTCCGATTAGAAGTGAAGCATCGCCAACGATGGTTTCATTAGCGTACGATGCATTGCCAGCTAAAGAAGAATTTGTTGATGCAGTTGATTTTGAAGCTGCTGGAGGAGGAGTTGAGGACCCAACGCCATTTTGGGTTGACATTGTTGATGCAGAGGGTTATAATGGCGGTGAAGGAATTTACGTGGCAGTCTTAGACACTGGATTATTGGCAAATTGGCAGTTCTTCTTTACAAACCCGGAAACTGGAGAATGCCGCATTAAATGGGAGTGGGGTAAAGGCTATACACATGACGTATGGTGGAACCCACTTATCAACGACTTCGAATGGGGCCCGCTCCGCGACGACAGAGGCTTCATAACAGACTCGTTTAAGGGCTCTGGTCACGGCACACATGTAACAAGCACAATTATAGGCTACCGCTTTAGAACAGCAACTGCCGACATGTGGATAAGAGGAGTGGCGCCAAAAGTAACAATTATACCGGTGCTTGTTTTAGACGCCTGGGAAGTTCCATATCCAGGAGGGACTATGCGTTTCACTGGAGGCACTGATGAGATGGTTTCGGCTGGAATCCTTTATGTAGCATGGCTGGCAGAAACCTACAATGTAAAAATAATCATTAATATGAGCCTCGGCGGTTCTGAGCCAACCCAAATGATTGAGGATGCTGTAGACTATGCCATAAGCAAAGGCGTAATCGTGGTTGCATCTGCAGGAAACAGTGGAGAAGCCGGCATGGGATGGCCAGGCGCTTACTCGCAGGTGATTTCTGCAGCAGCAGGCGGATGGACAGAACAATGGATAACTAAGCCGCCGCAAACAAGATGGTGGCTTAACGATGTCCCAGAAAAACTTAATACAGTAGATTATTGGGGCAACAACTGGCAAATGTACTTGGAAGAATTCAGTTCAAGACCAAACAAAGATTTAGGACAATTCTGGAAAGACCTTGATGTTTGCACGCCAGGCGCATCGGTTGTCGGACCTTACAAAGGCTACTTCAGCACTACTGTTGGCTACTATTACCTTTGGGGCACAAGCATGGCTGCACCACACGTTTCTGGAATAGCCGCCATAGTAGCCGAGAACTATCCAAACTTCAACCAGTTCAGCATGGAATGGGTCCTGAAAAAAGCAGCAGTAAGGCTACCACTGGCCTCTGACGGCGCCTACATACTCGACCCATGGGGCTTCTGGGACTACAAATGGAACGACCATGACTACGGCTCTGGATGGCTTACAGCAGCCAACGCATTAAAGACTGCGAAGGTTTACAAGTAGAATAGCATTATACCATAAAATCTCCCCCTATTTTTTCATAAAAAAGAAACACATACCAAATAGGCTTATGATAGTCAGTTTTATAATACTTCCTTCCGTAAACAATATTTGACTGCCAAAGCATCTATATTTTGGGAAAAGGGAGAGGATGCATACGCAAAAAGCTTCTCAACTAGCACTTATATTATTGTTAAGTTTACTAATATACACTTTCAATATACAGC